>Ga0105246_10000156_pt1 | contig 32510 bp, 26 predicted proteins | sample KBSM64metaG_FD_99694 | JGI IMG/M metagenome (GOLD analysis project Ga0105246, IMG submission 99694) | Miscanthus rhizosphere microbial communities from Kellogg Biological Station, Michigan, USA - KBS M6-4 metaG | ecosystem: Host-associated > Plants > Roots > Rhizosphere > Soil | place... | reverse complement strand
GGCTGCGGGCGTCGATCAGGTTTTCCAGGTAACGGTCATGCTGCTGGAAGTGCTGCGTTCCGATGAACATGCCTTCCGACCAGACCACGCGATTGTTCCAGGACATGGGGGCTCCGATTGCTTGTTATTGGGCTGGGCTGGAGGGGGTAGCCACGACGTCGGCGCGCACGGCACGCACATCGAGGCTGATCTGATATTCGCTGTATTGGCGTGGCGGCACGTTGATAACGGCGCGCCATTGCGCACGGTCCAGCTCGCGGTAGCCCACCAGCAGGCCGATCTGCCGGGTGGCCGGGTCAAGATCGCGCTGAACGCTCAGTTGCTGGCCGGGCTGGATCACCACTTCGTCCTGGTCCAGCAGGTCCAGGCCAAGGGTGGATTGCGCACGGTCAGCCAGGGCGAAGTAGTCGGAGCGCGCGAACGTCGCGGCGTTTTTCAGCTCGAAAATACGCACCCGCACGGGCGCGGGCTGCCCGCTGGCACCGGGGTTGAGCCCGGCGATCGCGTGAAAATGCAGCTCGACGGCGGCCGTGTCCGCTTCAGCGTCGGCGGCGGTTTCGGGTTTGGTCGCGTCTTTGGCACACGCCGTCAGCAGCAGCGCGGTGGCGGCTGCAAGTAAAAACCTGGGAATCATCCTGCGTCCTCAATGACGTGTTTAGCTATCCGTTTTATCCATTACTGCGACGCGGTTCAGCGTCGCTGTCGTGCACTGTGCGCTTCGTAGGCCCGGCTGAATTCGCGGCCGAACAGGTCCTGGAAATCCTCCTGGGCCTCGCGGGAAATATTGCTGTAGAGCTCGGTGAATTGCTGCCAGTACTGGGCCTGGCGCGAGCCGTTGAAAATACTTGAGAGGCCACCGGGCTTGCCCATACGTTCCTCCAATTGCGCCGGTTCAAAGCGCAGCAGCAAGTGCTTGAGCGCCGCTTCCACACCCGCCATCACGGCCAGTTGGTGCGCGCGCAGATCGTCGAAACTGTCACGCACGGCAGCGTCCGGGGCCATGAAGGCCGGGTTGCCGTGACGAAGCAGCAGAAGTAACGCTTCGTCGGCATTCGGAGCGAATTTCAACGGGTTGTTTTCGGCCGGGCGGATCATGGTTTGCTGCATGCGAAATTCGCCCTTGAGGCTGGCGCGGGCACGCAACACGTCGATCAGGCCTTCGACCATCAGCCGGTAGCTGCGGCCGATACTTTCCATCTGGGCGCAGGCATCGGCCCGATCCAGACGCAACTGATCGAGGCCGGCACCGCGCAGGAAGGCTTGCAAGAGGTCGGCGTGTGGCTGGGCGTCACCGGCGGGCGGCGCGGCCGGCTCGACCACAGGCGGCGGCGCAATCACCGGCGCGGGGGGCGGCGTGGTAGGCGGCGCGGGTGCGTCGCCAAGCAGGTCCCAGTCTTCGGGAATGACCGCACCGGGCACCGCCGGTGATTCGGCCACCGGCACGGCAACCGGCGCCGGCGGACGGAAGTCATGTTGCTCGGAAGGCACGTGGTCCGCCACGGTGGGCGGTGGCACGGCAGTGGGACTGAGGAAATCGAACAGGTCCGGCAAGGTCTCCATCGACGAAGCGCCATGAAACTGCGGTGCGATCATCGGAGTCGGCGCGGGCGGGCTCGCCACCGCGCCCATCAACGCCTCAAAGCTGTTCGGCGAATCACCGGCGAACGGCTGGCTGTCGACGGCCTGCACATTGAAGTCGATGCGCGCCTGGATTTCGTAATCGCCGATGCGAATCAACTCGCCATCCTGCAGCGGCTCGCTGTTACCACGGCGCATCCGGATGCCGGCGTTGACCAACTCCACACCGTTGGTACTGTTGTCGGTTAAATAGTAACGGCCGTCTTTGTACTGAATAACGCAATGTTGCGAGGAGACAAGTCGTTCGGGATCGGGCAATACCCAGTCATTTTCCGAACTGCGGCCGATCGCCATCGAGCCCTGGTTCATGGACTTTTCGGCGCACTGCCCTGGGGTAATCTTGTGATAACTAGTGATAGTCAAACACAGCGACATCTTGCCTCCTTGCTGATACATCGCGCGCGGTCGAGATCAGGCTACGCTTGCCTGAATATCGCCGCCAGGTCGTCGGACCCAGCGTCCAAATCCGCATTTGCCAGCATGATCGCTGATCTTATCCGGCTTGCATGACAGAAATCCTCTACGGGCGCACCGTTCGACCCGTCAGTCGCGCAGGGTGTTAAACACCGCACATCTGTCACAGAGGGCGAATAGCTTACCTTGACAACGCATAAGTACTACACCAAAAATGCACAACTTCTTGAACATCAGTGATGTCACGGTAGTGGCACTCTGAGACTATGACCAAGAAAACATGCAAAGTTCACCGCGCAACTAATGCATGCATTGCCCGGCATCTAACGGGCTGATAGGGAGATCGAACTCAGTGGATGTGCCGTTGCTGCTCACCGCCGTTTCCGCGACTTCGCCCTGTGGCGAAGACATGGAATATGACGCGCAATTTCTGCAATTGGAACGTGATGCCAAGGGCCAGCCCGAGCGCAGCATGGGCGATTCGATCCTGCCCGCCGAGCCGCCGGAGTGGCGCAGCATCCAGCAACAGAGCCTCGACCTGTTGCAGCGCAGCAAAGACCTGCGCATCACCCACTTTCTGCTGCAAAGCACCCTCGCCCTTCAGGGCGTGGCCGGCCTGGCCGAAGCGCTGACGCTGATCGATGCGTTGCTGCGCGATTACTGGGCCGACCTGCACCCCCGCCTGGATGCCGACGACGATAACGATCCCACCGTACGCATCAACGCCCTCACCGGCCTGACCTGCGACACCAATATCCGCCTGCTGCGCGAAAGCATCCTCACGCGCTCACGCACCTTCGGCCCCGTGACGCTGCGCGCAGCGCTCAACGCCAGCGGCCTGTTGAGCTTCCCCGATGAACAACTCGGCGCCCAGCAACTCAACGCCGCGTTCCTCGACAGCGACCCGGAGCAACTGCAGGCCACCCGCGATGCGCTGATTGCCGCGCGCGCCGCCTGCGAAGCGATCGAACAACAGGTCAACGAGCAGGTCGGTTCCGCCCAGGGCGTGGACCTCAGCGCCTTGAAGCAACCGCTCAAGCAGGCCCTGCAATTGCTCAATCAAGCGGTGCCCGGCGCCGACAGCAGCAGCGAACCCGAGGCCGTCAGTGAAGACAACGCCCCCTCGGTGGACTACGCCGCTGCCCCCGCAGCCCCGCGTCCGGTCGGCGACATCGCCAGCCGCGACGATGTGCTGCGCAGCCTCGACAAAATCCTTGCGTATTACACCCGGCACGAGCCTTCAAGCCCGCTGCCGGTGCTGTTGAACCGAGCGAAGAATCTGGTGCATGCCGATTTCGCGGCGATCGTGCGCAATCTGATTCCCGACGGCATGTCCCAATTTGAAAACCTGCGCGGCCCTGACAGCGAGTAGGCCGCCGGACCGTGCAGTAACAACACCGTCGCTCAAGCGACCAGGAGCAGCAACGTGGCGAAGCAAAGTTCTCAGAAATTCATCGCGCGCAACCGTGCGCCTCGAGTGCAGATCGAGTACGACGTCGAGCTTTACGGCGCCGAGAAAAAGGTCCAGCTGCCCTTCGTCATGGGCGTGATGGCCGACCTCGCCGGCAAACCAGCCGAGCCGCTGGCACCCGTGGCCGACCGCAAGTTCCTTGAAGTGGACGTCGACAACTTCGACTCGCGCCTCAAGGCCATGCAGCCACGCGTGGCGTTCCACGTGCCCAATGAGCTGACCGGCGAAGGCAACCTGAGCCTGGACATCACCTTCGAAAGCATGGACGACTTCAGCCCGGCCGCCGTGGCGCGCAAGGTCGACTCGTTGAACCAGTTGCTCGAAGCCCGCACCCAGCTGGCCAACCTGCTGACCTACATGGACGGCAAGACCGGCGCTGAAGAAATCATCATGAAGGCGATCAAGGACCCGGCACTGCTCCAGGCACTTGCCAGTGCGCCCAAGCCTGCAGGGGAGCAGTAAGCATGACTGACAATACCGTTCGCGAAGGCGCGTCCAACCTGGGCGCCACCGAAGAAACCAGCGAGTTCGCCTCGCTGTTGATGCAGGAATTCAAGCCCAAGACCGAGCGCGCCCGCGAAGCCGTGGAGACCGCCGTGCGCACCCTGGCCGAACAGGCCCTGGCGCAAACCGACCTGGTGTCCAATGACGCGATCAAGTCGATCGAATCGATCATCGCCGCCATCGACGCCAAGCTCACGGCTCAGGTCAACCAGATCATCCACCATCAGGATTTCCAGCAGTTGGAAAGCGCCTGGCGTGGCCTGCACTACCTGGTCAACAACACCGAGAGCGATGAGCAGTTGAAGATCCGTGTGCTCAACATCTCCAAGCCCGAATTGCACAAGACCCTGAAGAAATTCAAGGGTACCGCGTGGGACCAGAGCCCGATCTTCAAGAAAATGTACGAAGAAGAATACGGTCAGTTCGGCGGCGAACCGTACGGTTGCCTGGTGGGCGACTACTACTTCGACCAGTCGCCTCCCGACGTAGAGCTGCTGGGCGAGCTGTCGAAAGTCTGCGCCGCCATGCACTCCCCGTTCATCGCTGCCGCGTCGCCAACCGTGATGGGCATGGGCTCGTGGCAAGAACTGTCGAACCCGCGCGACCTGACCAAAATCTTCACCACCCCGGAATACGCCGGCTGGCGTTCGCTGCGTGAATCGGAAGACTCCCGCTACATCGGCCTGACCATGCCGCGCTTCCTCGCGCGCCTGCCGTATGGCGCCAAGACTGACCCGGTGGAAGCCTTCGCTTTCGAAGAAAACACCGACGGTGCCGACAGCTCCAAGTACACCTGGGCCAACGCCGCGTACGCGATGGCGGTGAACATCAACCGTTCGTTCAAGCACTACGGCTGGTGCTCGCGCATCCGTGGTATCGAGTCCGGCGGCGAAGTGGAAAACCTGCCGGCGCACACGTTCCCGACTGATGACGGTGGCGTGGACATGAAGTGCCCGACCGAAATCGCCATCAGCGACCGCCGTGAAGCGGAGCTGGCGAAGAACGGTTTCATGCCGCTGCTGCACAAGAAAAACACCGACTTCGCCGCGTTCATCGGCGCCCAGTCGCTGCAGAAACCGGCCGAATACGACGACCCGGACGCCACCGCCAACGCCAACCTGGCTGCGCGCCTGCCGTACCTGTTCGCCACCTGCCGTTTCGCCCACTACCTCAAGTGCATCGTGCGCGACAAGGTCGGCTCCTTCAAAGAGAAGGACGAGATGCAGCGCTGGCTGCAGGACTGGATCCTCAACTACGTCGATGGCGATCCTGCGCACTCCACCGAGACCACCAAGGCCCAGCACCCGTTGGCGGCTGCCGAAGTGATCGTGGAAGAGGTCGAAGGCAACCCGGGGTATTACAACTCCAAGTTCTACCTGCGCCCGCACTACCAGCTTGAAGGGCTGACGGTGTCGTTGCGTTTGGTATCGAAGCTGCCTTCGGCCAAGAGCGCCTAAACCTGGGTTGAACTAGCTGTCCTGTGGGAGGGGGCTTGCCCCCGATGCAGACGACGCGGTCTACCAGTCAGACCGCGTCGATTCCATCGGGGGCAAGCCCCCTCCCACACAAAAACACAGGATGCGTTACCACGCAGAGCGTGGGAACGATCACCAAATACAGTGGCTGAGACCACACAGGGAGAAAACATGGCTGTTGATATTTTCATCAAGATCGGCGACATCAAGGGCGAGTCCATGGACAAGGCCCACAAGGACGAAATCGACGTGCTGAACTGGAGCTGGGGCATGGCCCAGTCCGGCAACATGCATGTGGGCGGTGGCGGTGGCGCGGGCAAGGTGAATATCCAGGACCTGTCGCTGACCAAATACGTCGACAAGGCGTCGCCGAACCTGATGATGCACTGCGCCAGCGGCAAGCACATCGACAAGGTCAAGCTGACCGTGCGCAAGGCCGGTGGCGAAAGCCAGGTCGAGTACATGGTGATCAACCTGGAAGAAGTGCTGGTCACCTCGCTGAGCACCGGCGGTTCGGGCTCCGATGACCGCCTGACCGAAAACGTCACCCTGAACTTCGCCCAGGTGATGGTCGACTACCAGCCGCAGAAAGCCGACGGCACCAAAGATGGCGGCGCGATCAAGTTCGGCTGGAACATCCGTTCCAACACCAAGCGCTGATAGCCCCTGCAGCTGTGGCTTTGCGCCACGGCTGCAGACATTTTGTCCCTCCCGCAACCCGTCCGTGGAGCTGCTTTGGTGGTAACTGAAATCGCTTCCCGCGACCGTCTGCAACCGTCCCTGCTGGACCGGCTGACCGATGACGACCCAACCAATCCCAAGGAAAGCGCCGACAAACGCGTGCTGTCCCTGACCCAATTGAAAGCCTCGGTACTGCGCGACCTGGCGTGGCTGCTCAACACCACGTCGTTGCTCGATGCCGATGCCACGCTGCACACCCCGGCAGGTACCTCGGTGGTCAATTACGGCCTGCCGGCACTGGCGGGCAACAGCGTTTCAAGCGTCGATATCAAGGCCCTGGAAGCCCTGATCTACCAGGCCATTGCCACCTTCGAGCCGCGCATCCTGCGCCATACCCTGCGGGTCAAAGCCCGTGTCGGCCAGGGCGAAATGAACCACAACGCCCTGAGTTTCGAAATCGAAGGCGACCTGTGGGCCCAGCCGGTGCCGTTGCGCCTGTTGCTGCAAACCGACCTGGACCTGGAATCCGGGCATGTGCGCGTGGTCAATGCCGACCAGCGGAGACGCCCATGAACCCGCGCCTGCTGGAGCTGTACAACCAGGAACTGCACCACGTGCGCGAAAGCGCCGCCGAGTTCGCCAAGGAATACCCGAAGATCGCCAGTCGGCTGACCCTGTCCGGCATGGACTGCGCCGACCCGTACGTCGAACGCTTGCTCGAAGGCTTTGCCTACCTCACGGCCCGCGTGCAACTCAAGCTCGACGCCGAGTACCCGACCTTCACCCACAACCTTCTGGAAATCGCCTACCCGCACTACCTGGCACCGACGCCGTCGATGACCGTGGTGCAATTGCAGACCGACCCCGACGAAGGCTCCCTCGCCGGCGGCTTCCCGCTGCCCCGCGACACCGTACTGCGCGCCGCCCTGGGCCGCGAAACCCAGACCTGCTGCGAGTACCGCACCGCGCACCCGGTGACGCTGTGGCCGCTGCAGGTCAGCAATGCCGAGTACTTCGGCAACCCGTCCGCCGTGCTCGGCCGCCTGGCCGCCAGCGAACCGAAAGCCAAGGCCGGCCTGCGCCTGACCCTGCGCACCGGCGCCGAATTGCCGTTCAACAGCCTCGATCTGGATAACCTGCCGCTGTACCTCAGCGGCGCCGATGAGCAGCCGTTTCGCCTCTACGAACAACTGCTGGGCAACGCCTGCGCGGTGTTCGCGCGCAAGCCCGGTGGCGATTGGGTTGAGCGCCTGCCTCAGGATGCCTTGCGTTCACGCGGTTTCGACGATGCCGACGCGGCCATGCCGGTGGTGGCGCGGGCGTTCCAGGGCTATCGGTTATTGCAGGAATACTTCGCCCTGCCCCATCGATTCCTGTTCGTCGAATTCGCCGAACTGAGCCGTGCGGTCAAGCGTTGCGACGGCCAGGAGCTGGAGCTGATCGTGCTGTTCGACCGTCACGAACCCAGCCTGGAAGGCAGCGTCGGCGCGGCGCAGTTCCTGCCGTTCTGCACGCCGGCGATCAACCTGTTCCCCAAGCGCGTGGACCGGATTCACTTGTCGGATCGGGTCAACGAACACCATGTGATCGCCGACCGTACACGGCCGATGGATTTCGAAATTCACTCCCTGAGCGGCATCACCGGCCACGGCACCGGGCCGGAGCAGCCGTTCTTGCCGTTTTACGCCGTGCGCGATCCCTCCCGCTATGGGCGCGACCAGGCCTATTACACGGTACGCCGCGAACCGCGCGTGCTGTCCAGCGACCAGCGGCGCAACGGCCCGCGTTCCACCTATGTGGGCAGCGAAACCTTCGTCAGCCTGGTGGACAGCCGCCAGGCGCCGTATGGGCATGACCTGCGCCAGCTCGGCGTGACGGCGCTGTGCACCAACCGGGACTTGCCGTTGTTCATGAGCGTGGGCAACGGCAAGACCGATTTCACCCTGGCCGACAGTGCCCCGGTGCTCTCTGTGCGTTGCGTCGCAGGCCCCAGCCGCCCCCGCGCCAGCCATGCCCACGACGCCAAGGCGTGGCGCCTGATCAGCCAGCTATCGCTCAATTACCTCTCCTTGAGCGAACAGGGCCAGGGGGCCGGCGCCTTGCGCGAACTGCTGCGCCTGTACGGCGACAGCAACGACGCCGCGCTGCAATTGCAGATTGAAGGCTTGCGCGAAGTCAGCAGCAAAGCCGTGACCCGGCGCCTGCCAATGCCCGGCCCGATCGTGTTTGGACGCGGCCTGGAAATCACCCTGGAATTCGATGAAAACGCGTTTCGCGGCACCGGGGTGTTTCTGCTCGGTGCGGTGCTGGAACGCTTCCTGGCACGCTACGTGTCGATCAACAGCTTTACCGAGACGGTGATCCGTACCACCGAACGCGGCGAGATCATGCGATGGAAAGCCAAGCCCGGACGGCGTCCGACCCTGTGAGTACCCTGGACGCGATGCACCAGGAGCCCTGGGAATATGACTTCTTCCAGGCGCTGCGGCGTATCGAGTGCGAATCGCCGGACCTGCCGCGCCTCGGCCATTCCCTGCGCCTGGCCGATGACCCGCTGCGCCTGGGGCAACAGGCAGACTGCACCTTCGCCCCGGCCACCCTGGCGTCGGTCGACCCTGGCGGCGACGGCAAACCGGCGCGGCTGGAGCAATTCTTTTTCGGCCTTGGCGGCCCCAACGGCCCGCTGCCGCTGCATATCACCGAGTACGTGCGCGAGCGCCAGCGCAACAACGCCGACAGCACCAGCAAGCAGTTCTTGGATGTGTTCCACCATCGCCTGCTGACGTTGTTCTACCGCGCCTGGGCCGAGGCGCGGCCGACAGTCAGCCACGACCGGCCGGACGACGACTACTGGTCCGCACGCCTCGCTGCGTTGAGTGGCCGCGGCATGCCCAGCTTGCTCAACCAGGGCTTGATCCCCGACACGGCCAAGCTGCATTACAGCGGCCACTTGTCGGCGCAAACCCGCTACCCGGATGGCTTGAAGGCCATCCTCAGCGAGTACTTCGGCTTGCCGGTAGCAATCGAGGAATACGTCGGCCAATGGCTGGAACTGCCCGAACGCAGCCGCGTCGGCGTGAGTGCCAACCGGCTGGGTGTGGATTTTTGCCTCGGCAGCCACGTGTGGGACCGCCAGCACAAATTCCGTATTCGCCTCGGCCCGCTCAAGCTCGACGACTACATGGGCATGCTGCCCGGCCACCCGCCGTTCAACGAACTGGTGGCCTGGGTGGCCGAGTACCTGGGCCATGAACTGGACTGGGACTTGAACCTGGTTTTGCAACAACCTGAAGTCCCGGCGCTGCAGCTCAACGGCCAGTTTCGCCTGGGTTTCAATACCTGGCTCGGCCAACCTGCGCATGACGCCAACGACCTAATCCTGGCCCGGCATTACGCCGACCACGCCACCACCTCAAGGAATCCAGAGCATGGGTGAAATCAGTCGCGCCGCACTGTTCGGCAAACTCAACAGCGTGGCCTACAAGGCCATCGAAGCCGCCACCGTGTTCTGCAAACTGCGGGGCAACCCGTATGTGGAACTGGCCCACTGGTTTCATCAGTTGCTGCAACTGCAGGACTCGGACCTGCACCGCATCATCCGCCAGTTCAACCTGGAACCGGCACGCGTGGCCCGTGACCTCACCGAGGCCCTGGACCGCCTGCCGCGCGGCTCGACCTCGATCACCGACCTGTCGTCCCATGTGGAGGAAGCGGTGGAACGCGGTTGGGTGTATGGCAGCCTGATGTTTGGCGAAAGCCAGGTGCGCACCGGTTACCTGGTGCTGGGCATTCTGAAAACGCCGAGCCTGCGCCATGCGCTGCTGGGCTTGTCTGCCGAGTTCGACAAGATCAAGCCCGAAGCCTTGAGCGAGCGCTTTGACGAGTACGTCGGCGACTCGCCGGAAAATGCCCTGAGCGCCAGCGACGGTTTCAATGCCGGTGTGCCAGGCGAAGCCAGCGGCGCCATGGCCCCCAGCGCGATGGGCAAGCAGGAGGCGCTCAAGCGCTTTACCGTCGACCTGACCGAACAGGCCCGCAGCGGCAAGCTCGACCCCATCGTGGGCCGTGATGAAGAGATTCGCCAACTGGTGGATATCCTCATGCGGCGCCGCCAGAACAACCCGATCCTCACCGGCGAAGCCGGGGTGGGCAAGACCGCCGTGGTCGAAGGTTTCGCCCTGCGCATCGTCGCCGGCGACGTACCGCCTGCGCTCAAGGACGTGGAACTGCGCAGCCTCGACGTGGGCCTGCTGCAAGCCGGCGCCAGCATGAAAGGCGAGTTCGAACAGCGTCTGCGCCAGGTCATCGAAGATGTGCAGGCCTCGCCCAAGCCAATCATCCTGTTTATCGACGAAGCCCACACCCTGGTCGGTGCCGGTGGCGCCGCCGGCACGGGCGACGCGGCCAACCTGCTCAAGCCTGCGCTGGCCCGGGGCACCTTGCGTACCGTGGCCGCCACGACCTGGGCCGAGTACAAGAAGCACATCGAAAAAGACCCCGCCCTGACCCGCCGCTTCCAGGTGGTGCAGGTTGCCGAGCCCTCGGAAGACAAGGCACTGCTGATGATGCGCGGCGTGGCGTCGACCATGGAGAAACACCACCAGGTGCAGATCCTCGATGAAGCCCTGGAAGCCTCGGTCAAGCTGTCCCACCGCTATATTCCGGCACGCCAGCTACCGGACAAATCCGTGAGCCTGCTGGACACCGCCTGCGCCCGCGTCGCCATCAGCCTGCATGCCGTGCCGGCCGAAGTGGATGACAGCCGCCGTCGCATCGAAGCGCTGGAAACCGAGCTGCAAATCATCGCCCGCGAGCATGCCATCGGTATTGCGATTGGTGCGCGCCAGACCAACAGCGAAGCGCTGCTGAACGCTGAACGTGAGCGCCTCGCCACGCTGGAAAGCCGCTGGGCGCAAGAGAAAACCCTGGTAGACGAACTGCTCGCTACCCGCGCGACGTTGCGCGAGAAAGCCGGCGCCGTAGACAGTGGCGACGACGCCTTGCGCGAGCAACTGGTCGACCTGCAGCAGCGCCTCAGCGCACTGCAAGGCGAAACCCCGCTGATCCTGCCGACCGTGGACTACCAGGCCGTGGCCTCGGTGGTCGCCGACTGGACCGGCATCCCGGTGGGCCGCATGGCACGCAATGAACTGGAGACGGTGCTCAACCTCGACCAGCACCTGAAGAAACGCATCATCGGCCAGGACCACGCCCTGCAGATGATCGCCAAGCGCATCCAGACCTCCCGCGCCGGCCTCGATAACCCGAGCAAGCCGATTGGTGTGTTCATGCTCGCCGGTACTTCGGGCGTGGGCAAGACCGAAACCGCCCTGGCCCTGGCCGAAGCCATGTACGGCGGCGAGCAGAATGTGATTACCATCAACATGAGCGAATTCCAGGAAGCTCACACGGTGTCGACCCTCAAGGGCGCGCCGCCGGGTTATATCGGCTACGGCGAAGGCGGTGTGCTGACCGAAGCGGTGCGGCGCAAACCGTACAGCGTGGTGCTGCTGGACGAGGTGGAAAAAGCCCACCCGGACGTGCATGAAATCTTCTTCCAGGTGTTCGACAAGGGCGTGATGGAAGACGGCGAAGGCCGCGTGATCGACTTCAAGAACACGTTGATCCTGCTGACTACCAACGCCGGTACCGAGCTGATTTCCCGTGTCTGCAAGGACCCGGCAAACATCCCCGCGCCCGAGGAAATCGCCAAGGCCCTGCGCCAGCCGCTGCTGGAGATTTTCCCGCCGGCATTGCTCGGTCGCCTGGTGACGATTCCGTATTACCCGCTGAGCGACGAGATGCTCAAGGCCATCACTCGCCTGCAACTGAACCGCATCAAAAAGCGCGTGGAAAACACCCACAAGGTCACCTTCGACTACGACGACGCGGTGGTCGACCTGATCGTCTCGCGCTGCACCGAAACCGAAAGCGGCGGACGCATGATCGACACCCTCCTCACCAACAGCCTGCTGCCGGACATGAGCCGTGAATTCCTCACGCGCATGCTCGAAGGCAAGGCGCTGGCGGGGGTGCGGATCAGCAGCCGGGATAATGAGCTGCACTACCAGTTTGGCTGACGGAATGCGGTTAAAACTGTGGGAGGGGGCTTGCCCCCGATGGCGGTGAATCAGTCACCTGATGCATCAACTGACACACCGCTATCGGGGGCAAGCCCCCTCCCACATTTGAATGCGGTTTCTTCAGTTATTTAGTCATTAAGAGACGCCCGATGCTATTCAACCAAGCCTCACGCCTGGCCCAGATCACCAGCCCCCTCGGGCCGGATGTGCTGTTGCTCAATGAAATGGGCGGCGGCGAAGAGCTGGGACGGCTGTTCAACTACGAGCTGCAACTGACGTCCCTGGACGCCAACATCGACCTCAACCAGTTGCTGGGCAAGCCGATGAGTGTGGGCCTGCAACTGGCCGACGGTGGCGAACGGCACTTCCACGGCATCGTCGCGCGCTGCAGCCAGAACATCGACAAAGGCCAGTTCGCCAGCTACCAGGTGACGCTGCGCCCATGGCTGTGGCTGCTCAGCCGCACCTCCGATTGCCGGATTTTCCAGAACCTGAGCATCCCGCAGATCATCAAGCAGGTGTTCCGCGACCTGGGCTTTTCCGACTTCGAAGACGCCCTGAGCCGGCCGTACCGCGAGTGGGAATACTGCGTGCAGTACCGCGAGACCAGCCTGGATTTCGTCAGCCGCTTGATGGAACAGGAAGGCATCTACTACTTCTTCCGTCACGAGCAGGACCGCCATGTCCTGGTGCTGGCCGACGCCTATGGCGCCCACACCACGGTGCCCGGCTACGCCTCGATTCCGTATTACCCCAGGGACGAGCAGCAGCGCGAACGCGACCACATGCATAACTGGCACCTGGCGCAGGAGGTGCAGCCCGGCTCGCTGGAGCTCAACGACTATGACTTCCAGCGGCCCAGCGCGAGCATCGACGTGCGCTCGGCCATGCCGCGTCCGCACACCGCCGGCGACTATCCGCTGTACGACTATCCCGGCACCTACGTGCAGAGCGCCGACGGCGAACACTACGCGCGCACCCGCATCGAAGCCCTGCAAACCCTGCATGAACAGATCGAGTTCGCCGGCAATGCCCGTGGCCTGGGTTCGGGCCACTTGTTCAGCCTCACCGGCTTCAGCCGCCAGGACCAGAACCGCGAATACCTGATCGTCGGCTGTCGCTACTACATCGTCCAGGAAAGCCTGGAAACTGGCGGCGGTTCGGGCTCGGCGCAGTTCGAAAGCAGCCTGACCTGCATCCCCGCGCAACAGAGCTACCGCACCCTGCCCACCACCCATCGGCCCGTGGTCAAAGGTCCGCAAACCGCGCTGGTGGTCGGCCCCAAAGGCGAGGAAATCTGGACCGACCAGTACGGCCGCGTGAAGGTGCACTTCTACTGGGACCGTCACGATCAATCCAACGAAAACAGCTCATGCTGGATTCGCGTGTCGCAGTCCTGGGCCGGCAAGAACTGGGGCTCGATGCAGATTCCAAGGATCGGCCAGGAAGTGATCGTCAGCTTCCTCGAAGGCGACCCCGACCGCCCGATCATCACCGGGCGGGTCTACAACGCCGAGCAGACCGTGCCTTACGATTTGCCGGAAAACGCCACCCAGAGCGGCATGAAAAGTCGATCCAGCAAAGGCGGCACGCCGGCCAACTTCAATGAAATCCGCATGGAGGACAAGAAGGGGGTGGAGCAGTTGTACATCCATGCCGAGCGTAACCAGGACATTGTGGTGGAGGTGGATGAGAGTCATTCGGTGGGGCATGACCGGAATAAGCGTATTGGGCATGACGAGGTGGTGACCATCGGCAACGACCGTGTACGCGCAGTCAAGCACGACGACATGCTCATGGTGGGGTTCAGCAAGACAGACGCCATCAGTAAAAGCTACCTGATCGAAGTGGGCGAAAACCTGCGCCTGGTCTGTGGCAAAAGCGTGCTGGAGCTCAATGCCAGCGGGCAGATCAACCTTACTGGTGTTCAGATCAATGTGTACTCCGAAGGCAGCTCTGAAATTAATACCGGGGGCAAACTGCACCTGAATATTGGCGGTAAAGGCGGTACAACCCCCATGGGCCAAGGGGTCAAGGGCGACATCGACGCTGCCGTCAATTCCATGTTCCCCAAGCCGTCTTCCGGCCAATAACGAGAACTGTGTTTAATGACTTATCGACTCAATGAATTTCAATTCACCCTGCCCAGCGATGAGGTTCAGGATGCTTCCATCAATATTCTGAAGTTTGCCGCCCTGGGTACGTCATTGATCGTCAGCCGTAGCCTTCTCGGCGATGGCGAAACACTGCAGAGCAACTTCGAGGAACAACTGACCAAGCTGCAGAAACAAGTGCAAGACCTGCGCTACCAACCCGCCCAGGCCGTGCGAGTGGGCGCAGCGCAGGATATCGACGCCATCGAAGTGCATAACCAGTTCAGCAAAGGTGCCGAGCGCATCCATCAGTATCAGTTGGCGCTCGTGATACCGGGTACCCGGCAAATGCTTGCTCTGAGCTATGTCAAAGCCCAGCCCCTGGGCGACGCTGAAAATGCGCACTGGGCGACTATCAAACAAACCCTGTTGCTGAATCCGCAGCCTTGAAGCCTCTCCTCCATGTCTGACGCACTCTGGGCGGCACGTCTCGGCGACGGCCTGCTGCACACCTCTGTGATGGCCGACATTCTGGGCGGTGTACTGGAAGTCGCAGCCAACATAGCGATTACTGCGGTCGCGACAGCCGCCGTGGTGGCGGCGACCGGTATTACCGTCGTCACCGGCGGGCTGGGCTGCTTTGTGCTGGGCGCAGTGGTGGGCATCATCGTCGGCATAGGCATGAGCAAGACGGGGGCGGACAAAGGACTGACAAAGGTCTGTGACTGGATAGGCAATGCCCTGTTTCCGCCGGTCGTGATGGCGACTATTGCCACCGGCTCACATAACACCTTCACCAACGGCATACCCGCTGCGCGTGCCGCAGGCGCAATCGGCCCGGTCAGCCCGCAACCTGCCGAAGGCGGCACTCCCGAGGAAGCCAGCTACCTGGACATGGCCAAGGGCTTTTTCTCGCAGATGTGGCGCCCTACCGTGGCGGTGCCTGCGCCGGGTGCTGTTCCCAAACCGCTGGACATCGTGATTTGCACCAAGCATCCACCCATGCCACCTCAGTTCATTGCCGAAGGCTCCAGCAAGGTCACGATCAATGGTCAGCCGGCCGCCCGCAGTGGTGACCGAAGTACCTGCGACGCATCGATTGTCGAGTCGGGAATGATCTCCAGCAACGTGCGTATTGGCGGTAGCCCGGTGGTGGTCCGCGAGATTCGCAGCGGCAAAACCCCGGGTGTCGGGCTGGCGGTAACCGCACTGTTGATGCTGCGCGGTGGCGGCTCGAAGTTCTTCAGCAAGCTGCCGTGCATGGTAGTGGGCGGGCTGGTTTCGTGGGGAACCAGCCAGGTGACCAATGCCATTACCTCGGCAGTGGTCGGTTCGCCCAATCCGGTGCATAGCTCAACCGGCGCTAAAATCCTCGATGGTGAAGACGACCTGGACTTCGCCCTACCCGGTCTGCTGCCGATCGAATGGCAACGCTACTACAGCAGCCGGGATGAGCGCCGCAATGGTTTGTTCGGTGCCGGCTGGAGCGTGATCTACGAGGTATTTGTCGCGATCGAGGCACACCCTGACGGCGGGGAGCGGCTGATCTATACCGACGAACAGGCACGACAAATCGACATGGGCGTCATCCCATTGGGGGGCGCCGTGTTCAGTGCCGGCGAAGGCCTGAGCGTGCGGCGTAACACCAATGGTCAACTGCTGATCGAAAGCGTCGACGGCCTCTATCGGCTGTTTGAGCCAACCCCGGGCGCGCCCTTTCACCTGCGCCTGAGTCAGTTGGGGGATCGTAATGACAACCGTATTTTTCTCGACTACGACAGCCAGGGTCGTCTGAACCGACTGCGGGATACGTTCGACCAGGTGCGCATCGAACTGGGCTACAGCCAGCAATGGCCTGCCCGGGTGGAGCGCATCGAGCGGCTATACCCCGATCACAGTCGAGAGCCTCTTGTCAGTTACCGCTACGACGCCCGCGGCGACCTGGCCGAAGTTCGCGATAACGCCACCAACGTGCAACGCCGTTTCGCCTACGACAGCGGCCGACGCATGATCGAGCACCAACTGCCTACCGGGCTGCGCTGCTATTACCAATGGGACTGCGTGGACGGTAGCGAATGGCGCGTCGTGCGGCACTGGACTGACGAAGGTGACGAGTACCGGTTCGACTACGACCTGCCGGGCGGGGTCACACGCATAACTGACGGCTTGCAACGGGTCAGCACACGGCGATGGAACCCGCAGTACCAGATAACCGAGTACACCGACAACCTGGGGAAAACCTGGCAATTTGAATGGAATGACGAGCGTCAGTTGCTCAGTGCGACTGACCCGCAAGGCGGCAAATGGCAGTTCGGCTACGACGAATCCGGCAACCTGTGCAGCACCCAGGATCCGTTGGGGCGTATCGACTCGACGTTGTGGCTGGAGCATTGGTCGCTGCCGCTGGTAGAGACCGATGCGGCAGGCCACGCATGGCAATATCAGTACGATCAGCGGGGCAATTGCGTCAGTGAAATCGACCCGTTGGGGCATGTCACACGGTATCGCTACGATACGTTTGGACAGGTGGTGGAGATCATTGACGCCACAGGCAAAAGCAAAACCCTGCGCTGGAATGAAACCGGACAGTTAATCCAGCATATCGACTGCTCGGGCTACCCCACAGCATTCGAGTACGACCGCCAGGGTCATTTGCAGGTCGTCATTGACGCCTTGGGTGAGCGCCAGCGTTATCAACACGACAGCCAAGGCAGGCTGCTGCAGAGCGAAATGCCGGACGGCCGCATCGAGCAGTACCTGCGCGATACCAGCGGTCTGTTGATCGGCTATACCGATGCCGCAGGTCACACCACCCGCTACCAATACGGTCGTCGCGGGCAAGTGCGCCAACGAATAGATGCCCACGGCCGGCAGATTGAGTTCCGCTACGACGCCTATGGCAGGTTGCAAACCCTGACCAATGAAAACGCCGAAAGCTACCGTTTTACCTGGGATCAGGGCGACCGCCTCGTGGAGCAACAAGACCTCGACGGCAGCGCTCGACGTTATGCCTATGACCTTCTGGATAATGTAGCGGCTGTTGAATACGTGCCCACGGGGCAGACACCCGAGCTGTCAATTGTGCATCGACTCGAACGAGATGCAGTGGGCCGCTTGCTATTGAAGCAAACCGATGATGGTCGCACAGAATACGCCTACGACCCATTGGACCAACTCACCGCTGTCACCTTCACCGGCAACGACGAAACCACCCAGATACTGGCTTTCGCCTACGACCCGCGCGGCCAACTGCTCACCGAACAAAGCGCCAGCGGCGGCCTTAACTACCACTACGACGAGCTGGGCAACCTGATCCAGACGCAACTGCCCGACGGCCGCTGGCTCAATCGCCTGTACTACGGCAGCGGCCACTTGCATCAGATCAATCTCGACGGCCGCGTCATCAGCGACTTCGAGCGCGATCGCCTGCACCGTGAAGTCCTGCGTACCCAAGGCCAGATCACCACGCGCAGCGAATACGACCGCAGCGGCCGCCTGCGCTCGCGGATACGCCGCCCCAATGGCCAGCCAACGCAACTGCCGGCCGCCCAGCAAAAACACTTCGACTACGACCCGGCCGATAACCTGATCGGCCGCCTGGAGCGCGACCGGGAAAAACACCGCGATCAACGCCAACTGCTGCACTACGACGCGACTGGACGCATTATCGCCAGCCAGGACAACGCCCAGGGCCAGCGAGAAACGTTTGCCTACGATGCTGCCGCGAACCTGCTGGACGGGCCGGCGACCAGTGCGGGACTGGTGTTGCATAACAAGCTGTTGACCTATCAGGACAAACGCTACCGCTATGACGGTTTCGGTCGAATGATCGAAAAGCGTAGCGCTGTGCGGGGTGTGCAATATTTCGCCTACGATGCCGAGCATCGCTTGATACAAGTGCGTAGTCAGAAAGATGGACGCGAAACGGTCGTGAACATGACCTACGACCCACTCGGGCGGCGCATCGCTAAAACCGAACATGACAGCAACGGCTACCCGCTGGGCGAAACCCGCTTTGATTGGGAAGGCCTGCGCCTGCTGCAGGAACATCGGCACAGCCAGACCAGCCTCTATATCTATGAAGACGACGGCTATGCACCGCTGGCCCGCGTAGACGGTACCGGCGAGCATCAAAGCGTGCGGTATTACCACAACGACCTGAATGGGTTGCCTGAACAACTGACCGAAGCTGACGGGAAAACCGTGTGGCAGGCGCGGTATCAGGTATGGGGGAACACGGTCGAAGAAGTGCGTGAAGCGTATTTCATCGAAGAGCAGAATGTGCGGTTCCAGGGGCAGTACCTGGATCGGGAGATCGGCCTGCACTACAACACGTTTCGGTTTTATGATCCGGATGTGGGGCGGTTTACGACGCCGGATCCGATTGGGTTGCTGGGTGGAGTCAATCTCTATCAATATTCACCGAATCCGATCACGTGGATGGACCCCCTCGGCTGGGCACCGGTGGCACCGGGTGACGTTATTGATTATGGGAAAAGCGCACCTGGCTTCGAGAAACACCACGGGATACTCGACGCGTGGTCCAAGCACAACATCAAGGGCTACGTATCTCGAAACGGCCAGACACCAACCGTAGTGATGACCGTAGATCAACACAACGCGACCAAAGAAGTTGCTAAAGATTGGGTTCAAAAGAAAACCGGAAAACGAGGTTTTAACGGTTTCGATTGGAAGGCGGTGTCAAAATTCGAAATACAAAGACTGTCCAATAAAATGTTTGCAGCCGCTGAAGCCAAAGGTTTTCCGAAGGCTTCACGCCGCTTGTACAACGACGCAATGAAACAATATCTGCGTAAGGGATGCGGAAAATGAGCCTGATAAATATCGTTGATTTAATAGAAAATGCTGACTGTCGAACGGTTCCTTCCACCGGATTGCCCAGCCATCCTGTGCCCGATGACTTAGCTGATTTTTATCATCATTACAGCAGCGCAGTTTTCTATCCACAAGCACGGTACAGCTTTACGATTCAGCCACCAACGCTTGAACGTTCCGATCTGGTCGTCATGAACGAAGACTTGGAGGATCCAGATTCAGCAAATTGGTACGTGCTGGTTAAGTGTGAAGATCAAATAATTTCAATCGACCTGACGCCAGGCCCACATTTTGGATATTGCTACGACTCGTTCTGGGACAGCTACCCAACGGCCGACGCAAGCACGCTGATCGCAAAATCGTTCACCGAACTGGTCGAGAAAATTATTAAGTCCGGAGGTAAAAACCTGTTCTGGATACCGGGCCACTCTTGATGGCGAAACCAGGCAGGATCGCAGCCCTGGAACTCAATAAAAATGGGCACCCAACCCCGTCGGCGTGCCCATTTTTCATACCAACCCGCTTCCCTTCAGGCGGTACCGCTTTTACGGATTGACGCTGTCTTTAAGCGATTTACCCGGCTTGAACGCCACGGTATTACTGGCCTTGATCTTCACCGGCTCACCGGTCTGCGGGTTTTTGCCGGTGCGGGCGCCGCGGTGGCGTTGCAGGAAAGTGCCGAAGCCGACCAGGGTGACGCTGTCCTTGCGGTGCAGGGCGCCGGTGATTTCTTCGAGAACGGCGTTGAGGACGCGGTTGGCCTGTTCCTTGGTGAGATCGGCCTTTTCAGCGATGGCGGCGGCGAGTTCTGGTTTACGCATATGTGAAGCCTCTTTGACGGTTTTTTGTTGTTATGTCCGTGCTGCTCTCTGGTGGAGCAGCGCCAAGGCGCCGCAGGCTCTACTCTGCGGCAGACGGGAGTGAGGATGGCATGCCCTCGCACGCTCCGCCAGCCTCGCCGCGACCTTTCTACGGGTAAGAAGAGGCTGATTCCGACAGAACGACCGACATTTACGCCAGCAGCGGCGGAAGTTCCTTATTCAATGCCAGTTTTTCCATGACGGCGTTGCCGGTCAGCGCGTAGCCCAGCAGGCGACCGCTGGCGTCGCGGCACAGGGCCTTGATGTCGGCGCCCTCGCCTTCGACACTCCATACGCCTTCGCTACCGCGTGGAGGCGGTGAAACCACCAGCGGGCAGACCGGGGTCTTCACGGTGATCGGCATCGGCCCGTAGCTCACGGCGGTCGCGTTGCCGGCCAGGGTCTGGGCCAAGGCGCGGGCGCAGGTCATCAGGGGCATGACGTACAGCAGGTTCAAGCCATCGACCTCGGCACAGTCGCCCAGGGCGTAGATATTGGCGTGGGAGGTTTTGAGGTGGCGGTCCACCAGGATGCCACGGTTGATCTGCAGGCCGGCCGCCGCCGCCAGGTCTGTGCGCGGGCGCAGGCCGATGGCGGAGACCACCAGGTCGCACTGGATCACTTCGCCGTCCGACAGATGGGCTTCGAGGCCATCGGCGTTGCGTTGCAGACGATTGAGCACCGGCCCCAGGTGGAAACGCGCGCCAATGCCTTCCAGCCCGGCCTGCACCGCAGCCGCAGCCGCCGGATGCAGCAGGGTCGGCATGACTTGCTCGCACGGCGCGACCAGGTCGACTTCATAGCCGCCAAGGATCAGGTCGTTGGCAAATTCGCAGCCGATCAGGCCGGCGCCGAGCAACAGCACGCGGCGTTTGCCGGCAGCGGCGGCGCGAAAGCGCGCATAGTCTTCAAGATCGTTGATCGGGAAAACCAGCTCGGCAGCATCACCCTCGACCGGAACACGCACGGTCTCGGCACCCCAGGCGAGGATCAGGTCGCGGTAGGTCACCGATTCCTCACCGATCCACAAGCGCTTGTGGCCCGGGTCAATGCCGCTGATACGGGTGTGGGTGCGTACCTGGGCCTTGAGTTGCTCGGCCATGGCGCCAGGTTCGGCCATGCTCAGGCCATCGGCTTCCTTGTTCTTGCCAAAACCGGTGGAGAGCATGGGCTTGGAGTAGGAGCGCCCGTCATCCGCGGTGATCAGCAGCAATGGGGTGTCGCTGTCGAGCTTGCGAAACTCCCGAGCCACGTTGTAACCGGCCAATCCCGTGCCGATGATCACGACAGGTGAGTTCATTCCTTTCTCCTTGTAGTACGTTTCGTAAAACTTCAAATTAGCCGATTTCGATCATTTCGAAATCCATTTTGCCTACGCCGCAGTCCGGGCACAGCCAGTCTTCCGGAACATCTTCCCAACGGGTGCCGGGCACAATTCCGTCATCCGGCCAACCATCCGCTTCGTTGTAAATCAGGCCACAGACGATACATTGCCACTTTTTCATTACGTACTTCCTCAGGGTCCAGGCATCTTGGCCGACGGTCGATAGACCAGCGCTGCCGCTCGGCTCAGGGCGTTTGTACTGATCGCAGCCGGCAGATGCAAGTAGGATTGGCTTAAACGGCGGGTTCAGCCCGGCAAAAGTTCAGGACGCCATGGTAAGCTCACCGACTCTTTTGCTGCCAATATTGACTTGCCGTGCCGCACTCAATCGCCCCTTCCGATGCTTGCCGATGGCTCCCCCAGAGCCTTCTGAGCCCAATTCCTGCGCCTCTTACCCTCGATTGGCTGTTCGATGAAGGCTCGCTGACGCGGCGGCTGACAGGGCTGTCCGCCGGCAATTTCAGCGTGACGCCGCTGCTCGAAGGCTGGCAACCGTTGCGCGACGATGAATGCGCGGCGCTGGCCCTGCCGCCTGCCACGGTCGGCTGGGTACGCGAGGTGTATTTGCGCGGGCATGGCCAACCCTGGGTGTTTGCCCGCAGTGTCGCGTCTCGCGGGGCATTGCAGGGCGACGGCTTGCATATGGATGAGCTGGGCAGCCGGTCGCTGGGCGAGTTGTTGTTCTGCGACCGCGCCTTTACCCGTCAGCCGATCGAGGTGCGCCATTACCCGGCACATTGGCTACCCGCTGCGGACCAGGCCGACGGGCTGTGGGCGCGCCGCTCGCGCTTCGATCGCGGGGCGCTGAGCGTGCTGGTGGCGGAAGTCTTCCTGCCGAGTGTGTGGCAGGTGCTGCATGACCATCCGGAGAACCGCTGATGTACCAACGTGTGCTCAAATCCTTGAATCGCCTGAACCCCAGGGCCTGGGATTTCATTCAACTGACGCGCATGGACAAGCCCATCGGTATCTACCTGCTGCTGTGGCCGACGCTATGGGCGCTGTGGATCGCCGGCAAGGGCTCGCCGTCGCTGCTCAATATCGTGATTTTCGTGCTGGGTGTGGTACTGACCCGTGCCGGCGGCTGCGTGATCAACGACTGGGCCGACCGCAAGGTCGACGGGCATGTGAAGCGCACCGAGCAACGTCCGCTGGTCAGCGGCAAGATCAGTTCGAAAGAGGCGCTGGTGTTTTTTGCGCTGCTGATGGGCATCAGTTTCCTGCTGGTGCTGCTGACCAACGCCAGCACTATCCTGCTGTCCCTTGGCGGGCTGGCGCTGGCGGCAAGCTATCCGTTCATGAAGCGCTACACCTATTACCCGCAGGTGGTGTTGGGCGCGGCGTTCTCCTGGGGCATGCCGATGGCGTTCACGGCCGAAACCGGGCATCTGCCGGCCGAGGCGTGGCTGCTGTACATCGCCAACCTGTTGTGGACGGTGGGTTACGACACCTATTACGCGATGACCGACCGCGACGACGACTTGAGGATCGGCGTGAAATCCACCGCGATCCTGTTCGGTGATGCTGACCGTGTGATCATTCTCACCCTGCAGGGCCTGGCGCTGGTGTGCCTGTTGCTCGCCGGGGCTCGGTTCGAGCTGGGCGGCTGGTTTCACTTGGGGCTGCTGGCGGCGGCAGGCTGTTTTGCCTGGGAGTTCTGGTACACCCGAGACCGGGACCGCATGAAGTGCTTCAAGGCGTTTTTGCACAACCACTGGGCCGGATTGGCGATTTTTGTGGGGATTATGGTGGATTACGCGGTTCGCTGAGAGGGTTGCGGTGGCTGTAGCGACGCCATCGGGGGCAAGCCCCCTCCCACATTTGCAGGTGTTCACCCATCAACTGTGGGAGGGGGCTTGCCCCCGATGATTTCAGCAGCGCCGCGCAGTCAAGGCTTGATGATATGCCAAGCCCCACCCTTGCCATCCCCGGTCTTGTCACCGGCTTTCTTGTCATCCTTGTAGGTGTAGACCGGCTTGCCTTTGTAGGCCCATTGACTGGTCTGATCGTCGCGAGTAATCACTGTCCAGTCGCCAGCCTTGGTATCCGTAGACTCCGCCTTCAGCGGCGGCCAGTTGGTCGCGCACTGGTCCTTGCACGCGGACTTGCCGTCGGCGTCCTTGTCGAAGGTGTAGAGCGTCAGGCCTTTGTGATCCACCAGCATCCCGTCTTTCGTCATCGCAGGTTCTGCGGCAAACGCCAGGCCCGGCAGCGTCAACGCAGCCGTTACCAGCATGGCTTTCCAGGAAATCGTGCTGTAAGTCATCGGAACCTTCCTTTTGTGGTTGTCAGGATTCGGACCCAAAGGGTAGTCCAGAGTGCCGTGAATTGCCCAAGGGACTAAATTACTGTCACACGACTGCAATAATTCCGTTATCTAATGCGGCGCAAGACAGTTAAATGACAAGAGGATTTTTGAGCATGGTTGGCAGGAGCATTCTGATTGTTGACGACGAAGCGCCCATTCGCGAGATGATCGCCGTTGCGTTGGAAATGGCCGGCTACGACTGCCTGGAGGCGGAGAACTCCCAGCAGGCCCATGCCATTATCGTCGACCGCAAGCCGGATCTGATCCTGCTCGACTGGATGCTGCCCGGCACTTCCGGTATCGAGCTGGCCCGGCGCCTCAAGCGTGACGAGCTGACCGGGGATATCCCGATCATCATGCTCACCGCCAAGGGCGAGGAGGACAACAAGATCCAGGGCCTGGAAGTCGGCGCCGATGACTACATCACCAAGCCTTTCTCCCCGCGAGAGCTGGTAGCGCGCCTCAAGGCCGTGCTGCGCCGAGCCGGCCCGACCGACGGCGAAGCCCCCATCGAAGTCGACGGCCTGATCCTGGACCCGATCAGCCACCGCGTGACCATCGACGGCAAGCCGGCTGAGATGGGCCCGACCGAATACCGTCTGTTGCAGTTTTTCATGACCCACCAGGAACGCGCCTACACCCGCGGCCAACTGCTGGACCAGGTGTGGGGCGGCAATGTGTACGTGGAGGAGCGCACCGTGGACGTGCATATCCGCCGCCTGCGCAAAGCCTTGGGCGATGCCTATGAGAATCTGGTACAAACCGTGCGCGGCACGGGCTACCGGTTTTCTACCAAGGGCTGAGCCAGCTGGTTGTAGACTCAAGAGCCTGACTTAACAGCTGACAAGGACGCATGTTCAAGTGAACCAAAACTGGCATGGCACCCTGATTCGCCACATGCTCCTGCTCGTCACCGGTTGCCTGCTGGTAGGGTTGATCAGTGGTTATTACGGCTGGAGCCTGGCCATCGGCATCGCGCTTTACCTGGGCTGGACCCTCAAGCAACTGCTGCGCCTGCATGAATGGCTGCGCCAGCACAAACCCGACGAAGCACCGCCCGACGGCTACGGCCTGTGGGGCGAAGTGTTCGACAGCATTTACCACTTGCAGCGCCGCGACCAACGGGTGCGCGGGCGCCTGCAGGCGGTGATCGACCGGGTACAGGAGTCCACCGCCGCGCTCAAGGACGCGGTGATCATGCTCGACAGCGACGGCAACCTGGAATGGTGGAACCGCGCCGCCGAGACCCTGCTGGGCCTCAAGACGCCCCAGGACAGCGGCCAGCCGGTGACCAACCTGGTGCGCCACCCGCGCTTCAAGGAATACTTCGAGCAGGACAACTACGAAGAGGCCCTGGAAATCCCCTCGCCCACCAACGATCGCGTGCGTATCCAGCTGTACCTGACGCGCTACGGCAACAACGAGCACCTGATGCTGGTCCGTGACGTGACCCGCATCCATCAGCTGGAACAGATGCGCAAGGACTTCGTCGCCAACGTCTCCCACGAGCTGCGCACGCCGTTGACGGTGATCTGCGGCTACCTGGAGACGCTGCTGGACAATGTCGACGAGATCAACCCGCGCTGGAGCCGCGCCCTGCAGCAGATGCAGCAGCAAGGCTCGCGCATGCAAACCCTGCTCAATGACTTGCTGCTGCTGGCCAAGCTTGAGGCCACCGATTACCCCTCCGATAACCACCCGGTGGCGGTGCAAAGCCTGTTGAAAACCATCAAGAACGACGCCCAGACGCTCTCCGGCGAACGCGGCCAGCAGATCACGCTGGACGCCGACCCGACGGTGCTGCTCAAGGGCAGCGAAGGCGAGCTGCGCAGTGCGTTTTCCAATTTGGTGTTCAACGCGGTGAAGTACACCCAGGACAAGGGCAACATCCGCATCCGCTGGTGGGCCGACGAACGGGGGGCACACCTGAGCGTGCAGGACTCCGGCATCGGTATCGACGCCAAGCATCTGCCACGCCTGACCGAACGCTTCTACCGCGTCGATTCCAGCCGCAATTCCAATACCGGCGGCACCGGGCTGGGCCTGGCGATCGTCAAGCATGTGCTGCTGCGCCATCGGGCACGCCTGGAGATCAGCAGCGTGCTGGGGCATGGCAGTACCTTTACCTGCCACTTTCCGCCGGCGCAGGTGACGCGCTCGCAGCTCGTCGGGAATGACGAATAACTCAGCCATGGCACTAATTTGAATGTGGGAGGGGGCTTGCTCCCGATAGCGGTGTATCAGTAGCAGATGTGTTGACTGACACCCGGCTATCGGGGGCAAGCCCCCTCCCACATTTGGACCTGCAGTGTCTTGGAGGGCGTATTCCAGGCCCCGCCCGGCAGCAGCCACTAGGCAAGCGCCCCGTCAGCCGCTACATTGGCCGACTTGCGCCTGCCTTTCAGGCCCGCTTTCCCCCTATTGAACATACGGAACCTGCAAAACCCCATCATGGACCCTTCCCCTGGCATCACCCTCGCGACACTTTTCGCCGATTTCGGCATGATTCTTTTTGCACTGGTCCTGGTACTGCTCAACGGCTTCTTCGTTGCGGCGGAATTTGCCATGGTCAAACTGCGCTCGACCCGGGTCGAGGCCATTGCCCACACCAACGGCTGGCGCGGGCAGATCCTGCGCACCGTGCACAGCCAGCTCGACGCCTACCTGTCGGCCTGCCAGCTGGGTATCACCCTCGCCTCCCTGGGCCTGGGCTGGGTCGGTGAGCCGGCGTTTGCGCACATCCTCGAGCCGTTGCTGGGCGCCGCAGGCGTCGAGTCGCCGGAGGTGATCAAGGGCGTGTCGTTCTTTGCCGCCTTCTTCGTGATTTCCTACCTGCACATTGTGGTCGGCGAGCTGGCCCCCAAATCCTGGGCCATCCGCAAACCCGAATTGCTGTCGCTGTGGACTGCCGTGCCGCTGTACCTGTTCTACTGGGCGATGTACCCGGCGATCTACCTGCTCAACGCCAGCGCCAACGCGATCCTGCGCATCGCCGGCCAGGGCGAGCCCGGCCCGCATCACGAACACCATTACAGCCGCGAAGAGCTCAAGCTGATCCTGCACTCCAGCCGTGGCCAGGACCCGAGCGACCAAGGCATGCGCGTACTCGCCTCCGCCGTGGAAATGGGCGAACTGGAAGTGGTGGACTGGGCCAACTCCCGGGAAGACCTGGTCACCCTGGATTTCAACGCCCCACTCAAGGAAATCCTGGCGCTGTTCCGTCGCCACAAATTCAGCCGTTACCCGGTGTATGACGCCGTGCGCAACGAGTTCGTGGGCCTGTTGCATATCAAGGACCTGCTGCTGGAACTGGCGGCCCTGGACCATATCCCCGAGTCGTTCAACCTGGCCGAATTGACCCGCCCGCTGGAACGCGTTTCGCGGCACATGCCGTTGTCGCAGTTGCTCGAGCAGTTCCGCAAAGGCGGCGCGCACTTCGCCCTGGTGGAGGAAGCCGATGGCAAGATCATTGGCTACCTGACCATGGAAGACGTGCTGGAAGTGCTGGTCGGCGATATCCAGGATGAACACCGCAAGGCTGAACGCGGCATCCTCGCCTACCAGCCGGGCAAGCTGCTGGTGCGTGGCGACACGCCGCTGTTCAAAGTCGAACGCTTGCTCGGCATCGACCTGGACCACATCGAGGCCGAAACCCTGGCGGGCCTGATCTACGACACCTTGAAACGGGTGCCGGAAGAGGAAGAAGTGCTGGAGGTTGAAGGCTTGCGGATCATCATCAAGAAGATGAAAGGGCCGAAGATCGTGCTGGCCAAGGTGCTGATGCTGGATTGACTACCCAATGTGGGAGGGGGCTTGCCCCCGATAGCGGTGGTTCAGTCAGCATATTTTTGACTGACAGACCGCAATCGGGGGCAAGCCCCCTCCCACAATGGTGAGTGGTCATCCTTTGAATTACGCACCCGGCACGAAGTGCTTCTGCGCGGTGCCACGGGCGATCAGGCGGGAGATGTAGTCCAGCTTCTGCGCATCCTGGTCGATAAACCGGAAGGTCAGTTGCAGCCAGTCGCTGTCGGGCCTGGGCTCGTAGGCAACGATGGCGTGCAGGTAGCCATTGAGGCGTGCCACTTCAGCGTTCTCGCCCTGTTCGAGGTCGAGCACGGCGCTTTCCAGGACCTGGGGCAGGACCTCACCGCGACGCACCACCAACAACGCCTCCTTGATGCTCAGCGCCTTGATCACGCATTGCTGGGTGCCGCTGGACAGGCGCAACTGGCCCTGGCCACGGCCGCTGGCGGGCGATGCGGCCGGGACAGCGGCAACAGGCGCGCTGTTGAGCAGGCCTTTATTCGGGGCTGCCGCCACCGGCGCCGACTTGACCGCTTCGGGCTTGCCACCGGTCAGTGCGCTCAGGGAGTCGTTGCCGAACGCCGAGCTCATCTTGGTCGGCGCGCTGGCGATCAACGCGTCGAGGCGGCCGATCTTGTGCAGGGCCTGCTTGACCTTGTTCAGCAACTGTTCGTTGGTGAATGGCTTGCTGACGTAACCGGACACGCCGGCCTGGATGGCCTGCACCACGTTTTCCTTGTCACCCCGGCTGGTCACCATCACGAACGGCATGGCCTTCAGGTGGGCTTGCTCGCGGCACCAGGTCAACAGCTCAAGCCCGGACATCTCCGGCATTTCCCAGTCGCACAGCACCAAGTCGAAGGTCTCGCGCATCAGAATGGATTGCGCCTTCTTGCCGTTCACCGCATCTTCGATCTTGATCCCCGGGAAGTAGTTGCGCAGGCACTTCTTCACCAGGTCGCGAATAAACGAGGCGTCATCCACCACCAACACACTGACTTTACTCATCGACCCTTCATCCTATAAAACCTTGGCTGGCAGCACGCCCATGATGGCATTTTGCCAAAACTCTGCAGTCACGTTAGGACTTATTACGCCCCGTCCGCAATCAATTCCGCTCGCCACAAACGAAAACGCCCGACCAATGGCCGGGCGTTAATTTCTCGGGCAACCTTACTTATCGTCAGATTCGCCCGGAACATTAGGGATAAGATCAGCGCTGCCTTCAACTTCGGCTTTCATGCGCTTGAGGCCCATGTGCCGAACGTCGGTGCCGCGTACCAGATAAATCACCAATTCCGAGATATTGCGCGCGTGGTCGCCGATGCGCTCCAGCGAGCGCAGCACCCAGATGATGCTCAAGACGCGCGAGATAGAGCGTGGGTCTTCCATCATGTAGGTGGCCAGCTCACGCAAGGCGGTCTTGTATTCGCGATCGATGACTTTGTCGTACTGGGCCACCGACAGCGCCAGGTCCGCATCGAACCGCGCAAACGCGTCGAGGGCATCGCGCACCATGTTGCGCACCTGGTCGCCGATGTGGCGCACTTCCACGTAACCACGCGGCGCTTCGCCTTCTTCGCACAGCTGGATGGCGCGGCGGGCGATCTTGGTGGCTTCGTCGCCGATACGCTCAAGGTCGATCACCGACTTGGAGATGCTGATGATCAAACGCAGGTCGGAAGCCGCGGGCTGGCGGCGGGCCAGGATGCGCAGGCATTCTTCGTCGATGTTGCGTTCCATCTGATTGATCTGGTCATCGATCTCACGCACCTGCTGGGCCAGGCCCGAGTCGGCCTCAATCAGCGCGGTGACCGCATCGTTGACTTGCTTCTCCACCAGGCCGCCCATCGCCAGGAGGTGGCTGCGCACTTCCTCGAGCTCGGCGTTGAACTGCGCGGAGATGTGGTGGGTAAGGCCTTCCTTTGAAATCATGGTTTTGCTCCGCAAAAGCTGTAAGCCGCAAGCTACAAGCTGCAAGCTGATGTGTGTCGTTAATCAAACTGCTTTTACTTGCCGCTTCAAACTTGCGGCTTGCAGCCGGGGCTAACCATACCGGCCCGTAATATAGTCTTCGGTCTGCTTTTTCGCCGGATTGGTGAACAGAGTATCGGTATCGCCGAACTCCACCAGCTTGCCCATGTACATGAACGCGGTGTAGTCGGACACCCGCGCGGCCTGCTGCATGTTGTGGGTCACGATGACGATGGTGAACTTGGACTTGAGTTCGTAGATCAGCTCTTCGACCTTGAGCGTGGAGATCGGGTCGAGGGCCGAGCACGGTTCGTCGAGCAGCAGCACTTCAGGCTCCACGGCGATGGTACGCGCGATGACCAGACGCTGTTGCTGACCACCGGACAAACCAAGGGCCGACTCGTGCAGGCGATCCTTGACCTCGTCCCACAGCGCTGCGCCCTTGAGCGCCCACTCGACCGCTTCGTCGAGGATGCGTTTTTTGTTGATGCCCTGGATGCGCAGGCCGTAGACCACGTTTTCATAGATGGTCTTGGGGAACGGGTTGGGCTTCTGGAACACCATGCCCACGCGGCGACGCAACTCGGCCACGTCTTCGCCCTTACGGTAGATGTTGGTGCCGTAGAGGTTGATGGCACCTTCCACGCGGCAACCGTCCACCAGGTCGTTCATGCGGTTGAACGTGCGCAGCAACGTGGACTTGCCGCAGCCGGACGGGCCGATGAACGCGGTCACGCGCTGCTTGGGGATGTTCATGCTGACGTCGAACAGCGCCTGCTTGTCGCCGTAGTAGAGACTCAGGCCCGGCACTTCGATGGCCACGGTTTCCTGGGCCAGGCTCAGGCTTTGCTTGTCGCGTCCCAGGGCCGACATGTTGATGCCGTGGGAATGGGTTTCGTGTTGCATGGGATGCTCCCTGTGCTACCAATTCATTTCATTGAACCGCCGGGGGCGGCTTACTCAAATTCTGTGTATGGCGCGGTCCAGTGTGGGAGGGGGCAAGCCCCCTCCCACATTGGATCGTGTCAGCTGTCCAGCGCTTTGTATTTCTCGCGCAGGTGGTTACGAATCCACACCGCCGACAGGTTGAGCGTGGCGATCACCATCACCAGCAGCAGGGCGGTGGCGTAGACCAGCGGTCGCGCCGCCTCGACGTTGGGGCTCTGGAAGCCGACGTCATAGATATGGAAGCCCAGGTGCATGATCTTCTGGTCAAGGTGCAGGTACGGGTAGTTGCCGTCCAGCGGCAGCGACGGGGCCAGCTTCACCACGCCGACCAGCATCAGCGGCGCCACTTCACCGGCGGCACGGGCCACGGCGAGGATCATGCCGGTCATCATCGCCGGGCTGGCCATCGGCAGCACGATCTTCCACAGCGTTTCCGCCTTGGTCGCGCCGAGCGCCAGGGACCCTTCACGCACGGTGCGAGGAATCCGCGCCAGGCCTTCTTCGGTGGCCACGATCACCACCGGCACCGCCAGCAGCGCCAGGGTCAGCGAGGCCCAGAGCAGCCCCGGCGTGCCGAAGGTCGGCGCCGGCAGGGCTTCGGCGAAGAACAGCCGGTCCACCGAGCCACCCAGTACGTACACGAAAAAGCCCAGGCCAAACACGCCGTAGACGATGGCCGGCACGCCCGCCAGGTTGTTGACCGCGATGCGGATGATCCGCGTCAGGGTGTTCTGCTTGGCATACTCACGCAAGTAAACCGCCGCCAGCACGCCGAACGGCGTGACGATCATCGCCATGATCAGGGTCATCATCACGGTGCCGAAGATCGCCGGGAAGATCCCGCCTTCGGTGTTGGCTTCCCGTGGGTCGTCGCTCAAAAACTCCCAGACCTTGCTGAAGTAGAAGCCGATCTTGGTCAGGGTGCCCATGGCGTTCGGCTGATAGGCGTGCACCACCTTGCCGATACCGATTTCGATTTCCTTGCCGTTGCCGTCCCGGGCCGTCAGCGCGTCGCGGTTGAATTGGGCGTGCAGGTCGGCCAGGCGCGCTTCGATGTCCTGGTAGCGGGCATTCAGCTCGGCGCGGTCGGCGTCCATGTCAGCCTGGGCGGCGGCGTCAAGCTTGCCGTCCAGCTCCAGCTTGCGACCGTGCAGGCGAACGCGCTCCAGCCCGGCGTTGATCGCGCCGATATCGGTTTTTTCCAGGCTCTTGAGCTGGGCGGCGAGCTTGTTGACGCGCTCCACACGGGCTTGCAACTCCGGCCACGCGGCCTCGCCTTCGGCGATGATCTTGCCATCCTGCTTGACGTTGACCAGGGTGCCGTAGAAGTTGCCCCATTCACGCCGCTCGATGGTCATCAACTGCACCGGCCTGGTCTGGTCCTTCAACCATTCGCCGACGATCCAGGTGAAGTCATTGCCGTTCAAGTCGCGGTTGCCGACCTTGATCAGCTCGCGGGTCATGAACTCCGGGCCCTCGTCGGGCACCGGCAGGCCGGCGCTTTTCAGGCGCTCGCGCGGCACTTCTTCCTTCTGCACCACTTCGCCGATGACGATATGGTTGGCCTGGCCCGGTACGCTGTAGTTGGCCTGGATCAGGTCGGCCGGCCAGAAATGGCCCAGACCGCGCACCGCAATCACCGCCAGCAAACCAATGGTCATGATGACCGCGATGGACACTGCGCCACCGCTGATCCAGACGCCGGGGGCGCCGCTCTTGAACCATCCATTCAGGGAGTTCTGTTTCACAGACTTCTACCTTTCTTAAAGCGACGAGTATTTCTTGCGCAGACGCTGACGGATCAGCTCGGCGAGGGTATTCATGATGAACGTGAACAGCAGCAGCACCAGCGCCGAGAGGAACAGCACGCGGTAGTGACTGCCGCCCACTTCCGACTCGGGCATTTCCACTGCGACGTTGGCCGCCAGGGTGCGCAGGCCTTCGAACAGGTTCATCTCCATCACCGGCGTGTTACCGGTGGCCATCAGCACGATCATGGTCTCGCCCACGGCGCGGCCCATGCCGATCATCAGC
>Ga0105246_10000154_pt1 | contig 32674 bp, 20 predicted proteins | sample KBSM64metaG_FD_99694 | JGI IMG/M metagenome (GOLD analysis project Ga0105246, IMG submission 99694) | Miscanthus rhizosphere microbial communities from Kellogg Biological Station, Michigan, USA - KBS M6-4 metaG | ecosystem: Host-associated > Plants > Roots > Rhizosphere > Soil | place... | reverse complement strand
CAGGTGACTCATGACCCATGTTGCCGCTGTACCATGTGCACGGAGGATATACCCGTCCGGCGGTACGGTCATATTTAAGGCCTTTTTATCCGAAATTTGCGTGATGACACCATTCTGAACGAGCACCTCCGTCGGTGTGGTGGAAGGATCATTCGGACGTTTGGTCGACGTCCATGCAGGTGTATAAATATACATGGAGTTCACATGGCTGTATGTACCCGCTCCCGTTTCAACCGTATAGTCCTCCTTATTTATCCCACGCAGAGCGAATGTTGAACCATCCTGCGCCTTTACTGTGCCGTCAAATGAATATTCATCGATCATCGGCTTGCCATCTTTGGTTACCGTGAGGGCATACATGCCCTTCAGTTCCGAAGGCGTAGACACCAATACACCGTCAGATACCTGGCCGCCAATCGGTGACATTTCCCCGGATACGTTAAAATAATCTCCGTTCACCGCAGCCACTGCGCCGTTTTCCTTCGCCATACCACCCGTGCTCTGTTTGCTGTTTAATTTGCTGCCTTTACCTGTCATTACATCTAACTTCACGTACGGATTTTGCAAATCTACCTGAATCACATCGGCAAGCACATTCACTTTTGAACCTGAACGTGTTGTCGTATATCTGTATTTCATGAGCTTCGCACCCGAAGTCAAAATTTCTTCCCCGAGCTTGCTCGTATTCGTCGATGCTGCTGCGGCTACGGATTGCCAGGAAGTCCCTGACCACATCTGTCCACCTGCACTCATTACAGGTGCAATCCAAATCACACCTGCCAGTGTTACAATTGCCCATTTCTTAGCCTTGTTGTACTTAACGTCTTCTCGCTGTTTCCCATGTTTCCCCAGCATGTTCGAAACGTCTCTCCCATCTTGTATATCAATCTTAGATATCGCACATATACTGCCGTTCGACAGTACATAGAGCGATCTCTAGCATACCCTTCTATTAATAGACTGTTTTTAGTAGAAAAAGTTACGCCCCAAGCCAAGAATAAGGTATAAATTGGCTACTAGTTTGAGATTCGTCTTCCATCCACAAAAAAAAGACACTTCAAGAAATTTACTTTCTTGAAGTGCCATCCACTTATAGATAACCCAATTGATCCAGAACCCGTTTGAGCATTACCGCTGCTTGCGCGCGACTTGCATTGCCTTGAGGTGCAAACGTATTACTTGTCATTCCTTGAATAATACCTGCTTGTACCGCTTTGGCAACGGAATCTTTGGATTGGATTTTTTTGTTGTCTTTGAACTTGGACAGTGTTGAATTCGCCGAGGATTGCAGTGATAGTGTTTTCCCCCCGTAATTCATGGCCCGAGTCATCATAATCGCCATCTGTTCACGGGTAATCGGATGATCCGGCTTAAACGTGCCGTCCGTATTCCCCATAATGATTCCGGCCTCTGCTGCAGCACCAATATAAGCACTTGTAATGTTGCCGCCCCGAACATCCCGGAAACGACTGACTGCACTAGCTTCTCCCTTTAATCCAAGTCCTCTCGCTACCAGTTCGGCAAACTCTGCACGGGAGATGTTCTCATTGGGACGATAATAGTTACCGTTAGGCGTGCTGATAATCCATTTCGCAGATAATTCCTTGATCACCTCGCTCGCCCAATGTGACGAAGTGTCTGGATAACTGACTGCGCGATTGATCGGCACAACTGCCTGGTTACCATTCAGCTTGGCTTGAATAACGACTCCGCCTGGTGTGCTTTTGAAAGAACTTGGTACATAGGACAGCTGGAACGTTGTCATATCCAGAGCAGCCATGCTTGAAGTTAGGGTTGGTGTATTAGCTGCTACTTGCATGGATAACCCACTTTTAAGTTGCTGCTCCATCTGTTGTTCTCCAGCACCTTTACTTGCAAACACATGTACATCTGTGTAGTTGGCGAGCTTCTGTGCACCTGCCCCAGCGATCAAACTTTCCATCGTACCCGAATCCGATAGTGGCATAGTTTCTAGTTGAACGTACAAAGAAGGTAACACCGTCTTGGATGAACTGCTCTCGTTAATTGGCATCAAAACCGATGAAGCTGCAATCGTACCCACGCTGCGGCTCATTCCTGCCAAATCCAGATTGGACAGCGCTACTGTCCAGAGACGGTCACCATATTTCACTCCAACCGTACCATTGCGGTAATTCCCGGCAAGTTGGGTAAGTGTCGTGATTGGAAATCCAACATACGCAGAGTACTCGCTATCTGGAACCTCAAACACAACAGGCTGGCTCAGCTTGCCAGATGCAGATGCATATTCGAAAGCCTGGCTTAACTTCGCCGCATCTACATTAAATTGACGAGTCGTACGATTGTAATGCGACATCGCGGAAACCGAAGAGGCTGTGCTGTTATTCATAACCAGCAGAGACTGTCCGTAACTGGATGCATCCAGTTCATTCATCCAAACCGGACGTCCTCCTGTCTGGTTCGTTGCAGGCAAGTTGCTACTACTCTGCTGTAAGGTCAGCGGCCCAAAAGCCGGTACCGTTGTATTGGACGCATCTCGCAGGGGTATAGCTCCAGGTCTGTAACTAATCGTACCTGTAAGATTGTCCGTACTTGTGTTCGAGGAAAGATCCAGTTTCAACGTTACTACAGATCCAGAAGCAGATGCTGACAACAACTTGGAACTGCCGTTGTTCAGCAGTACGCTGAATTGAGCTAACGTTAAAGCAGTCTCCGGCTGAATCGCCTCACGGAATTGAATCTGGATCGTATCGCCCTGAATGACAGCCGCCACAATTTTGTCATTGCCATAGGTATAACTGACAGGAGTCAGATTAATATACCCTGCAGGGTTATTGTTTAGATCGGTTAACCGCATTGATCCAGGCACATAGGATAACGATACGTTCTGTGTATCTTTAACCGGCGAAGCAAGAGTCAGTGTAACGAGATCATCTTCGATCTCTGAACTATTTACAAAAACAGGCTTACCGTCAACAAGTACCGAGTACTGGCTGTTCTGTGGTTTATTTTCCGGTTTCAACGGCTCATTGTACCGCATCCATAATGTATTGCCACTCACTTCTGCGCTTCTGAACTCAGGCGGCTTAGTGTCAATCGAATTGCGGACATAGAACCCGGTGAATCCGGCAAGTGTCTGACCACGGCTATCTTTTACAGGCCAAGAACCCGGAGTATATGTGACACGAACAACCTCGCCATCCGTAATCGATCGGCTCAGATTAAGAGTTACGCTGGAGCTGTTATTTACAGAGATGCTATTCACTCCAACAGCGATCTGATCAGCGGTTACACTAAACTGTCTTGCGGCATCACTTGAAGTGACGTATACCGTTTCAGGATAATACAGGGTAATCGTGCTGTAATACGCGCTTCCTTCCCGCGGTTTCGACATCACGGAGTCTAGCCCATTATCTACGTCACGTGCGCCAAACGACGCAGCCGCATTGTTGGACTGATCCGTAACCCGGTTGCTCGTTCCCGGTGTGTATGCAATTCGAACAAGCTGTCCTGCTGCTACACCCGTATCCAGGACAACATATACACTGTCACCCGAGGTGTACGTCTGACTGATATTACGTTTCTCACCATTCACCGTTACAGCATATGCGCTGCTGAAGGGGTTAATGTTGGATAACCACTTGTCATATGTCAAACGAATTGTATTATTGCTATGCATACTGGCACTTTTCAGGGCTGGTGCAGTTGTATCTTTGCTCAGTGTTTTGAATGTCCATGATGTCGAACCATTCAGTCCTGTAAAGATGTTGCCCGCTCGATCCCGGTATGCATTGGCAGGCAGGTCTACCACATAAGTGGTGTTGCCCTCGAGCTCGCTTGTAGGCGTAATAATCAATTGTCTGCTGTTAGAGCTATTGAACACGGTTCTCGTTGAAACAATCGCTCCATTGGATTTCTTGAGAACAGGAGCTATAAAATACCTTGTATCCAATTCCTTATTAAAGGTCACACTTAAACTTCCAGATAAAGGTACGTTTGTAGCCCCATTTGTAGGTAATAGTGTGGCAGCCGTTAGCGCAGTTGGATCAGAAATAATGTTAAATCCCCACACATTACCACTGATGCCGCTAATATCGTTTTTATTGGCATCCTGCAGATAGCCTTCGGGCATAACGATATAGTATGTAGTATTATTATTCCAATCTTTGTCTGGATCGATCTTAATCGTGTTTGTCCCTAAACCTGTGATCCGAGGTGCTCCAGCATTAACCGGAATTTGTTCAAAGATCGTACCGCCAACCCGGCCTTGATAGATGGTCATTGTACCTCTGCCAGCCGTTACAGGTCTGTCAAATGTCATTACGATATCGGTCATCGGAGTCATAATCGTTGCATTATCAGGAACTCTGCTGACGAGCGCAGCAGATCCAATACCTTGTGTACTGAATGTCCATTCTTTCTTGGTCAAGCCTGCAAAAGGTGTATTATCATCCGCATAAACCAATGTTTTATTATTAATTTCTACGTAGTATGTAGCGCCTGGAAGCGGTTTGGAAAGTGTAATGCTTACACGATACCCGCTGACCGACGAATCTGCGCCGGCTCCAGCATCTGGTGTAGGAGGATCGGTTATAGGCTGCTGCGGATCAATGGTTACTTGGCCACCGGTTGAGAGGATGAAATCGACCTCCGAATCGTCATCCAACCGTTTCACCAAGATCATATTATTCGCAGTATCCGCCTTCTTTACCGGTCTATCAAAATCAATGATAAGTGGGGCTGTGGTATCTACATTTGTTGCTTTGGCTGCTGGGATCGTATCTTTAATACCCGCTACTAGTGCGTTAGCTGCATAAGAGCGCGGCTCAGCGCCATTCCAGCCGGTAAGCCAGCCTTGGGCAGTTAAAAGTACAATTAACAATCCCAACATGCTCTTTTGAGCCATTTTTCTCATATTCACTGACGTTCCTCCTTATTCCCATGACTTCATATGTCTGATATACAGACCTCTTTATGTATTTCGGTTACAAAAGGAATAACTGTTAGTTATTTGGGGGTATTTCCCATAAAATATTTAGAGTTCGTAGTTCCATGAATATCTTCCACTTCTGGTCTTGGTGAAGAATGAATCTATATAAGTTGAACTAAAGATTTTACACGGCCCACTCCGATGACAGAATAACCTTCCAATCGCTGTTATCCCCAGATTTTTTGGATTCCCTTTTCCAAAGTGGAAAATCCGGTGATAAAGGCGAACGCTCCGCTTTTTCAGTTTTTTTCTGTCCTCTCCGTTATTGTGTAAAAGAATAGTTCAACTTATATAGAATAAAAAAAGCCCTCATGGCGTTGTTATCTGAGACTTCATAGGTCAAAGACTAACAGCATATGAAGGCATCTATAAGATCAATTAAATTCTCCAATTTATTTACGCTTTACATATAACGAAATATCGATCATTAATCCAACGAGAAACCAACCGATATACACCAGATATGCCCCTTCAAATGGATTAAACCAGGAAATAAGACTAGGATTTAAAGTACCATAGCGGAAAAGTGTATACAAAATAACAAGTACAAGAGGCAAAATCCACAACGAAATAGATCTGAGCGAAAAGAATTGCTTCATTTATGATTACACGTCCTCTCTATGCTCCAGAACATGCAAATGCAAAAGCCCTTGATTTCTAAATAGAATCAAGGGCTTCTTGTTTGCCCGAACGTATTACAGGCCGGCTTGTGTTTTCAACAGTTCTGCTTTGTCCACTTGTTCCCAAGGAACATCGAGATCCGTACGGCCAAAGTGACCGTAAGCAGCCGTTTGTCTATAGATTGGACGACGCAGATCCAACATACGAATGATGCCAGCTGGACGAAGGTCGAAGTTGTTACGCACCAGTTCTACCAGTGTCTCTTCGCTGACTTTGCCTGTCCCGTATGTGTCCACGTTGATGGATACCGGATTAGCTACACCAATTGCATAAGCAAGCTGGATTTCCACTTTGTCGGCCAGACCCGCAGCAACCAGGTTCTTCGCTACATAACGAGCGGCATAAGCTGCCGAACGGTCTACTTTTGTCGGATCTTTACCCGAGAACGCACCACCGCCATGACGTGCATAACCACCATATGTATCAACAATGATTTTACGTCCAGTCAGGCCTGCATCACCCTGAGGTCCGCCAATAACGAAACGCCCAGTCGGGTTGATAAAATATTTCGTCTGCTCGTCCAGCAATTCAGCTGGAACAACAGGCAGGATTACTTGCTCTTTGATATCTTTCTGGATTTGTTCCAGAGTTGTTTCTTCCGCATGCTGCGTAGACACGACAATTGTGTCCACACGTACCGGCTTGTCACCGTCGTATTCAATCGTCACTTGTGTTTTACCATCTGGACGCAAATATTCGAGCGTACCGTTCTTGCGCACTTCCGCCAGGCGGCGTGCGATACGGTGAGACAAGGCGATTGGTAACGGCATCAGTTCTGGTGTTTCGTTGGTTGCAAAACCAAACATCAGACCTTGGTCACCTGCACCAATGTTTTCCGTTTCACGTGCCATTTGCTCTGGATCACGATGCTCCAGCGCTGCATTGACACCTTGTGCAATATCAGCGGACTGTTCGTTAAGTGACGTCAGTACCGCACATGTATTATAATCGAAACCGTACTTGGCACGAGTGTAGCCGATTTCCTTCAGCGTATTCCGCACAATAGCTGGAATGTCCACATATTCAGATGCAGAGCTGATCTCGCCAATAACAAGCACAAGACCTGTCGCTACCGAAACTTCGCACGCTACACGAGCATTGGGATCATTTGCCAGAAATGCATCCAACACAGCGTCCGAGATTTGATCGCAAATTTTATCCGGATGTCCTTCAGTTACAGACTCCGATGTAAAAAGATGTCGGCCTTTAATAGACATGAAGTTTCAACCTCCCATAACTATAGTATGGCGATTGCCCGAACAAAACATAACGGCGATTCGTTCACTAGACCCTCGAAGGCGCTTTACAGTAGAATAAGGACACTGATCCGCAATCACGAAGACAAGGATTTTTCAGGTAATTGCCTTAACAAAAAATCAACCTTTCCCTAGTGGAAAAGGTTGCATACCTCATCTGCCATCTTATCGTATTTGTCAAGTGGTGTCAATTAAGGACACGTAATGTATAAGTTCTAGAGGTGCTGTTCTGCCTGACGAATCAAGCGTTTGGTGATCTCTCCACCAACCGATCCATTCTCCCGGGATGTGAGATGTCCCCACCCTTTATACTGTCCGTATGAATGATCACTAATCGCGCCAAGCTCCCCGCCGAATTCGATATCTGCACCTGCCAGACTTCCGCGGCCACCATATCCTACATTCAAACCAAACTCGGCAGCAATTTCATACTTCATCTGATCGAGCATCTGACGACTTTCCGGTACAACCTTCTTATTACTTCTAGCCATTGTCCCTACACCTCCATATGTTGTTGTCTACAGGTATAGAGTGAGCAGGAACATGCCCGGCTAGCCGTATTAATGATTGTTAGAACTGGTTAATCTGAGCAATAAACCGCGAATGAAAGAGAATAATTCCTCACTAAACTGCACAACCTACTTCAACGTATATCCACCACGTACCATAACTGTCAGGCTGTATTTGTTACCATCCAGAACCGTAATGCCACGTCCGTCCTTTGGAAAAGAAAGCAGGTGATTGGTCGGCGCAGCCTGACTGTTCGTCAGGTCTATCCCGTCCGTCAGATCGGCTACACCATTGATACCCTCACTGACGATCACGGCTTTACCGCTACGTACAATGAACTCCGCGCCGGATTTACCGAGCAGCTGTTGACCCGGCTTCACGGTTACAATCTCCACGGCATCGGTTGCACCCGATACCAGTGGCGGCAGTCCCGGATCTGTGCTCGATCCGCCTGTATTGCCTGTTCCGGCTGATCCATTATTGCCAGTAGATGTACTCGGATTTGTTCCAGTGTTACCGCTTGTTCCATTGCTGGTGCCATTACTAGCCGGAAGCTTCCCACCCAGCGCTTGTTGAATCTGCTGATCAACGTAGCTCTTCGTTACCACAGGGTCATCTGCGGTTCCTGGCTGAATGGTGCCTGCACCGATGGCTGTACCGTTATATACCGCCCCGACCCATACCCCAACACCAATTGTCAGCGCAGCCAGAGATACTTTCATATATGGTTTCATCTGTAATTTGTTCCTCCTCTGGTAATCTATTAACTTTAACTATAGAGAAAAAAGAGCGATGGGACAAGCAAAACCTCGCTCCCATGCATAGGGAAGCGAGGTCTGCAGCTGTAAAAGCTGTTGAAGATGATGATACCAACTATCGATTAGAGTTAGAATTATTGTTGTTACCGTTACCGTTATTGTTGTTCTCTGAACCCTCTTCCGGGAATAAAGGCTCCTCTTTTGGCAACTTGGATGTGTCATAGCTGTATCCTTGTTCTGCCAAGCGGATACGTTGCCCTTCAAATACATCATAAAGTGCAACACGATATGAACCACCACGGATTTTATCAAACACCCTGTCATCAATACTCCAGGTAAACGTCTGGTTAATACCTGTTTTCAGATCCGTGCCTAATCCAAGCTCCTTGTCAAATACCTTACCCGAACCGTCCGTTACGGACAGGATGTATTTATGTGCACTCTCGCCGCTATCTACCGCCTCTTCCTGAGTTAGGGAGTAGATCATTTCAAATGACACCGCAGTACCGCCTGTCAGGAAACCTCTAATATTGGCGCCTGAGAATTTGAACGGATACAGATCAATATCATTTAATGATGACAGTACCGGCAACGATTTTGGCTGAATTTCGAAGGAAGTGGCATTCACATAAGCCGTAGCATCGCCATCGCCTGTAACGAATTTGTTATCCGCGACCCCTTCACCCACGATCAAACGCATATCAGATAACGTTTTGACGCTTTTCGGCACTTTCGCCCAGAACGTTACAATACTCTTCTGACCCGGTCCTGGAATACGGTTCGCCTGCTTCGCTTGTGCTTTGTAATACATACCATCAGCTGTTTTATAGTAACCTACCAGTTTGCCGAGACCATTCTGTCTCAGTGATTTATTGGTCATCTCGAACTCGGTATATACGATATCCGAAGACGCGCCCGGGTACACATAAGTTCTACGTACGCCCAGCTCGGTTTCTTTCTCCGATGTACCTTGCGTGAAGAATTTACCTGAAGACACATAAGCCAGCGGTTGAATTAGTCCAGAGGTAGTGAGCGTAATCCAATCGTTTGTCTCTTGTTCCCCTATTTTTTCCAGCAAAGTCAGCTCCAGACGTTGCATGTTAAGCTCTGATGGAATCTTCGTCAGGAGATATGCCTCCGTTACCATACCTGGACCCAGCAGTTTCCCGCCTTGGGCTTGAATCAGTTTGGTATCCCCGTCGATGCGAGCCGAGTCAATCGTAAACATTGCGCCCAGCTCCGGCAATTGTACCGTCTTCGCCGAAGCGTTACGGATCGTCACCTTGGCCGCAATGATATCACTATCCGTCCATGGAAGACGCTGCAAAGAACCTACCGACACACCAAAGGTTCCTTTGCTGTTTTTGATTACCGTCTCCGTAGTAAGTCCGTCCCCGCTCGTGACCGATTCAGGAATGGTGTAGATGCCTACAGGATAGGAGAATTCAAACCCGGAAGCACCTGTACTCGTGCCCGTTCCTTCTTTGCTCTCGTCCTTGGAGGACGGAGTCATCACCACAAATTTGATTTTGCTTGTATCACCATCTCCTTGGATGGTCGAGGTCAGCTTAATTGTCTTGGTTGATCCTGGTTTTAACTTCAGATCATCCAGTGCCTTGGTTTCGATTGGATAGGAAGTACCATCTTCCGTACGAATCTCCAACGCATATTTAGGTATCTTCACTTCTTTCTTACCTTGATTCTTCAACACCCATTGCATCGTCAGATCGTATTCCTCATCTTCTCCACGTATACGAGCAGATTCCAGAAGAGTCGATACTGTCTGTCCATCAATCGAAATCAGGTTGGGCTGATTCGCTTCCGTATTCACATTGGTTTGACTTGCTTCAGGAAGCTGTAATGCAGCTACAGGCAGAGCAGTCTTCTCTTCGCCCTGTTCTTCCACAAGCAACAGTTCAGACTTGTCCAGCTTCACCGCCGTCGGTATAGAAGCCATTAAACTTAACGTTTTGTTCGCTTGTGCCTGAATGCTTATACCTGTGCTATCCTTGTCCAAAGTTAACGGATAATTCGTACCGCCTGGAGCACGTAAAATCCATTTCACATTAGGATTGTCCAACAGTTTATAGCTGATGTTGCTCAGATTCACGCCAACTTTAACATACTGTTTCTTATTCTCACCCGGGTACACTTTGATACCGGAAACCTTCACTTTAACAGCTGAATCACTAAGACGAACGGTCTTCGTTTTGCCTACGGGTGTCGTGATACTGTACGAAGCAGGAACAACAAATTTCCCGACGGTACTTTCATAGTTCGGCTTACTGAAGTCCCATTTCACAATCAGGAAGTTCAGATCATTCAGCTTCACTTCACGTCCAACCTTCATAACATAAGTCAGATCGACCGTAGAGCCAGGGGATACAGACTTTTTCTCCTGATCCTTGGCAATCAGCTTCGGCGAGAAACTTGTGCCTCCGCTAGTTTTTACTTTACTCCAGTAATCCAGCATCATCATCGGTTTACTGTCATTGTTCTTATACGTCAAAGTATACGTCACGGTATTCCCGTCATTCTGGGACAGAATATTCACGTCCGTCAAGCTCACCGTACTGCGAGCCGTGACCTTCACCGCAGGCACATTCGCCAAGGTATGTACGACTTTATTGGCAGCAGCCGACTTCTTGTTCGCTGCCGAATTATTTGCATTACCGGAAGCCGTCTTGCCCGTATTCGCCGGACTTGCTGCAGCACCAATAGTTCCCCCACTCGAACTGATTAACAACACACTCGATAACAAAGTCGTTATGACCTTTTTATGATCCACTTCCAAACCTCCCATAAGTTGCTTGTTGCTTTATAGTATAAACGTTTGAGAGGGTAAGAAAGTTACGATGTTGTTGGTTTTAGTGAAGTAAATACTGAAACAATATAGTGGACTACTAAAATATCACATTATCGTATCCATATTCTTTGTCGTAAAATATGTGGCGGATTGCGTTGCCTGTATACCATTTGCACGTATATATAGCGCATCTTTCACTTGTACCGCATGCACATCTGTATAATCACCTAAAAAGGTGACTATAATCTTGTTTCCTTCTACCGCTGTTGTGTAATCTACCATCGGAACCAGTGTAGGTACATTTGTTAACCCTATTTGCTTGATCGTTAAATCATATGCGTACAGGTCTGCATCTGCTGTATCCAAATTCTGATTGAAGGGAATGTTGATTTGTTTGTTCGTTTGATCAATAAATGTCCCCTCGGCTAAGCTTACTTTAAGAACTTCGGGATTAGTATGTATATTCTTTGTTGCATAGTATACGGGGGATTGCGTTGCTGGTATGCCATTTGCACGTATATATAGCGCATCTTTCACTTGTACCGCATACTCATCTGTATAATCACCCAAAAAGGTAACTATAATCTTGTTCCCTTCTACCGCTGTTGTGTAATCTACCAATGGAATCATTGCAGGTGTGTTTGTTATACCTATTTGTTTGATCGTTAAGTCTAATGCATACAGGTCTGCATTTGTTGTATCTAAGGTTTGACTGAAAGGTATTTCAATTTTTTTATGCATTTGCAAAATCTCTGTTCCCATTTCAAGGCTTACTTTAAGAATACTGGCATTATCCTCTACTAACACTATTTTATTTTTTGATACAAACTGCTCAGCACTATCACTCGTCATGTTGCCAGAGCCAGATGCAGCGACAACAATTCCCCCACTCGAACTGATGAATAAGATACTTGATAACAATGTGGTTATGACCTTTTTATTATTCACGTTGAAACCTCCTTAAAGATGTTTGTTGCTTTATAGTATAAACGTTTAAGTGGGAAGAAGGTTACGGTGTTGTTAGCTTTATACAACTCACTACCAAAAGTCTACATATAAAGAAAAACTGTTAGAGAATATTATTCTCTAACAGTTTTTTAATAATGCCAGTTATTAAAGAGTTTCTACAACTGGTGTAGTGGAGTTATTAGGTTTCAAAATGGAAACTTTAGTTCCAGTTTGAGATCCGGCAGCACTATCCAATGCATCATTAGAACTCACTTCAACTTTCAATTCTGTTTTAGCAGCATTTAAAGTGATTTTGTCAGTACCAATAGTTTGAACAGTACCATTTGTTTTTTGAATAGCTACACCATCAAATGTGTTAAGTGCTTTATCAACAGTGATTGTGAAGAATGCAGATTGTTCATTCAAGCCACCTGCTGTAGGAACAGCTGTTGGAGAAACCGCATCAGCTACTGCAGTCGCAGTTCCCTCAGTAGTTGCAGTGAACAGAGCTGAAATATCAGCATTAGTATTCAATGCAGTAGAGATTTGTTGAATTGTAGTAGCTGCATCTTTAACAGAGACAATGATAGCTTTACCAGTAATAGAAGCAGTTGCTTCTGTAGTGAGTGTACCATCAACTACTGCAGTTACAGTATAACCATTCGCAGCAGTGCCTTTTGCTTTAGCAGTAAGAACTACTTTGTTAGCAGGGCTAGCATTAACAGTCAATTCTGCTTTTGCAGAAGCTGCTTCAACTTTGTTAGTTACAGTTGATACAGCATCGATACTAACTGGGGCAACTGCAGCAGAAGTAGCTTGAACAGTGTACACGCCAGATTTTTCAGCGCGAACTCCGTTTACACTTTCGATATACTGTGGTTTTTCAACCACTTGTACTGTGTATTTACCGCTATAGTCTTTAGCTTGGCCTGTTGCAAGAATTTCAACTTGAATTCCGTTAGCAGTCCATGTAGTTCTGTAGTCTGTTACATTAGCAAGACGAGTTTTGTTAACTTCATCATCCATTCTGATTTCCAAGTCACTACCGTATTGTGCAGCATTTGCAGATGCCAGAGTTGTAGTGAATGGAACTGTGAATGTGTTGCTAGAAGATGGAATAACTTCATTAGTGTTTAGTGCAACTTTTGGAGCTGCTCCACCGATAGAAGAAATAACACCAGACTTCACATTGTTTCCAGCATATGTTCTGAGCCCGTTGTTTCCAGTTACAGAAACAGAGTTACCAGCAGCATTCAGATCATTAGAAGTTTTGATTACAACAACATCGCCACTGTCTTTAATGGATACGCTAGATACAGTTGCACCACTTACAGTAAAGTCAGTTACATAAGCTTGGCTGATTGCTTGATCGAAAGTCACTTCGATTGTTCTGTAATCTTTTTGTTCTGCTTTAAGTGCATTTGCATCTTTTACAACTACAGTTTTTGGAGCAAATGTTTGAGACAGTACGTTTCCTGCAGCAGATTTAACACCTACTACTGTAATATCACGAACAGTACCGAATGTATTTCCAGTAGTAGGGAATGATGTTCTAACATTGCTTTGAACATATTCTGGGAACACAATCACTACAGCACGACCTTCGAGAATCGGACGAATAGTTGCTTCAGCTGGAAGGCTCTTCGCAATTTTATCTGTCCCATTACCTGTAGCACTCATTTCATAATAGTAGTGACTAGGATCGGAAATACTAGCCAAATCCATTTTCTTATCGAAACTAATTACCAACGTGCGGTTAGTATTATTAGCGTCGATGTCTTTAACCAAATTAGGACGGTTTACGTCATCAACTTTGAACGTTGTGGAGTAATCTTCGATTTGGTTACCCAGAGTAGTTCTGTCTTTAACTCCAGTAACTTTCAGAGAGAACTCACCATCTGGAAGATCTTTAGCAAATGACAATTCATACTCTTTGTAATCAGAACCTGCTACAGGAACAGCACTGCTTACCGGATATACATCGTCACCTTTTTTGATTGAATAGAAAGTTCTGTCAGTTGCATTTACAGCTTTGTCGAATTTAATTCTCAAAGTTTTTGCATTGTACTCACCAAAACGTACATCAGTAACTTTTGGACGAGTCAAGTCAACAGAAGCAGTTACTTTGTGTTCTTTTACGGCATTTGCATTACCGGAGTAGTCTTTCACATCAATGTGCAAAGTAGTTTCGTAGCCTGGCAGACGGTTGTCGTTCACTCCGAAATCAACTTCATATACATTTCCTGCGATTTGTGTAGCTTTACCAGTTTTCTTAGTTGAACCAGACAACCAGTAGAAACTTTCAGACTTAACGCTATCTGGATCAACTTCTTCATTGAAAGTTACAGTAACTTTTTCCAATGTAGCAGTGATTTCAGTAACCGTTGGTCCTTCTTTATCTTCAACTACTGTGAAGTCATTAGTAGCTGCCAAAGATTTCAGACCTGCATAGTCTTCAACCAAAGAAGTAGTCAACTTGTGGCTACCAATTGGAAGGTTACCTGCGTAGTCTTTCAGGATAACTTCTCTCTCATTAGCACCTTTAGTAACAGAACCCACGAATGTTTTATCATTCAGTTGGAAGTTGTTGGATGCAACGTTACGAACTGGCTCAGAGAATGTAACTTTGATTGCTTTATTACCCAGTGATTTAACTTCACTTACTGTAGGAAGTGTGTTATCAGCAGAAGTGAACTTAACGCTGGAAGCAGGCAACACAGTACCAGTGGAAGATTTAACATTTTTCACAGAAATTGTGTATTCCATTGCTTGGCTAAATGTTCCTTCAATCAAGATACGAACTGTTTTACCATCTTCCAACAATGTAGCGGATTTAACCGGCTTAACACCTTGTTGAGTAATGGAGTAGTTGTCTTTGTCAGTTGCAGTAGTTTTGTCTACTTTACCGTCAAAAGCAACGTCTACTTCTTTCAGGTTAGTGGATGTAGCAGATTGCAATTTAGTTGCAGCTTCTACTTTCCAGTTAACTGTGTGTTTGAAGTCACGATCTTTGTATTTGAAAGAAACTTCAGTATCAGTGTTAGCTACCAATGCTTTTTCCAAAGTTACTTTAACGGATTCGCCATCAGTCATTTTGAAAGTAACGACTTTACCGCCTTCGCTTACTTCGTAAGAAGCAACTTTCAAGCTTTGAGCTTGATCAACTGCATAAGCTGCACCAACAAGCAATTGACGGGAAGCGTTAGCTGTGAAGTTAGCGTTAGCGTCTACCAGACCAGCGTTGATTGCTGCTTGAACATAACCTTTAGCCCATGCTGGAGCACTGTTGTTAGTTTCAGCTGGGATTTCCAGGTCCAGTGCACGAGTAAGGATCGTCGCCATTTCAGCGATTGTCACTTTACCGTTGAAGCTGAACAATTGTTTTTCTTTATCTGTACCTTCCATGATACCTGCAGCAGTTACTGCTTCGATGTAAGGAACAGCCCAGTTTTTAGCTGTGTAGTTTTTGTCTTTGTAAGACAGTTGGCCAGTTACTTCTTTCAGGCCGAGCAATTTAGTGATAACTTTCGCGAATTGACCGCGAGTCATCTCTTGGTTCAAACCAGCAGTACCATCTGGGAAGCCTTCGAAGATACCTTTTGCTTTCAATGCATCAAACTGTTGTTGCGGGGAAACTGCTGTATCACCAAATGCTACAGAAGCAAACATTGAGAATGCCATTGCTGTAGACAATGCTACGGATAAAATTTTCTTCATAACCTTTTTTTCTCCTCCTTGGGTGTTCATAACATTTGAATTTTCTTTAATAGGGTCGCTCGTGTTCCTCATATATTGTTGCACCCCCTTTCCAGAGTTCTGAGCAAGTTAATATAAATGATGTCTGTGAGCATATCACAGAAACTTGAAACCTAGTTCAACAATCAGGTTCACACGCAAATAGAGTAGTTTCCTAATCCTACCTACGTATTATACAATGGGTCTTCCGAGTCGTAAAGCAATTTTTTCTAATAAATAGACAAGATTCTTCACGAGGTCATTCTTGGTAAGTTCCCCAATGTTTTTGACTCTACATCTTAAACGCAGTAGATTTCAAAAAGTTGCGCCTTCCACAAAAAAAGTTTTGAATTTATTTATGTATTGAAGCAGCGCGGGGTTGGATGCCATTCAAAACATGTGGAAACCCTTGATATAACAGCATTTCTAGGAACTGCCCCTCGTTTGAGTTCTCTTGCCAACGTTTATTTATACCCTGATCCGAGACGCGTGAAGCGACAAATTCTACTAAAATAAAAAAATAAAAAAGCATCCGTTAGGGATGCTTTTTGAGTAATTCTATGACTTGTCCTAGCGAATTTTCATCGCCAAATCGATAATCTGTGCACGCATTTTGGGATCACTGTTCAATTTCAGATACATGTCATCAATCGCAAGTCGGTTCTCACGATACGTCTTCTCGTGTTTCATCGTTGTATGAGACCAATCAATCAGTTCGTTTTCGGCCAGAACCAGATTATTATACGCATCATGGAAGCCGGTCGTCTGTACAAGCCCTTCCATTACTTCCTGAGAAATCTCCTGAGTCTTACGTGTATCTTCCAGTTTTTTCTCCAGAATGACTGCTTGCTTCTCGAATTGTGTCTTTGCCTTCATGTAGCCCAACTGAGCCTTAGAATAAATCGGTTTCATAAGCTAACTTCACCCTCTAGATCATTGTGTATTTACCGCTATTGTATCTTAATCTCAAGCAAATTACAAAAATAGTTATTGGTAATAATCCTTTTCCTTCTATTATAAATGCGTTCTTTTCCAGTTCATTTACAGTGATAAAAAGGACACGTTCCCTTCACAAAAGGGACATGTCCTTTCAGAATCATATCGGTATGGAATAAAAATTAGCTCAACGTTTTAGGGAATAGACCTGTACTTTTCTTCAGCAGCTCTACAGCAATTTTAGCAGCTTCAGCCCGGGTCATATTACCTTTTGGATTGAATTGGAACTGAGGTTTCTTAGATCCAGCGACTGTAACCGGACTTCCATCCATAATTTTGGCCTTGGTTACAGCTTGTATAGCCGGTCTTGCATAATACTCGACTGAACCAGAGTCAATAAAAGACTTCCCTAGTGCCTGTGACAACTTGTCGTCATTGGCAGCTAGTTTAGCATTCATGGCACGGGCAATCATTACCGCCGCATCTTCTCTCGATATCGGTAACTGCGGCTGGAAGAAGCCGTCACTACGTCCGGTAATAATACCTACACGCGCTGCAGTTTCAATAGCTTCATAGTTCCAAATCTCTGCCCCCGTGCCTTTTCCTACATCACTGAAGGTCTGACGTGTTGGAGTTGTGATTGGAATATCCATGCCTTTAACGAGCAACGTTGCGAATTCACCGCGCGTGATCCGATCATCCGCACCGAATGAGTTACTCTTCAGCGGCTTCATCAGCCCTTTAGAGTACATCGCATTAAGATAGTTTCTTGCCCAAGGATGGTTCGTAATATCAGCATAGCTTTTGCTCTGTTTCATTACTTTATAATAGCCAAACTCATCAAACGGAACTGTAATGGTATGTTGCTTGGTATCCACTTTACCACCAATAGGGGTCCATGTGCCCGTTTTCGTTTTATCAGAAAGGCGGAATACGGTAATCGTAGAACCAACATCATCTACAATGGACGGATCATATTTCAAAACCAGTGTTCCTCGATTAGACGGTGAAAGAATACGCTCAGGAGCAAATGTAGAGAAGATACCTTCCATACTGTAAGGAGTGATACCATCCGTTGCGGATTTGTAACTGGTATCATTTTTGTTCCCCTGTTCGCCAACGCCCCCGTTAACCCAGTAAATATCCGAGATCAAGGAAAAGTCACCTGTGTCCAATGTAGAAGCGAAATTACCTGAGATCGCAAGCGGTATTTCAATCTTCGGCTTGTTCTCGCCACCAATCTCGGTGTCGTATCCATAATCATTAATCTTCTCTACAATCCCTTTTTTCGGTTCCGCAATACCGAACAACAATTTGTTGTTTGGATAAAACTTGGTTACACCGATGGAGTTCTGAGACTGTAGTACAGTGCCTTTCGGGAAAGACAACTGCAGGTTTTTATTAAATGCCGTATATTTATTGGCTACTTTCGGAGCCATGTACTCCGAATTTGTCGTTACTGCACTTGTGTAGTAGATGGAGATTGTATCATTAATTTTCCCGCCTGGACGGGTAATTTCAATCTTCACCTTGTTCTCTTTATCCGGCTTCAGATCTACGTAATCAAGCACAAAACGATTGTTTAAGTCTGTGCGTTTCTCAGCTGTGTCTTTACCAATTTTAACTTGTGTTGCACCTTCTGCTTCAATATCGAAGCGTACAAAGTTTTTGTTAACGACGATCTGATCACCCACCGTAGGCTGAGGAGCCAAAATGCGATAAGGTGTCGGTTCACGCACAATTTCGATTCTTTGAGTGGAGCGTGCCCCCGTGCTGTTAATTAATTCAAGCGTATACACTTGGGTTCCGGGTGCATCGAATTTCAATCCGCGAATCCGGCCAATGAATGCATCCTGATTACCTGCGAAATCCGATCCTGTAAAATCAGCCCCCCCCGTATCCTTGCTGTCCAATACATTGGTGTCAGTCAATGTTTTGCTGCTGAAAATGACATTGGATCCAAAGCTCAAATTAACATTTTGAGCTCCGGCACCTCTGAATACCAGGTCAAACTCTTTTTCACTCGTCACATATTTTCCATCTTTAAAAATAAAGTCAGGAGTCACCGCAAAAATTCTGCTTAGTTTCTCTTGTGTATAGTTGCTTACCGTAGTGTTATCAAAGAGTTCTCTACTTGTTGGTATACGCGTCGGCATGAATGAGGAGATCGTTGAATGGTACGTATCTACCACATTAATTTTCAGAACATTGGTAATGGTTTTGGGTCTGCCACCCGCATCATCAACCACAGCGCGAATTTCAATTGTATTTTCACCATAGTATATTGGGCCAGTCCGTTTGATCGGCAAGCTGAATTTGAATTTTTGAGCTTTTGGAAACTCGATTACAGGTATAGGCGTTGGAGGCTCAACATCTAGACTCCCCGCCCCCGGCGTCACCGAAGTTGCAACAGTCGTTGCAGTCAATTGACCATTCACGATCATTTCCGCTTTTAGATCATTCAGATCTTTGAAGCCTAGCAGTTCTCCCTCTACAGTGACATACTGCTTCCCTGTAGATGAGTCAAATGGATAGGTTTCTCCTGTCTGCAAGCTACTAACATAGATCGAACTGATCGTTGCATAGGTAACTTCCACGATTTTAGCCAGTTCAGGCTCTGTATCATCGCCAAAGGAGAAGCGAAGCTGCTGTTTACCGCTTGCAAGACCATTAATTTCATACACTTGCTGGTTATCTGTTAACCCTAAAACATTCGTAAAGTTTGTCATATCCACCGTCTTGCTCCCTGAAGGCAGATAAACGCCTTTAAGAAGGGGCGATGGGATCTTCTTGAGTGAGCTGCTGGATTCTACGAGAATATACATTTTGTCCTCTTGTAATGTCGCGCCGTTAAGCGGTACTTTGGACGTAATTGCAGACCCTGGTTTGAAGTTAGGCAGATAGTACAGGTTAGTGATATCTTGTGAACCTGGCGAGTATAAGTAGCTTGTTGTATATTCTGCACTAAATGCGCCTTGAGCCACCCTTACAGTAAGCGATTGATTCTTGCCTGCAGTCAGGTCGTACACATCATTAGAAGTAAATGTTACCATACGATATCTTACAGATCTTCCGTCAGGACCTGTAATCAGCTGTTCATCATTAGCACCAATAGTAACGGCGTAGGTTTCTCCTTGCACGGTTACTACACCTTCATCAGCGAATTTACCACTGCCTTCAACATACGGAATCAATACTTGTCCAGACAATTTTGCTGTCGTTTCATTCGGATCCGTAAATGTTGTCTTTTCGTCCCTGCTCAATACGGATTTTGTTTCAGTCCCGATCTTCACCTTAAGATCTACAAATGGTTTTGTTTTATCAAAATAATATACGATACGTTCTGTTTCAATACCGTTAGGCTGACCTTCAATTTTAAACTTCAGAATGTTTTTTCCCGGCAACAACTTAATCTGTGATGCGAAGAAGCTTCCATCCGAAGTAACCGGTGGATCAATAGGTTCTGCACCATTAACCGAGAGCGAAACCTGCGTTGCGTTTTTAACCGTACCTTGGAAATCGACGCGCTCTGTATCCACTACCGTCTCTGTTCCTTCATTCAAGTTGTAGCTTACACCACCGCCTGGAACAGTTCGATCTGTATACAGTACAAAGTTCTCAATATAAGGAGCCGGATCATACATCACATAGAAACTGTCAGAGCTTTCTACAGAGCTGTTACCCTGTGTTCCGATAAACGTAATCTTGTTAAATCCTGAAAATAATGCTACATCATTTGCTGTAAATCGATTACTTCCACTATCCGTAATAGCTGTTGTTACAGTACGAGTCTCGTCTGGAGTCCATGTCTTAAGGGTTCCTTGTTCGACTAATTTCAACTGTTCAACTTTTACCTTCAGACTTGATCCACTCACCATGGCGAATGTACCTGTAATTGTCAGCGCTGAGGTAGGGCTCTTATATACCTTATCACGGGTTAGGAAATTCGAATTATCCTTATTTGGAGTAGAATCAAAAACAAGTGAGAGTCTGGAACTTTCTCGAATTGTCTGATCTGATGGCGTGAAGTATGTGGAAAATGCGTCAGCTGCCGAAGCAACGGCCCCACCGAATAGACCTTGTGGGAACAATGAGAGCACCATGGTGACCAACATGATCCAGACCAACGGCCGTTTCTTTTGTTGCATTACGTATCATCTCTCCTCTTTTTAAGTCAGTTACCTCTATGTATCGGCAAAAAGGTTCCAAATATTTAGTAAAAACCTCAGAAAAAACAAAAAACCTTATCCGATTTCCGGATAAGGCCAGGATATATAATATAGGATCGAACAATAGCAGGAGATAACCCATTTTGTTTGTTTAGGATTTCGAACGAGTCTGTGGATTCAGCTTCACACGCATGCGCATCAGGAAGTTGATCACAGGTCTTCTCGTTTTACTTACAAGTCCGATAACTTCAGCACCTACTTGCAGGAAGAACATCATAATACAGATCACCACAAAGGTTACCCAGTTGGCTTCAAACATGGCTGCCGAGGACTGAATAATCGCAAGTACACCGAAGAATGCAGCAATACCATAGATGATCAGCACCGTCTGACGATGACTGAATCCCAGTTCACGCAAGCAGTGATGCAGGTGACCTTTATCCGGTGAGAAGATCGGCTTCCGTTGTACCGCACGGCGAATAATCGCAAACAATGTATCCGAGAGCGGCACACCGATGATGATCAGCGGTGTAATGAAGGACACGACTGCAATCTGTTTGAATCCAAGCATCGAAAGCATCGCCAGAGAGAAACCGAGAAACAGTGAACCGGTATCCCCCATGAAAATTTTCGCTGGATGGAAGTTAAAGAACAGGAATCCGATAATGCTGCCGAGCAGCACCAGACACATCAGCGCAATCATCGTATTACCCATCAGGAAAGACATCACCGCGATGGTTCCAATGGCAATACCGGACACGCCGGCAGCCAGACCATCCAGTCCGTCAATCAGGTTAATCGCGTTCGTTACACCAACAATCCACAGAATCGTCAGTGGAATGGATACCCACGTTTCGAGTGAAGAATACGCATCTTGAAATGGAATGTTGACGAAGTCTACGCGGATGTTAAATCCAAATACAACAACGGATGCCGCCACGATCTGTCCGAGCAACTTTACTTTGGCAGACAGCTCGAAGCGGTCATCCAGCGCACCAATCAATACAATGATGGAACCACCGACCAGAAATGCACTGACAAAGCTCATATCCCGAGTTGTAAACCAGGCAGAGACAAACGGCAACAGTGCCGCGACCGTAATGATAAATGCCAGGAAAATACCCAACCCGCCGAGACGCGGCATAATCCGGGTATGCACTTTACGCGCATTCGGTGTATCCATTGCACCGATGCGGACTGCGAACTTTTTAACCAGCGGTGTCAGCGCTAAAGCAAGTCCCATTGACACCAGAAATCCAATGATAAAGATCGCTACCATTTGAACATTCGACCCCCAATTATAATACCTGCAAAAAATTATAAATCCCCTGATCTCTTTTTTTTCTATATATGAAGAAACATTGTTTTTCACTTTTGATGAAAATCTATTGTTGATGCTGAGGCGACAGTTACACGATACGAAGAGTGCAAGGGAAAACCTGTAGAAGCGAAGCGTTCGCATTTATCACCGAATTTCATCCTTGAACAAGGATATATAGAAATTTGGGGATAAGGGCGATCGGAAGGTTCTCTTGCAATCGTAGTAATGAAGTGTAACAGCTCCTTTAGCGGGAGTGACTAGTGCAACCAAAAAATATTTTCAATTAGTGACACACGTATGTGCCGGAATGAATTATACGCTGATCATATCTGAAAAGCTATCCTCAATTTCTAGCAAAAATAAGCATTTATCTCGCAATTGCCTGTTTTTAACGGACTTTTGTCACGTTTTCTTTGTCCTGCATCACTTTCAGAGCAAATTTCGGGAGCGCAAGCATACGTCCAGCCCGGCTAGGTTCACGCAACAGACGATAGAACCATTCCAGTCTTAACTTTTGGAATAGTTTGGGTGCGCGTTTCATTTTGCCTGAGATGATATCAAAGCTGCCTCCAACCCCCATCATGACAGGAACTTGCAATGCATGCTTATATTTGTGAATCCAGGGTTCCTGGGTATCCGCTCCGCGAGCAACGAATAACAGATCAGGTGCAGCCTGCTGAATCGTAGCTACAACCTGCTCATCCTCAGCCGAACCGAAGAATCCATCGCGGTAACCCACAATCCGAATAGCCGGATACTGCTGTTGTAACCGAACTGCCGTTTCTTGAATCACCTCAGGAGTAGAACCGAGCAAGTATACGCCCCATCGATAGTTTTCTCCAACCCGCAGCAATTCATGTAGAAGTTCAAAACCCGGCACGCGCTCTGCTACAGGATCACCGCAGTAGTTAGCAGCCCATACCACACCTGTTCCGTCCGGAACGATCATCTCTGCATCCTTCATCACCGTCATGATTGCCGGGTCCTCCAGCGCAGCCATGACCATAATCGGATTGGCGGTGATAACCTGATGTGGCTTTTTGGACAACACGGCTTCTTCAAGCACCTTAACTGTTTCTTTCATTGTCAGTTTGGAAAAGGGGATACCGTAGATGGAAACGGTAGGAATCGTTCCGGTCTGAGTCATTGTTATCTCATCCTTTGCGGCCTAAATAGGTAATAATTTGCTTCGCAGGCTCTCTGGCCTCCTGCTTCAACGCAGTGATACGATCTTCGTTTTGTTTCAACCACTGTGAACGCTGATCCAGTAGTCCAGCCACGGTGTCGGCGAGCTTATCGCCATCAAGTGAACTGGTATTACCGACGGCTTCACTTTCCAGTCGAAGCAGAAACTGATCAATTTTGGGATCGTACGAAATGCCAACGGGCACGACATACTGCGATGCTGCATAGATCAGGCTATGCAGACGCATACCGATCATCAGATCACAGCGGCTTACTTCCTCCAGCATCTGCTGAGGATCGGTCAGATCCTCGGTTATGCTAACTTCGCTGCCTTTACCTGTCACATCACCGATCATCTCCATAATAAAACGGGATGCCTGCACATCATCGGGCAGATGGAACGGCATAAAGCGCAGATGTACAGCCTTCTTCGCCGCCAGTTTTTTCAAGCCAGCAGCAATGGCTGTAAGCTCCTTCCGGTCCGCTTCCCAGAACCGAACAGACACACCAACCACCGGCAGCTCGGCATGTTTATCTGCCGAAGCCTGTGAATGGACAGGTTGTTCTTCCTTAATAGAAGTGATTTCTCCGTCATAGACTGGTGAAGCTGTATCTGGCAAAGGTAACCCCATCACCGGATCAGGCACAACATGAATCTGGTTCCATTTTAGTCCAAGACCACGCAAATAATCTGCGGATTGTTCGTCTCGAACAGATACATAGGTACAGGATTTGAATACCGACTTGATCATCGGATTAAAAAATTTACGGTTAACAGGGCCAATCCCCTGAGCATAGATAAATGTAGGCTTTTTCAACCACTGAGCCAGCTTGATCACACCGAGGTAATAGGGAATGGACTTCAATCCCGTTGCATCCTGCAGCAGACTTCCACCGCCGCTGATGAGACCATCGCTTTCCTTCAGCGCCTGGCGTACTTCCTTCAGCTTCATCCGATGCACAGCACGAACACCATACATGGAGGTTGTCCACTCTGGGTCGATCGAGAGCACAATCGGTTCAATGGTAACATTCGACCGCTGACTCTCTTCTTCCAATGCGGTCAGAATGGATTTCAGTACGGCTTCATCTCCACTATTGTGGAATCCGTAGTATCCCGAGATGACTAACTTTTTAGAAGTGGTGACCATTTTTTCCAACATCCTTCCGCGACTTGCCACACACCCACAGCGATGATACCCAAGATCAAGCCAAGTCCGAGACCCATCACACCACGAATCAGTGACAGTACAGCAGGTGTATGAATATGCGCAAACGTATCAACCATGGACAACTGCCCCATCGTGGCGATAATCAGCGCGAAGATGACTTTACGGTATTTTAAAGCGGCGAACACGCCAACGATAAATAGTGGGTGTCCCAGCATGAATTCTTTGAATCTAGGTCGTACACCGAACGTATCTTCCAACGTTACACGTAGGAACATCTCAAATGGTGTAACCGAGCCGGAGTTGCCTGTACGGCTCAAATAATAATATCCAACAACGGCAGCTACAAGTGCCAATATAACCATAATGATGTTAATCGGCATACGCAGCAGATCCTTAACTTGTTTTACAGAGATTGAACCGGAGCCGCGATAGAACACAATGTAGATCGCAACCAGACCAAGCGGCGCAAAGTGCAGCAGACTGACTCCACGGAACTGGTTAATAACCAAGCTATATGTGATGCTGTTCAATAATGCAATTACAAAAGGTACAGCTACGAACGAAATAACCGATGTTCTTACATATAAAACGATAGTCTGTGCAAAACGGCGACTCGCAGGGGCATCCGGTTGACGCAGTTGTGTTGCATTCACTGTACGAACCGCCAATACCATTGCAATGGTCGGGGCTGCAATGGCTGCCAACAAGGCAATCCCTTGTTCAAGCAGTGTTGGTTTCAATAAGAACAGACCAGCACTTCCCACCAATCCAAGGAGGAACACAGCAATTGTAAATACAGGTGCAAAATAAGAAACCATCAGTGTAATCAATGCGATGGCCCCAATAAGAGCAATAAGCTTCGCATAACGTTGAATGGACGAATCTTTTACCGTGAATGCTTCGGCTTGTCCAAGCTCAAAGCCATGTTTAGCCATACGTTCAACGGCATGCCCTGGCTCGCCCAGACTTTTGATCAGATTTTCAATCGGATCGGTGATCTCCGCTTTGGCCGTATTCCGGCTTGGTGCAGCGTTCATATAGATCATGCGAATGTTACGATCCTTCGCTGCCAATACAAAGCGATCCGCAATCGTATCTTCCTTTAGGTTTGCATCCGCATCGCTAAGCGAATAGAGACGAGTTACATTGTAATCAATTTTATAAGCCAGCGTCTGGAATCCGGCCTGTGGTTTCTTCAGATTTTCAATCGCTGCCAGACCAATGTGATGTTTATTTAGTAACTGAGCAAATTGCTCCAGACTTTTCATCTCTGCATTATCATTGTACCCTTTCACTGCATCCCCATCAAACAGGATACGCTTCACGCCATTCTCTTCGAAGAAGGTAAGCAGACGCTCCATGGATTGCTGGTTGTAAGGTACGTTGTCGGAAATACGGGGTAAAATATGAAAACCTTTATCACTAAGCATTTTCACCGCAACCGGATCAGGCTGCATCGGCTGCATGTTGGCATTCTCCGGTGGTGTCTGCAATATTAAGCCGCTGCGACCTTCGTACTCCCATGGTTCAACCGGGATCTGACGTTCAGCGAACGTTTGTTCAATAATAGGGGTATAGGTCCGCGCATTCTCTTCAGATGTAAACAACACATAAGTATAGTTCGCATTGGAAGGAATGATTTCTTTCGTCATGTTTGCGAGATCCTGACCTGAGTAAACCATTAAGCGGCGTGTTTTCTTGAGCTCGTCCAGCGTACTCTCGAACACAGCCATCGTTGTTACACCAGCATCTTTCAGCCGTGTCATTTGTTGATCCATGAAATCTTGCGGATGAGCCTGATAGGCGGAAATATCCAGCAGTCCTCTATAATTGAAGACCAGTTCTACTTTGTTCGCAGAAGATTCAGTCTGCACTCGATCACTGATGACCGGAATGGATGCTACCAAACCAATAATAACGATGAGCCACAACCACTTCCGGGAAGCGTTATTCCAATAAAGCCATTTTTGACGCACTGCGTGTACCTCCTCAGTTGTTGGAGCCAAATGCCCGTTCTGCTCTTATAATCCTTACGTTCAGCATGTGTTAACATGCTCTCTAATATGCCAGCACACTATCCATTTTATTTCAAAGAAAAACCCCTCCGCCAACCAACCTTACGGTGCGGAGAGGCCTTCTGCATCTTTTCTTACAGTACCATTAGTTTTATTGTGCGTCTACACGCGACATAACTTCTGAAACCAGACGTTCGATCCGGCTCTCTGCATCGTCCAAACTCTCACCGCGTACAGCAAAGTATACTTTGATCTTCGGCTCTGTACCGGAAGGACGCAAGCAGAACCATGAACCGTCTGCCAAAATAAACTTCAGCACGTTCTCCTTCGGCAGCCCGTCCAGCCCCAGAGAATAATCCAGCACATCTTGCACAGCAATGCCGGCAACTTCCTTCGGCGGATTAGAACGCCAGTCGGTCATTTTCGCCTGAATCTGTGCTACACCGTCTTTGCCTTTCAGTGTGCGGGACTCCAGTTTCTCCAGGAAGAATCCGAACTGGTTGTACAGCTCCTGCAATACATCGTAGAGCGTTTTGCCTTGGCTCTTATAATAGGCAGCCGCTTCAGCAATCAACATCGAGGCAAGGACAGCGTCCTTGTCACGGGCATAGTTGCCGGAGAGGTAGCCATAACTCTCTTCATATCCGAAGAGGAAGGTATGACTTCCAGTGGCTTCGAACTGATTCATTTTTTCGCCGATATATTTAAAGCCTGTCAGGGTGTTCATCACTTCTGCACCGTAATGCTGAGCAATAACGGCACCCATCTCACTTGTTACAATCGTTTTGATTACCGCACCGTTGCTTGGCAGCGTGCCTGTCTCCTGAAGACGACTGAGCAGGTAGTGTACCATAATGGCACCCGATTGGTTACCAGACAAGACGAAATATTTGCCATCCTTGTCTTTCACGACAGCTCCCATACGGTCTGCATCCGGATCTGTACCGATCAGAATGTCTGCGCCTACGGATTCACCCAGCTTCATTGCCAGTGTGAACGCTTCGCGTTCTTCCGGGTTAGGGGACTTCACTGTGGAAAATTCAGCATCCGGCTGCTCTTGTTCAGCAACAATATACAACTGCTCGAATCCGATCTGCTCCAGTACGCGGCGAACCGGAAGGTTACCTGTACCGTGCAGCGGTGTATATACGATTTTGAAATCACGGCCGATGCCGGATTGAATCAGTTCACGGCTTAGACTGCGGCTTGCCACAGTGTCTACGAATGCCTGATCATCTTCTTCACCAAGCCAAACCAGCAAACCTTGTGCCTCGGCTTCTTCGCGCGTCAGCTTTTTCACATCCGCCAGAGAAGGAACCTCTTGAATGTATTGAATGACTTGCTCCGCTTCATGCGGAACCAGTTGTCCGCCTTCATGATTGTACACTTTGTATCCGTTGTACTCTGGTGGATTATGACTCGCCGTTACTACGATACCACCTGTAGCTTGCAGATGGCGCACACTGAAGGACAGTTGCGGTGTAGAACGCAAGGATGGATACAGCTTGGCTACGATGCCATTTGCCGCCAGTACGAGCGCTGCATCCAGTGAGAATTCAGGTGAGAAATGACGGGAGTCATGAGCGATGACAACAGAAGGTTTACCTTCCTTGTCCCCATGCTGTTCCAGCAAATACCGGGCAAAGCCTTGAGTCGCACGGCCAACCGTATATTTGTTCATCCGATTACTGCCGGCACCAATGACACCGCGCAATCCACCTGTACCAAACTCCAAGTTTCTGTAGAAGCGCTCCTCCAGCTCTTTGGGTTGATCCTTCAGATCACGGAGCTCCTGTTTGGTTGCTTCATCAATGGAAGCATCCTCCAACCATTGCTGCAACGTCTCGGCTGCTGCTGCGCTTAACTGTTCCATATCCAAATAAGCCCCTTCCGTCTATATAAAATTCTATTGATGCACGTAGCTGTTCACGATTCGCAGTATGTAATCAGCTTGGGTCTGACAGTGCAAACATGATTTCGCCTTCAGCGACAATTTTGTCCTCTACGCGAGCCGTTGCTTTGCCTTTGCCAATCGAACCTTTCAGACGTGTGATCTCCACTTCCAGAATCAACGTATCTCCAGGCACAACTTGTCCACGGAATCGGAAATTGTCCAGTCCCGCCAGGAAACCGATTTTACCTTTGTTAGCTTCCAGATTAAGCATAGCTGCTGCACCAACCTGAGCTAATGCTTCGGTGATCAATACACCCGGCATTACGGGATATTCCGGAAAATGACCAATGAAAAATGGTTCATTAATCGTTACGTTTTTCAAACCAACGGCACGTTTGCCATCCTCCATCTCTAGAATTCGGTCCACCAACAGGAACGGCGGGCGATGCGGGATAATCGATTGAATTTGTTTGATATCTAGCACAATATAATCTCCTCTCGGGGTGTTTATACGAAGGCTCTCCATCATGCCATAATGCCGGCGCAATAGCGTCGTTTCGGAAAGAGATCGTTCTATGATCGCCATTGTCCCTGAATTTTTTTGATCCCATTATAATGGGTAAAATTCTGTGACAAACGCGAGCGCTTTGCTTCTTTTGAACGATTCTCTTCCCTCCACTTACTGTAGTGCGGAAACCATTAAACGAGCATGATTAAGTCAATCCTCATATAAATGAGTTTCATTTTTAATGTAGTATGAAATGTTGATTTAGGGTTAACACTAGTAATATCCTTCATGACTGCAGTAGTGAAGGTTGAGATAAGGGGTCTCTCTTCGCGATGACAAGCATGTCTTTCGCAGGGGAGGCCTCTTCTGACGTTAAACGTCATCCATCATTATACTGTTTTCAACACCAAAAAGAAAACTCCTGCCTGCGCAGGAGTTTTCGCTGAACTCGTTATCTTATGGAGCAAATACCAGATCATAGACATGCTTCCAGGTACTCCATTGCCATACGGAACCGATATCCTGTTTGCCCAGTACCACATATCCAGCGACCATTCCGCCAGCGAGGGCAAGAATAAGCAAAATCGGAATCAGAAACCATCTTGCGATGCGCCACCAACTCTTCTTTTTCTTCTTCTTCTTGACTTCCTTCTGCTCCGGCTTGCTGTTCTGCTGCTGTGTTTCTGTCATCCCATTCACCTTTATGCTCTCATATTATTGGCAAGACCCGCCATAGAATCACTGGATGTAAGCGCCCGTGCCGCCAGTTGATATGTCCGCTGACCCTGCATGAGCAGCGCCATCTCCTGCGTCATATCCACATTGGACTGCTCAAGAAAGCCTGTACGTATCGATGCCTGTGACTCACGTGTTGCTGCATTCGCTCCAAACACATCGTCCTCGGTTACCCCGGCATCCAGCCCGAACAAATTCTCCCCTAACTGAACCAGTCCTTCAGGACGCTCGATATCCACCATCTGCAGCTGTCCTCTAATTACGGCGTTGCCGTTGCCCTGACGCACCAACAAATTACCTTTCTCATCAAAAGCAACTGTGCTGTCTTTCGGAGCAGTAACGGGCTCTCCTTGACGATTCAGAGCCAAATGGCCATCGCCATTAACGAGCACCATCAGGTCAGGATCATTGGGATTTGCCTTCGGTCGCATATCCGGTACAAAATGAAATGCTCCTTGCCGTGTCCATACTTTCTGACCATTCGACTGAACAGCAAACAACGCATTCCCCTCAATAGCGAGGTCTGTAGGGTTGCCTGTCTCCATCATGCTGCCTTGAGACATATCTCTGGTGAGATTGACCAGACGTGCTCCAAAACCAAGGTTGTACCCCATCGGTGTCGAACGTCCATCCTGCTTGTACTTATCATCTTGCTGCTGTGTACGGGTCAATACATCTTCAAAACTTGCCTGTTTACTTTTATAGCCTGCCGTATTTACGTTGGCAATATTATCGGAAATGACATCCAGCCGTTGCTGGATCGCTGTCATAGAGACCTTGGCACTAATCATGGAATTATTCATGCGGTGGTTTTACCTCCCTGCCTCTCTTTGCAAAGGGCCTATTGCCCATTACTACGCGGTTATATGGTGACGGTTAGCGCTAGACACGACCAACTTCATTAACGGCTTTGTCCAAACTACGATCATAGAACTGAATGACCTTCTGATTCGCTTCATAGGCACGAAATGCAGCATTCATGTCAACGGTAGCCTGTGAGGCATCCACATTCGATCCTTCCAGATAACCTTGATGAATCTGGACAACATCCGCAGCACCCATCATACGTGCAGTTGCTCCATTCTCTTCATTCAGACTATAATTACCGTCTCCTTGACGAACTAGCTGATTCGGCTGGTCAATAATGCTGATTCCAAGCCTAACGTCGGTTGGTGCACCTGTAACCGCATTAACAAGGCGGCCTGCCTCATCCACTTTAAATTGCTCCACAGAACCTGTCAATACAATGGGTTGCCCGTCCATATCCATTACCTGAGAACCGGTAGAAGTGAGAAGCTGTCCGGTTCCATTCACTTCAAAATGACCATCACGTGTATAACGCGTATTACCACCTGCATCACGAACCGTAAAATAGGCTTGTGGCTGGTATATTACCGTTCCATCTGCCCCTACAAATTTGCCAGAAGCATCAAACGGAATAGGCTCAAATGTTTGTGGATCATCCACATTTATATTGGAAGAGACTGCAAAATCACTATTTCGCTTTGTTTCCATGAGAGCGCCTTGAACATTCATGGATAAACTTTCCTCGGCGAATACGCCCGAGTTCAGTCTGCCCAGCCGCTTTGTTGGAAGATTGGCATCCCCGCTCGTTAAAGTAATGAGCATTTCCGGGAAAGAGCGATTTACACTGTTCACCTGTTTATATCCCGTTGTGTTCATATTTACGATATTTTGTGTAGCTGTGTCATGGCGGCGTTGCTCTGTGATCATTCCCGCAGCAGCAGTGTACAGACCTCTTAACATGAATGAACCCCTCTCCTCAAACGCTTGTCCCTGCATAACAGGTGGCTGTTTGTCCGTTCTGTTCACCTCAGCGGTGAACCTGTTGCTTTTTATATCGGCAGACTAGAACTTTTTCTTAACCACTTGATCCAAATTATTCAGCATAATGCCTGTCCCCTTAACCACGCAGTGCATCGGATCCTCTGCAACCCATACCGGAACATGCAATTCATTGGACAACAGTTCATCCAATCCATTTAACAATGCACCTCCGCCTGTCAAAACGACACCACGATCAATAATGTCCGCAGACAGTTCAGGCGGTGTACGTTCCAATACCGATTTGGCTGCAACGATAATGGATTGCACGGAATCCCATAGCGCTTCCTGCACTTCCCTACCTGACACCGTGACTGTAACTGGCAGACCGGTTACCATATCACGGCCGCGAATGTCCATCTCCGCTTGATGTCCGGCCGGATTCACGGAACCAATCGCGATTTTAATATCTTCCGCTGTGCGTTCACCGATCATGAGCTTATACTTGGCTTTGATATACTTGGTTATCGCTTCATCGAACTTGTCCCCTGCAACTTTAATAGAAGAGGCGGTGACTACGTCGCCCATAGACAGGACTGCAACGTTAGTCGTTCCGCCGCCGATATCCACGACCATATTGCCGCTCGGCTGGAAAATATCCATACCCGCACCGATCGCTGCCGCTTTCGGCTCTTCTTCCAAAAATACTTCTTTGGCACCGCTGCGCTCCGCAGCTTCACGAATAGCCTTCTGCTCTACGGAAGTGATATTTGTAGGAGCACAGATCAGAATTCGCGGATGACTGTACCAGCTTCTTGCCCCTACACGATTAATAAAATGCCTAAGCATCGCTTCCGTAATTTCGAAGTCCGCAATAACGCCATCGCGCAGCGGTCTAATGGCAACAATGTTACCCGGCGTACGCCCAACCATACGACGCGCCTCTTCCCCGACAGCAAGGACCCGCTTCGTATCGCTTTCAATGGTCACAACAGAAGGTTCATTGAGAACAACTCCGCTTCCTTTCACGTGAATAAGCACGTTTGCCGTGCCAAGATCAATACCGATATCCTTGCTAAACATAAAAGAGCCCCCAAAGTGATAGTATTTGGTCAGCGTATCCTGTGAAAAAGTGTCTCTTATCACGTCACCGCTCGTTCGACAAAGTGCAACATATATATGTAAAAATCGGGCTGATAAGATGTCATAATTCGATCCTGTACCAGCTTTTAACATATCATACTTCAGGGGAGGGATTCAATCCATGCTGTGAGCTTTTTGGCCTAGTTCT
>Ga0105246_10000151_pt1 | contig 32865 bp, 29 predicted proteins | sample KBSM64metaG_FD_99694 | JGI IMG/M metagenome (GOLD analysis project Ga0105246, IMG submission 99694) | Miscanthus rhizosphere microbial communities from Kellogg Biological Station, Michigan, USA - KBS M6-4 metaG | ecosystem: Host-associated > Plants > Roots > Rhizosphere > Soil | place... | reverse complement strand
TCGCTATAATCGTCGCCCTAACACGCCGGTATAGCTCAGTTGGTAGAGCAACTGACTTGTAATCAGTAGGTCCCGGGTTCGACTCCTGGTGCCGGCACCATATCTCGAAGCCCCGCAATGCGGGGCTTTGTGGTTTCTGGGGTTTGGAAATCTCAAAATTTTAATGAGCCGTTTTCTTCAAAACGTCCAAAAAACGTCCACACTTCGTTTTCAGCCTGCTACGTAGCGTCGGCATGAAGAACCCGCAAACTGATGAGTAATGATGCCGCGTTGAGCCGGGCCGCCGCTCCCGGTGACATATTGCTGCTCTGCGGCAAAAGCAAAAGTCGCTCCCTCAACCTCGGCTATCAAACGCTGGCGCGAGACAGCCGTGCGTTGTACACGCATGTCGCATTGTTTATCAGCCCTTTCCGCGTCATCCACGCACCCCAAGCAAGGGTGTAGAAACCCGGGTGAGAACATGCGGGCCAGGGTTGATAACCTGGACAACCTATTGGGTTGGACGCAAAACTTATCTGACGATTTCACCCTGGATTTTCCTGCCATCCTTGCATCAGGCATCTACGAATCCGAAGAAGAAATAACCTCAGCAAGTCGATGCTTGTTGAATATTGCTGACTTAGCCAATGCCATAAGCAGTTGGGACGCTATGCGAACAGCAGTGCTGGCTACCTTTGAGGAACGGCCTTCCTTGGAGTCGACAACGCCCCCTCCATCCGCGCCCTACACACCTCCAAAATCTCATCCGCCAACGCCGAATCATCCGGACAAGCCCGCGACAACATAATCGCGCCCACCGCCCTCGCCAGTAGATCAATCATTTTCGCCCGCGCCTCTTCCGGCGCCTCATCCGGGCCAGTCGGACATTTTTCGCCGAGCGTCTGCAACAAGCGTTCGATGCCTCCAGCGAAGGCCGACTTCAATTCCCCCGACTGACGCGCCGCGTCACCGCACAACGCCGCCATGGTGCAGCCCGTGGCGCGGCTGTCGCGATGTTCCCTGGACACGTATAGATCGATGAAGTCCTTCACGCTCAGTTGTTCAGCGCCGGTCAGGGATTGCGCGAGGCTGTTGGCCGAAGCTTCGGCCATCAGGTCAGCCTTGGAGCCGAAGTGTTTGTAGAAGCCGCCATGGGTGAAGCCGGCGGCGGCCATCAGGTCGGCCACGCCGACGCCATCAAAGCCGCGCTCGCGAAACACGACTGAAGCCGTTTCGACGATGTGCTCCCGGTTTGCCTGGGCCTGGGCCTTGGATACGCGCATGTTCGATTCCTCTCTACCGCTGGATGCATTGGCCAATGATACATAGATGTCATTCATAATCAAAACCGTTGACAGTTTAGATTTCGATCATCATCCTAATCGCCAGCGGTATGACCTTCCCCCACAAGCACGGAAATCTCCGTCCCTGACCAAAGAGCTGACATCATGACTACTCGCCCTACCGTTCTCATCACTGGCGCTTCCACTGGCATCGGCGCGGTTTATGCCGAGCGTTTCGCCCAACGCGGGCATGATCTGGTGTTGGTCGCCCGCGATCATTCTCGCCTGGAAACGCTCGCCGCGACCCTGCGCGACAAACACAACGTCGCCATCGATGTGCTCCAGGCCGACCTGACGCAACTCAGCGACCTGCACGCCGTCGAAGCGCGCCTGCGCGATGACGCGCGCATCGGCATCCTGGTCAACAATGCCGGCGCCGCACAATCGGGTACCTTTATCGAGCAAAGCACTGACAGCGTTGCGCAACTGGTGGCCCTCAACACCACCTCGCTGGTGCGGCTCGCGAGCGCCATCGCGCCGCGCCTGGCCAAGGCAGGTGAAGGCTCGATCATCAACATCGGTTCGGTGGTGGGGCTGGCGCCTGAGTTCGGCATGTCGGTGTATGGGGCGACCAAGGCGTTTGTGCTGTTCCTGTCCCAGGGTCTGAGCCTGGAACTGTCGCCTCGGGGTGTCTACGTGCAAGCCGTACTGCCCGCCGCGACCCGCACGGAGATCTGGGATCGCGCCGGTATCGACATCAACACCCTGAGCGAAATCATGGAAGTGGATGCGCTGGTGGATGCCGCACTGCTCGGCTTCGACCGTCGCGAACCAGTGACCATTCCCGCGCTGCAGGACGGCGAGCGTTGGGATGCGCTGCAAACCGCGCGTCAGGGGCTTTTGGCGCAGATCAAGCAGTCCACCGTGGCGCAGCGCTATCTACCATGAAGGCATTTTTTATCGATCGCTACGGCAAGCAAGACGGAATGATTGGCCATGTACCTGACCCTGCGGTCGGTGTGCATGACGTGCTGATCCAGGTGCATGCAGCAAGCGTGAACCCGTTGGACTGCAAGATCAGTACAGGGGAGTTCAAACTGATCCTGCCCTACAGGTTTCCGTTGATATTGGGCAATGATCTGGCCGGAGTGGTGGTTCGCACAGGTGCGGCGGTCACGCGATTCAAGCCGGGAGACGAGGTCTATGCACGTCCTCCCGAGTCACGGATCGGGACCTTTGCCGAGTTGATCGCCGTGCATGAAAACGCGCTGGCGTTCAAACCCGCGAACCTGAGCATGGCCGAAGCGGCTGCCATGCCCTTGGCCGCCTTGACGGCCTGGCAGGTGCTGGTTGAAACCGCCCGGGTGAAAAGAGGCCAGAAGGTGTTGATTCATGCCGGTTCCGGCGGTGTCGGCACGCTCGCCATCCAGCTCGCCAAGCACCTCGGCGCCTTCGTGGCGACCACCACCAGTACGGCGAATGTCGAGTGGGTGAAAGCACTTGGGGCAGATGTGGTCATCGATTACAAACAGCAGGATTTTGCCAACGAGTTGCACGATTTCGACATGGTATTGAACAGCCTCGGCAGCGATGTACTGGAGAAATCGCTCAAGGTGCTCAAGCCTGGTGGACAGCTTATTTCTCTGTCAGGACCGCCCACCGCGCAATTTGCCCAATCGCAAGGCTTGCCCTGGGTGCTGGGGCAGGTCATGCGCCTGCTGAGCAGCGGCATTCGCAGAAAAGCCCGCAAGCGCGGGGTGAGCTATGCATTTTTGTTTATGCATGCCGATGGAATACAACTGCAGAAAATCACTGCGCTGATCGAGGCGGGCGTTATCAAACCGATCATCGATCGCTCCTTTCCTTTCGAATCGACCGCGCAGGCATTGCAGTACGTCGATCAGGGAAGGGCAAAAGGCAAGGTCACCATCACCCTCCAATAAGCTTGATTTCGACCATAAAAAAACCCCGAACCAGTCGGGGTTTTTCATGGCCTGGTATCAGGCACGACGTGCGATCAATCAGAAAACATTGATCGGGTAGTCGGCGAACAGGCGCAGCTCGTTGCCGCCTACGTTGTAGTTGCTGGCGTTGTTGGAAACGCGCAACCACGAGGCACGCGCACGCAGGCTCAGGTCTTTGGCCGGGCCGCTCTGGACCACGTACTTGAACTGGTTCCAGATTTCACGCTCGGTGCCATCGCCACGGCCGGTGCCGTCGTCGATGTTGGTACCGCGCACATAGGCAACGTTGTAGGTCAGGCCCGGTACACCGAAGGTGGTGAAGTCGATGCCGTAGCCGGCCTGCCAGGAGCGCTCGTCCTTGCCGTTGAAGTCGGACCAGTAGGAGTTGGCCAGCAGGATGGTATTGCCGCCATCGCCGATGCCGCCGGCGTTGCGGTAGCCGCCGTACAGGTAGCCGGTGTCGCCGGTGCTGCGCTGGTGAGCGATGGTGAAGCTGTGCGGGCCAACAGCCCAGGTAGCGCCCAGGCTCCAGATTTTGTTGTCGCGTGCGTCCGCATCACCTTGGTTTTCCAGGGCGAAGCTGCGGTCCAGCTTGGTTTTGTAGCCGTTGAAGTCAAAGGTCAGCGACTGTTTCTCTGGCAGCGCCAGCACGTAGTTGACGTTGACGTATTGCTTCTTCAGCACGTCCTGCATATCGGAGGCATACAGGGCAGCCGACAGGCTTTCGGTGAATTTGTAGCTGCCACCGATGTAGTTGATGCTCTTCAGGCGGCCGCTGTCGCTGCCTTCGGCGCTCTTGCGGGCCTCCTTGGTGAAGTGACCGGCGTCCAGTTGCAGGCCGGCGATTTCCTTGGAAACGATCGAGGTGCCCTCGTAGGTTTCCGACAACAGGCGCGAGTTGTCGTACTGCAGGACCGGCACGGCCGGCATCTGCTGACCGTATTTGATCACGGTGTTGGAAATGCGCGCCTTGACGGCTGCGCCGCCTTTGGCCAGGTCGTTGGCCGCTTCGCCGCTGTCGCCTTGCTTGAAGAAGTCGATACCGCCGGCGCCGCTGCGACCTTTACCGCCGTCCAGACGGATGGCGTATTGGCCGATCACGTCCACACCCACCCCGACAGTGCCCTGGGTGAAGCCGGACTCGAACTTGCCGATGAAGCCCTGGCCCCACTCGGCTTTGTCCTGCTTGCCGTTTTTGTAGTCACGGCTGATGTAGGCGTTGCGTGCTGCGATGTTCAGGTGGCTGTCTTCGACGAAACCCTTGGATTGCTCCTGGTCGTTCGCCATGGCTGTCGATGCGCTCAAAATCCCCAGAGCGATCAGACTCATCCGTTGCTTCAACATCTTCTTATATTCCTTATTACTGGTTGAGTACGCGCTATGACACCAGGCCCCTATCATTTTCCGGTGTCGACTTTCTCCAAAAAAAACAAGGCCCGCGGACGACTGAACTGCCGCGGGCCTTTTCTTATTGGATGAGTCATGGCTGTCAGCCACAGGCGTTGGGCGCAATCCTATGCGCGCGTTGAACTATGTGTCAATTTCGTGAAGCACCTGTATTTAGGCTAAATAATTCTAAGCACAGACCTATTGCGCTTGGGTAACCGTCCAGAAATCCCAACAGCTCCTGCAAAAAAACACACTAAGTAACAAATTAACCGACGATGCGTTTGGGAATATATCCCGCAAGCAAATGCAAAGCATTACCATTTGCGCGCTTTCTCATCCCTGACAATTCGGACACTTTTTCCCATGCCTGCCCCTCGCCTGACGCCCGTTCTTCTTGGGCTTTCTGCTGTGCTGTCTGCCGGTTTTGCCTGTGCTACCACAGTGTTGCCTGCCACCTCGATCAGCGCCGAACTCGACGAAGACGACCCCCGCATCAAGCAAAGCAACACCGCCACGCGCACCGCGACCGCCGTGCGTTACGTACCCCAGGCGATCGATTCGGTGAAAACCGACAGCGTGCGCGCCTATGGCACCAACGATCTGGGCCAGGCGTTGAGCGGTATCCCCAACGTCAGCAGCGGTGCCGACACGCGCTTCGACAGCCTGCGTATCCGCGGTTTCGATGCGAGCAATGACTTCTACCTGGACGGCATCCGCGACGACAGCCAATACGTGCGTGACCTGCACAACATCGAGCGTATCGAGGTGCTGAAGGGCCCGGCAGCAGTGCTCTACGGGCGCGGCGGCCAGGGCGGGATCGTCAACCGTGTGAGCAAACTGCCAAGCCCCGGCCGCAGCTCCAGCCTCGAAGCCCAGGGCGGCAGCAACGATTTGCGCAGCCTGTACGCCGACCTGAGTACCGACCCCAGCGATAACATCAGCCTGCGCCTGAACATGGGCAACCAGGACAACAACAGCTTTCGCGATGGCGTCAGTGGCAACCGCCAGTTGTTCGCGCCGTCGATGAGCTGGCAACTCACGCCCGAGCTGAACTGGCTGGTGCAATACGAATACAGCCGCTACAACCGCACGCCGGACCGCGGCATTCCTGGCGTCAATGGGCGTCCTGCGGATGTGAGCCGCAGCACTACCTATTTCTCCAGCGGCGATTACATCGATGACACCTCCCAGTCCCTGCGCTCCAAACTGGCCTATGAGCTCAACGATAACTGGCAACTGCGCCACACCCTGGGCGTGTTCAAGCTCGACAGCGATTTCGACAACACCTACCAGACCGGCTACGACGCGAGAACCAACACCGTCAGCCGCCAGCACTGGCAGCAGGACCTGACCACCCGCAACGTGTTCAACAACCTTGAACTGGAAGGGGGTTTCGATACCTTCGGGCTGGAGCACCGCCTGCTTACCGGGATTGAACTGGGCAGCCAGCGCCGCGACCCGAAACTCTACTCGGCCACCGCGCCCAATCGGGGCGGCCAGGCTGTACCGAGCCTGAATCTGCACCAACCCAACCGTCACCTCAGCCATACCGGGCGCATGAGCGTTTCGAGCGACAACCACACTGAAGTCGAAAGCCGCGCCCTGTACGTGCAGGATCAACTGCGCCTGAACGATCAGTGGCAACTGTTGGGCGGGCTGCGTTATGACCGCTTCGAAGTCGACACCACCAACAAGCTGCTCAACACTCAACAGGACGTGAAAAGCCACAGCACCAGCCCCCGCGTCGGCCTGGTGTGGACGCCGCTGGAGCATCACGCCTTCTATGCTTCGTGGAGCAAGACGTTCTCGCCGGCAGGCGGCGGTTTGATCGGCATCACGCCGAACGCCGCCGGCAGCGTCAACGACCTGAGCCCCGAGCTGACCAAACAGAAGGAAATCGGGGTAAAAAGCGATTGGCTTGACGACCGCTTGAGCACCACCCTGGCGGTGTACGAGCTTGAACTCTACAACCGCCGCACCAGCGATCCGCTGGACCGCACCATTACCTTGCTGACAGGCAAGCAACGTTCGCGCGGCATCGAGCTGACCGCCACCGGCAAGGTCGTCGGCCATTGGTATGTGCGCGGCGGCATCGGCCTGCAGGATGCCAAGGTGGAGGAGGACAACAACGGTTTCGAAGGCAAGCGCATCAGCGACGTGGCCAAGCGCAATGCCAGCGTGTTCATCACCTGGAAACCGGAGATGGGCTGGTACGCGGAAACCGGCCTGACCCTGGTCGGTGACCGTTATGCCGACAACCTCAACACGGTGGTATTACCCGGTTATGGCCGCTGGGACGCGCTGGCCGGGTTCCGCCAGAAAGCATGGGACGTGAGGGCTGCGCTGAACAATATCGCCGACAAACGCTATTACGCCTCGGCCACCAGCGTCGCGCAGATTCAGCCGGGGGAGCCGCGTAGCGTGGTGGTGACAGGCACCTACAGCTTCTAAAGTTTCTCGCGCAATGTGGCAGCTGTTCAGTGACTCATCAGCTCGCACAACACCTGCACCTCATCCTCCGTGAACAAACCCGCCGGGTAGCGTTCGCTCATCACGCTGCGCAAGTCAGGCTGTTGCCTGACTTGCCGCGAGCCGTTTTCCTTCAACCAGAGCCCCAGCGCGTGGATGGCATCGCCATCGACCCGCACCGGGTGGAACGTGCGCATGTAGATCGGGTTGATTTCGGCATTCATTTCAGCGCTCTCTCCTGCTGCGTGAGCGGCTAACGTACTCAAGGTATGTGACAGAACAACGCGGTCTTGACCTGAGTCCCTGTCGCCTCTCTGCGATACAAGAGCTATGCCAATGTCCCGTATTCACGGGTATTCAGAAGCAAAAAAGCCCGCGACCTTGCAGGGCCGCGGGCTTGCCTGGACCACCGCTATCACGCGGTGCTCACTCGCCATCAAGGCACTGTTACAACTGCACTCAATTTCTCTGCGGGGCGGGCTGCTGCTGGGTCAGGCAGTGTATGTTGCCGCCCCCTAGTAACAGTTCGCGGCCCGGCACCATCACTACTTCGTGTTGCGGGAACAGGTTCTGCAGGATCTGCTTGGCCTGGTGGTCCAGCGGGTCGTCGAAGCTCGGCGCGATGATGCCGCCGTTGACGATCAGGAAGTTCACGTAGGAGCCGGCCAAGCGCACGCTCGGATTACGTTCCTGGCTCCCGTCCACCGGATCGACACCGGCACATTCTTCCTCGGTGGCGTACAGCGGCCCTGGAATCGGCATCTTGTGCACCGTGAACGAGCGGCCCTGGGCGTCAGTGCTGCTTTGCAGTACGTCCATGGCGGCATGGCAGCGCGCGTAGTTCGGGTCTTGCGGGTCGTCGGTCCAGGCCAGCAGCACTTCACCGGGGCGCACGTAGCAGCAGAAGTTATCCACATGGCCGTCGGTTTCGTCGTTGAACAGGCCATCCGGCAACCAGATGATCTTATCCACAGCCAGGTTGGCGCTGAGTACCGCTTCAATGGCTGCGCGATCCAGGTGTGGATTGCGGTTGCGGTTCAGCAGGCACTCTTCGGTGGTGATCAGGGTGCCTTCGCCGTCGACGTGAATGGAACCGCCTTCCAGCACAAAGCCTTCGGTGCGATAACGTGAAGCGCGCTCGATCTCGAGAATCTTGCCGCCCACTTGTGAGTCGCGGTTCCATGGCGCATACAAACCGCCGTCAAACCCGCCCCAGGCGTTGAAATCCCAGTTCACACCGCGCACTTCGCCGCTGTCATTGATCACGAATGTCGGACCGGTGTCCCGCACCCAGGCGTCGTCGCTGGACATCTCCACCACGCGGATATTCGGCACGTCGAGGCGGCTGCGGGCGTTTTCGTACTGGCCGGCGGAAACCGCGACGGTCACCGGTTCGAACCGTGCGATGGCTTTGGCAACGGCCACGTGGGCCGCCTGCGCCGGCTTGCCGCCCAGGCGCCAGTTGTCCGGGCGCTCGGGCCAGATCATCCAGGTCTGGGTCTGTGGCGCCCATTCGGCGGGCATATGAAAGCCATCGGCGCGAGGCGTGCTGTGCAAGGTGGTCATGACGATCAGGGCTCCGAATGGGGGGTGAAAGCCGACTTTATAACGGATAAATATCGGCCTTAATAGCTAAAAAAGTGAACGAGACATAAATTAGATCGAATACAGTCGATAACAATCGACTTTTTTACAACTGTTCGTCGAGCACTTTCGACAGCATGTCGACAAAAAAATCCACACTGCGCCGAGTAGTGACCATCGGCGGCTTGATCTTGAGGATGTTCAGGTAGTCGCCGGTCGGCTGCATGAAAACGCCCAGTTCGCGCAGACGCTCACATAACAGCGCCGTCTCTTGCGTCGCGGGTTCCAGGGTCTGGCGGTCACGCACCAGCTCCAGCCCCAGATAGAAGCCGGAACCGTGTACCGCACCGACCAACGGATGATGCTCAGTCAACGCTTGCAGGCGCTCCCTGAAATATCCGCCCACCACCTGGGCGTTTTCCCACAGTTTTTCTTCCTCCATCACATCCAGTACCGCCAAGCCGATACGGCAACTGACCGGGCTACCGCCCGATGAGGAAAAGAAATAGCCCTCGGCTTCCAGGGCCTCGGCAATGTCGCGACGGGTGATCACCGCCCCCAGCGGCTGCCCGTTGCCCATGCCCTTGGCCATGGTAATGATGTCCGGCACAACGCCCTGCTCTTCAAAGCCCCAGAAAAAATGCCCCATGCGGCCATAGCCCACCTGTACCTCATCGGCGATACACACGCCGCCCTGGGCGCGGACCAACCCATAGACCTGCTGCAAGTAGCCCGGCGGCAACGAAATGCCGCCGGCGTTGCCATACACCGGCTCGCAGATGAAACCTGCCAGCTGACGTTGACTCGCCGCGATTTTGGCCAGGTTATGTTCCACACTGCGTACATAGTCAGGCGCACTGTCCGGCCCGCGGAACTCACCACGGTAGGTATTCGGCGCCGTCACCGGGTGCACCCAGTCCGGGCGGCTGCTCAGCGCCTGGGGGTTGTCGGCAATCGAGGTAGACACCGCGTCCGCCGCCACCGACCAACCGTGATAAGCCTCCAGCACACTGAGCATGTCGCGCCCGCCGCTGTAGGCCCAGGCCAGGCGGATCGCCAGGTCATTGGCCTCGGTGCCGCTGTTGACCAGAAATACCCGGTCCATGCCCTGCGGCGCCAGCGCCAGCAGGCGTTCGGAAAACTCGGCAATCGCCGCGTAGTGAAACCGCGAGTTGGTGTTGAGCAGTGACCACTGCCGCGCCGCCACCGCCGCCATGCGCGGGTGGCCGTGGCCCAGCACCGCCACGTTGTTGAGCATGTCCAGGTAGGAGCGACCCTGCATATCGATCAAGTGGTTGCGCCAGCCCCGTTCGATACGGGGCGGGTCGACGTAGTAATGCTTCTGCGAGCGGGCGAAGCTGGCGTCGCGCCGGGCCAGCAGCGCCTCGGGGTCCAGCTCCGGCTCGGCGTCGCAGGCCAACCCGAGCAGCGCCGCCGGTGACGGGCACAACGCCTGCCACGCCGCCGCCCTGGAGGGGGCACAGAACAACGGCGGCTCAAGGTCGGCACGACACACCTGCACGATCAATGGCCCGTGGACTTCACCGAGTACCTGCCCTTTCACGACCACTGCACCGGGATCAAGCGGCGTTTTGACGCCCCATACGCGCAGGTTCAGTCGCTCGTCATGCACACACAGCAAGCCGTCGGCGCCCTCGCGCAGGGTCCCGGCAAAAGGCGCTTTCAGCACTGTGCCATGGGGTAGATGCAATTCGACATGCAGGGCAAAGGTGTGCGGTTCCTCGGCGCTGTCCGCACGGGTACGCGACAACCGGTATTGCCCATAACGACTGGCCGCCAGCCCGTGCACCGCCGCCGCTTGGTCCAGCAGTCGCCGATCGATGCCAGGCGTCTCCCAGTTGCCCGCCTCGAAATGCGGGCTGAGCACGCCCAGGTCGATCAAGGCGAATTCCCGCCCGACCAGCCCCGGCAGCAATGGGGCGAAATCCTCGCTGGCCAAGGCAGGCAAGGCCTCGCCGACAGCACTGAGGATCGCCGCCTCCATCAATTCGAACGGCGCCGATGTCGCAACGTGGAAAATTTCCCACTCGTGCTCGGCGTTCTTCAACAGGTAGGCGTTATCAGGGTCCAGGCGTTGCTGCTGCTCGCTGCTCAGCACCAGCACTGCGGCGCGGGCTACGATCAGCGGCCACAGCGCGCGCAACTCGGCATGCTGCAGCGGCGTGACCGCATGACAGGCCCGGATCACCGGCAGGATGGCGAACGGGTCGCCCTCGGCGTGGTGCAGCAGCGCGGCGCAGGTGACCGACAGGTCGGCAATGCGCCAGGTATGCACCAGGTCGCCGAAATCGATGACGCCCTGGACCTGCCAGTGCCGTTGCGTATCACGCAGCCAGACCACGTTGTCGTCGGTGATGTCCATGTGCACGGCCTGCCAGGGCAAGTGCGCAGCCAACGGCCCGATACGCGCTTCGATTTGCCCGGCGACCTGTTCCAGCCCGGCGCGATGGGCGAGGTCGGGCAAGGTCGCCAGCAGATGCTTGATCAACGCCTGCGCGTGGCGCGGGTCCCATTGCAGCGTGCGGTCCAGGCCGGGATGGGTGAACGTCGCCAGTGCCAGGCTCATGCGCCCGCACAGGTCGCCGAAGCCTGCGATCACGTCGCGGCCCAGGTGAGGCAGGTGGGTCAGGGGTTGGCCGTCGATGTAGTCCAACAGCCGCAGGTGCAGGAGTTGCCCGTCGACGGTTACGCTCAACAGTTCATCGCCGTTGAGGGCCTTGATCACCTTGGGCACGCGCACCTCTACCTGCGCCTGCAGCGCATTCAGGGCGGCATGCTGGGCCTGGAGCTCGATTGCAGCGTAGTCACCCCGGCAGATTTTCAGAACGAAGCGGCCCCGGGCGCTGTCAATCCTGAAGTTGAGGTCTTGTTGACTGCCCAATGACCGCAATGTGCCACTAAGGCCGTAATGTTGCTCAAGCAGATGGGCCGCCTGTTCCAGGCTCAACTGGGGGCACGGCAGGCTGGCACGCTGGATCAATGTGGCGAACAACATTGTGACGACCTCGGTTTTATCAGACGTCTATATCGCCATTGTTCGGGGGCGTTAATCAACCCCTCCCGCTCGCCGCGCTTGCGCCCGTTCGATTCACAACTCAAGCTATGCTTCTTTCGCTTAATGTCCGTCTAAGGAAAAGGCCCTCGACATGCGCATTCTCATCACCGGCGGTGCCGGATTTATTGGCTCGGCCCTGATCCGGCATCTGATCCAGCACACTGAGCACGAAGTGCTCAACCTGGACAAGCTTACGTACGCCGGCAACCTTGAGTCGCTGGCCAGCATTGAGTCCAACAGCCGCTACGAGTTCGTCCAGGCCGATATCATCGACCAGGCCACCATCAGCGCCGTACTGGCGCGCTTTGAACCAGACGCGATCATGCACCTGGCGGCCGAGTCCCATGTGGACCGTTCCATCGACGGCCCGTCGGATTTTATCCAGACCAACATCGTCGGCACCTACAGCCTGCTCGAAGCCACCCGTGCCTATTGGCAGAAGCTGGCTGAACCGGCCAAAAGCGCGTTCCGTTTCCACCACATCTCCACGGATGAGGTGTATGGCGACCTGCACGGCGTGGACGATCTCTTCACCGAAACCACGCCTTACGCCCCCAGCTCGCCGTACTCGGCCAGCAAGGCAGCCTCCGACCATCTGGTCCGCGCCTGGCAGCGTACCTACGGCCTGCCGGTGCTGTTGACCAACTGCTCGAACAACTACGGGCCGTTCCACTTCCCTGAAAAACTGATCCCACTGGTGATTCTCAACGCCCTCGCGGGCAAGCCGCTGCCGGTGTATGGCGATGGTCTGCAAGTGCGCGACTGGCTGTTCGTCGAGGATCACGCCCGTGCGCTGCTCAAGGTGGTGACGACCGGGGTGGTGGGCGAGACCTACAACATAGGCGGCCACAACGAACAGAAGAATATCGACGTCGTACGCGGCATCTGCGCCCTGTTGGAAGAGCTGGCGCCACAGCGTCCGGCCGGCGTGGAAAAATTCGCCGACCTGATCACTTTCGTCAAGGATCGTCCGGGCCACGACCAACGCTACGCGATCGACGCCAGCAAAATCGAGCGCGAGCTGGGCTGGGTCCCGGAAGAAACCTTTGAGACCGGACTGCGCAAGACCGTGCGGTGGTACCTCGATAACCTGGAATGGTGCCGCAGGGTCCAGGATGGCAGCTATCAAGGTGAACGACTTGGCAATACTGACGTAAAGGATCTGATCGCATGATGAAGGGAATTGTATTGGCCGGCGGTTCCGGCACCCGTTTGCACCCCATTACCCTGGGCGTGTCCAAACAGCTGTTGCCGGTGTACGACAAGCCGATGATCTACTACCCGATCTCGGTGCTGATGCTCGCGGGGATCAAGGACATTCTGGTGATTTCCACGCCGATGGACCTGCCGCAATACCGCAACCTGTTGGGTGACGGCAGCCAGTTCGGCGTGCGCTTCAGCTATGCAGAGCAGCCTTCGCCCGATGGTTTGGCCCAGGCGTTCATCATTGGCGAGGAGTTCATTGGTGAGGATCCGGTGTGCCTGATCCTGGGGGACAACATCTTCCACGGTCAGCACTTCGGCGATCAGTTGCGCAACGCCGCGAAACGCCCATCCGGCGCCACGGTGTTCGGCTACTGGGTCAAGGATCCGGAGCGTTTCGGTGTGATCGATTTCGATAAGGAAGGCCGTGCCCTGTCGATTGAAGAAAAACCGGCGCAGCCTAAATCCAGCTATGCGGTGACTGGCCTGTATTTCTATGACAACGACGTGATCAAGATTGCCAAGGCCGTCCAGCCTTCGCCACGCGGCGAACTGGAAATTACGGACGTCAACAATGCCTACCTCAAGCGCGGCGACCTGCACGTTGAACGTTTCGGCCGCGGCTTCGCCTGGCTCGACACCGGCACCCACGACAGCCTGCTGGAAGCGTCCACTTACGTGCAGACCATCGAGCACCGCCAGGGCTTGAAAGTCGCCTGCCTGGAAGAAATCGCCTACGACAACGGCTGGATTGATCGTGACTATTTGCTGGAACGCGCCAAATATTTCGGCAAAACCGGCTATGGTCAGTATTTGTACACGCTGGCCGGGAACCCTAAATGAATGTAAGCGCCACTGAGCTGCCTGGTGTATTGATCATCGAACCGAAGGTGTTCGGCGATGACCGCGGTTTTTTTTATGAGAGCTTCAATGCCCGCGAGTTTGAAAATGCCACCGGGTTGAAACTTCAGTTTGTGCAGGACAACCACTCACGCTCGTTGAAAGGCGTGCTGCGTGGCCTGCACTACCAGGTCGAACACGCCCAGGGCAAACTGGTGCGTGTGACGGCTGGGGAAGTGCTGGATGTGGCGGTGGATATCCGCCGCAGCTCTGCTCATTTCGGTAAATGGGCCAGCGTGCGCCTGTCTGCCGAAAACAATCGGCAGCTATGGATACCACCGGGCTTTGCCCACGGCTTCCTTGTGCTGAGCGATTATGCCGAATTTCTCTACAAGACGACGGACTACTACACGCCGTCGGCAGAGCGTTGCATTCGCTGGGACGACACGGACCTCAATATCGATTGGCAGCTCGATGGCCCACCGACCCTGTCCGTCAAGGATCAGGTCGGTAAAAGCCTGAGGGATGCGGACCTGTTCCCGTGACAGCGCCCCTGAGGATATTGATCACCGGTCAGCACGGCCAGGTCTCCAAGGCGCTGCAACAGCGCCTCCAGGGCCTGGGCGAGCTCATCGTACTGGGCCGCGACCAGCTTGATCTGGCCAACGCCGAGCCGATTCGCCAACACGTGCGCGCTCAACGTCCCGACCTGATCATCAACGCCGCCGCCCACACTGCGGTCGATCAGGCCGAAAGCGAGCCGGACGCAGCTTTCGCCATCAACGCCATCGCTCCCGGCATTCTCGCCGAAGAAGCCAAGGCGTTGGGTATCCCGCTCATTCATTACTCCACCGACTACGTGTTCGACGGCAGCAAACCTGCCCCGTACACCGAAAACGACACGCCCAACCCACTGGGTGTGTACGGCCAAAGCAAACTGGCGGGTGAGCAGGCGATTGCGGCCGTGGGCGGCAAGTACCTGATTCTGCGCACCAGTTGGGTGTACTCGAGCCATGGCAAGAATTTCCTGCTGACCATGCAGCGCCTGCTGCAGGAGAAACCGCAGATGCGTATCGTCGCCGACCAGATCGGCGCGCCGACGTGGGCCGGGACCATCGCCGACAGTACGCGCGCACTGATCGAGCGCTGGCAAGCCGGTGACGCCGGGGAGTGGGGGGTTTATCACCTGACTGCCCAGGGTGAAACCTCATGGTTCGGCTTTGCCGAGGCGATTGGCGAGCAACTGCGTGCCGAAGGCAAACCCTGTGCCGAGCTGGAAGCGATCCCGTCCAGCGCCTACCCAACACCCGCCAGGCGCCCGCTGAACTCACGCCTCGATTGCAGCCGCCTGCAGCAGCAATGGCATGTCAGCCAGCCGCAATGGCAGGACGCATTGCACGAGTGTCTTGCCAGGCAGCACTAGGCATAATGCGCCTGTACCCACAGGCGCACGATTCCCATGACCCCACCTCTTCCACGAAGACCCCGCTGGCGCAGCCTGGCCCTGTTGGCGTTGTGCCTGGCGCCGCTGCTATGGCCGCTGGAACACCTGGCCGAGCGCTACTACCGCAGCGAGCTGGCCGGGCAGAACCGTCAGACCCTGGACCTGTACGTCGCCAACCTGTTGGGCACCCTGCATCGCTACGAAGTGCTGCCGCAGATCCTCGGTGACCTGCCGGCCCTGCGCACCGCGCTGGATGCGCCGCAGATCAGCACTAACCTGGTCAACGCCAACGTGCTGCTCAAGGATGTCGCCGCCCAGGCCGGGGTGGAGGTGATGTACCTGATGGACACCACCGGCAAGACCCTCGCCGCGTCCAACTGGGATAAACAAGACAGCTTTGTCGGGCGCAATTTTTCCTTTCGCCCCTATTTCAGCGAAGCCATGGCCGGGCGCCTGGGACGTTTTTTCGGGCTGGGCACCACCTCGGCCAAGCGCGGCTATTTCTTCGCCGCCGCCGTGCGCGATGATGAGAAAATCATCGGTGTGCTGGTCGTCAAGGTCGACCTGGACCACACCGAGAGCCTGTGGGGCAATACCCCGGAACAACTGCTGGTGACCGACCACAATGGCGTGGTGATCCTCACCTCGCGCCCGCAATGGCGGTTCCGCGCCACACGCCCGCTGACCGACGAAGAACGCCAGGCCATTATTGCCATCCAGCCTTACCCGACCCGTGATCCGCAGCCACTGAACCTCAGCAGCAGCGCCTGGCTGCGCCAATCCACCGCCATCGCCGAAACCGGCTGGAACGTGGAAATCCTCGCCCCCCAGTCGCTGATCAACCGCCCGGTGCGCACCGTGGTGGCCGTCGGCGGCGCGACATTGCTGGTGCTGATGCTGCTGCTCGGCTTGATGATGCAGCGCCGTCGCCATTATCTGGAGCGCATCGCCTTCGAAGCCAAGGCCCGCCGCGAGCTGGAAATGCGCGTGGCCGAGCGGACCAGCGACCTGGAGGGCCTGAACCGGCGCCTGAAACAGGAAGTGCTGGAGCGCGAACACGCCCAGCAGGAACTGGTACGCGCCCAGGACGACCTGGTACAGGCTGGTAAACTCTCGGCGCTGGGCACCATGTCGGCCAGCATCAGCCATGAACTGAACCAACCCCTGGCGGCGATTCGCAGCTACGCGGAAAACGCTGAAGTGCTGCTCGACCATGAACGCACCGCCGATGCCCGCGGCAACCTCAAGTTGATCAGCGAACTGACCGGGCGCATGGCGTCGATCATCGCGCACTTGCGCGCGTTCGCCCGCCGCGACCGCCACGCGCCGGAAAGCGTGGCGTTGCAACCGGCGCTGGACGATGCGCTGGCGTTGCTGGGCAAGCGGCGGCGCTCGATGGAGGTGGAATTGATCCGCGACCTGCCCGAGGCGACCTTATGGGTACAGGCCGGTGAAACCCGTCTGCGCCAGGTGCTGGGCAACCTGCTGGCCAACGCCCTCGACGCCCTCACCGAAAAAGGCCCGCCGCGCAAACTCTGGCTGAGTGCCCAAACCACCGACCAGGGCGTCAACCTGTACATCCGCGACAACGGCCCGGGCTTTTGCATGGAAGCCCTGGGCCGCGCCAGCGAGCCGTTCTACACCACCAAGACACGCACCCAGGGCCTGGGCTTGGGCCTGGCCATCTGTGAAACCCTGATGCGTGCGTTCGGCGGCGAGCTGCTGTTCGCCAACCACAAGGAAGGCGGCGCGCTGTTAACCTTGAAATTGCGCGCCGGCTCGCCGGGCGTCAGTGTGCAACCGTCCGAGGACCGCAGTGTATGAGTATCGATAACCAGATTCAGGTGGTGCTGATCGACGACGATCCCCATTTGCGTCAGGCGCTATGCCAGACCCTCGACCTCGCCGGGCTGAAAGTGCTGACCCTGGGCGAAGCCAGCGGCCTTACCGCGCGCCTGTCGCGGGACTGGCCGGGCGTGGTGGTCAGCGATATCCGCATGCCCGGCATGGACGGCCTGGAGCTGCTCGCCGAACTGCACGGCCAGGACCCGGACCTGCCGGTGCTGCTGATCACCGGCCACGGCGACGTGCCGCTGGCGGTGCAGGCCATGCGCGCCGGCGCCTACGACTTCCTTGAAAAACCCTTCGCCAGCGACGCGTTGCTCGACAGCGTACGCCGCGCCCTGGCCTTGCGCCGCCTGGTGCTGGACAACCGCAGCCTGCGCCTGGCCCTCAGCGATCGGCAGCAACTGAGCACGCGCCTGGTCGGGCATTCGCCGCAGATGCTGCGCCTGCGCGAGCAAATCGGTGCGCTGGCGGCGACCAAGGCCGATGTGCTGATCCTCGGCGAAACCGGCGCCGGCAAAGAAGTCGTCGCCCGGGCCTTGCACGATCTTTCGAACCGGCGCAGCGGCCCGTTCGTGGCGATCAACGCCGGGGCACTGGCCGAGTCGGTGGTGGAAAGCGAACTGTTCGGCCATGAACCCGGCGCGTTTACCGGCGCGCAGAAGCGCCGTATCGGCAAGTTCGAATTCGCCAACGGTGGCACGCTGTTTCTCGATGAAATCGAAAGCATGAGCCTGGACGTGCAGGTCAAGCTGCTGCGCCTGCTGCAGGAGCGGGTGGTCGAGCGCCTGGGTGGCAACCAGTTGATCCCGCTGGACATCCGCATCATCGCCGCCACCAAGGAAGACCTGCGCCAGGCCGCCGACCAGGGCCGCTTCCGCGCCGACTTGTATTACCGTCTCAACGTCGCGCCGCTGCGCATTCCACCGCTGCGCGAACGTGGCGAAGACGCGCTGATGCTGTTCCAGCACTTCGCCGACGAAGCCAGCAGCCGCCACGGCCTGCCGCTGCACGAGTTGCAACCGGGGCAACGCGCCCTGCTGTTGCGCCACAGTTGGCCGGGCAATGTGCGCGAGCTGCAAAACGCCGCCGAACGCTTCGCCCTGGGCCTGGAACTGGCCCTGGACAGTACGCCGGACGATCCATCCACCAGCACCCTGACCTCCACGCCTGGCGGTCTGAGCGAGCAAGTCGAACAATTCGAAAAAAGCCTGATCGCCGCCGAACTGACCCGCCCCCACAGCTCCCTGCGCAGCCTCGCCGAAGCCTTGGGCGTGCCACGCAAAACCCTGCACGACAAACTGCGCAAACACGGCCTGAACTTCGCCGACAGCGCCAACCACAGCGCAGACGACGAATGACCCTGTCCACCCGCCAAGAGGCCGCCATGAGCCGCGACAGCCGTTACCTGGAATCCATCCTCCATCACGACATCCCCCTCACTCGGGAAATGGGGCTCAAGGTGCTCGACTGGCAACACCACCAGCTGCAACTGCATCTGCCCTTGCAAGCCAATATCAACCACAAGAGCACCATGTTTGGCGGCAGCCTCTACTGCGGCGCCGTATTGGCAGGCTGGGGTTGGTTGCACCTGAGACTGCGCGAAGACGGCATTGAAGACGGGCACATCGTGATTCAGGAAGGACAGATCAGTTATCCGTTGCCGGTGACGCAGGATGCGACGGTGATTTGCACGGCACCGGAGGAGAAGGTGTGGAAGCGCTTCGTGGCGACCTACAAACGCCATGGCCGGGCGCGGTTGGCGCTGGACACATGGATCGTGAATGAGGGCAGTGAAGACCGCGCGGTGACTTTTACCGGCCAATACGTCCTGCACCGCTAGCCGCCATCACACAAAGCAAATGTGGGAGGGGGCTTGCCCCCTCCCACATTTTTAATTTGCGCAGGTCTTAAGACCTGGCCAGGCTCAACAAGCGCTCGCGCCATGCCGCCTTGGCCGGCAACGCCAGAAAGAACGGGTTCAGCAACGATTCCCGCGCCGGGTAGCTGAACGGCTTGCCGTTCAACTCCAGTACCGCGCCCCCCGCCCCTTCCAACACACCTTGCGCCGCTGCGGTATCCCACTGCGACGTCGGCGCCAGGCGCGGATAGCAATCGGCACTGCCTTCGGCCAACAGGCAGAACTTCAACGAACTGCCGATATTCGCCAGTTTCAGCTCGCCCAAACCCTGGCTCAACCCCTCCAGCAAACGCTCCTGCTCCGGGCTGGTATGCCGGCGGCTGGCAACCACAGTAAAGGCTTCACCCGCAGCCGGAGTCTGGCGCACCTGGATCTGCCTGGGCGCGGCATTTACATCCGAGCGCCAGGCTCCCAGGCCCGCGCCGCCGAAGTAGCAACGACCGCTGGTGGGCATCGAGACCACGCCGAACACCACACGGCCCTGCTCGATCAAGGCAATATTGACCGTGAACTCTTCACTGCCGCTGATGAATTCCTTGGTGCCGTCCAGCGGGTCCACCAACCACCAGCGCTGCCAGCCGGCGCGCACGCTCTGGTCGATATCGGCGTCTTCTTCGGACAGCACCGGAATGCTCGGGTCCAGCGCCGTGAGACCCGCGAGAATCAGATGATGCGCGGCCAGGTCGGCGGCCGTCACCGGCGAATCATCCGCCTTGGAGGTCACCGCCACATCGGCACGCCAGTACGGCAGGATGGCTTCACCGGCCTGGCGCGCCAGTTCAATGACCGGCGCGATAAACGGATGGCCCAGAAACAATTCGCTCATAAGGTAAACACCCCACGCTGGGTCAGCAGGTCCCGTACCAGATACAGCGCGGCCAGCGCCCGGCCCTCGCTGAACTGCTCGTTCTGCGCCAGTGCCGACAGCTCACGCAGGTTGACCCGCTCCACGCGCATAGGCTCAGGTTCATCGCCTTCCAGGCGCTCTTCGTACAGATCAGTGGCGAGCACTACCTGGATTTTCTGGCTCATATAACCGGGCGACAGCGACAGCTCGGTGATATGTTCCAACTGGCGCGCGCCATAGCCGGCCTCTTCCTTGAGTTCGCGGTCCGCCGCCGCCAGCACATCCTCGCCGGGCTCGATCAAGCCCTTGGGCAAGGACAGCTCATATTCATCGGTGCCGCCGCAGTACTCTTCCACCAGCAATGCGTGGTCTTCGTCGATCATCGCCACGATCATCACCGCGCCATAACCCGCACCACGGCCCACCAGACGTTCGTAGGTGCGCTCAACGCCATTGGAAAAGCGCAATTGCACTTCCTCCACGCGGAACAAACGGCTACTGGCGACTATTTCGCGGGCGAGGACGGTGGGTTTCTGGCGCATAAACGGCTCCTTGGCGTGATCGGGTTACTATACCGTGGCTTTTCCGATTGTCTGTGTCGGATATCTTTACTTACATGAGAACGCCCCATGCCCTCTTTGCCCTGGCACGCCATCGACACTGTCCTGCTGGACATGGACGGCACCTTGCTCGACCTGCATTACGACAACCACTTCTGGATGGAGCACCTGCCGCAACGCTACGCTGAGCTGCACGGCGTGAGCCTGGCCATGGCGCAAATGGAATTGCAGCCGCTGTTCGAGCGTAACGCCGGACAGTTGCAATGGTATTGCCTGGATTTCTGGAGCGCAGAACTTGCAATCCCCGTGCGCGAACTCAAGCTGGAAACCGCCCACCTGATTGCCCTGCGCCCGGACGCCGATACTTTTCTGGCAGCGATCAAACAGGCCGGCAAGCGCGTGATCATGATTACGAATGCTCATCGCGATTCGTTGTCCTTGAAGTTGGAGCGCATCGAGTTGGCGCCGTACTTCGAACGACTGATCAGCTCCCACGATTACGGTTTTCCCAAGGAGAACCCGCAGTTCTGGGCAGCGCTGCAAGCTGACATCGACTTCGACCCGGCCCGGAGCCTGTTTATCGACGACACCTTGCCGATTCTGCGCAGTGCCAGGGATTTCGGGGTAGGCCATTTGCTGGCGGTCAAAGAGCCCGACAGCAAAAAGGGCCCCAAGGACACCGCAGAGTTCGCAGCCGTCGGGAATTACCGAGAACTTATTACCGGGCTTTGAGCGAGCGTGGGAGGGGAAACGCCCTAATACCAATCTGTAGGAGCGAGCTTGCTCGCGAAAAACGTCAACGATAACGCGTATTTCCTGAATAAACGCGGTGCCTGTGAGTTTTTCGCGAGCAAGCTCGCTCCTACAAAAAGGGCGAGCTTCCTCGTTTTATCCTGCGTATTACTCAGGGATGCGCAGCGTCTGGCCTGGGTAGATTTTGTCCGGGTGCGACAACATCGGCTTGTTGGCCTCGAAAATCTTGTTGTACTGATTGGCGTTGCCGTACACCGTCAGGGAAATCGCGCTGAGGGTGTCGCCTTTTTTCACAACCACGAAACGCGCTGCGGTAACCGCCGGGCCGGAGACGGTGATCTTGTCTTCAACACTGCCGACGCCTTCGATATTACCGGCCGCCAGGATGATTTTTTCTTTCTCTTCCTGAGTCGCGACTTCGCCCGTTACCGTGACTTTGTCACCCTCAACGGTGGCCTGCACATTCGGATTTCCAAGACCAACCTTGGAGATGTGGTCCTTCAACTGCTCACTGGCGTTGGCATTACCCGGCGTCAGCAGATCAATCAATTTCTCGCCTGCTTCCTTAACAAAACTGAAAATACTCATGGTGCGCTCTCCTTGGGTTTAAGTACCTGATGCCCAAGACTAGACCAGTCCCAAAGATCTGGGTTCCGGGTCACTCCTTGACTAAAAAACGAACCTTGATCGACGCCGTCTATCAATACATCAATACTGGCGATTAGACGCGACCCTTTGTCGCGCCTAGTCTGAACACTGATCAATCCGCCGGTGGTATTGCCCCATGAACGCCAAGCGCCCCACCTGCGCGGCGCCCGCCTTCGAAACGCCAGCGCCCGCCGCCAGCCAGAGCTATCAGTACAGCAATCTGGAACACACCGACGTCGGCAGCACTGCGCTGGCCGAAGAAGTGGCGTTGGCGATTGCCTACAACGATATCAGCCAGGCCGTCATGCTGGTGACGCCGACCGACCTTGAGGATTTTATCGTCGGTTTCAGCCTTGGCAGCGGCATCATCCGCGACGTTAGCGACATATACGATCTGAAGCTCAGTGGTTCGGGTTCCGCCCAGTATGCTCAGGTACAGATTTCCAGCCGTGCATTTTGGAACCTCAAGCAACAGCGTCGCCAATTGGCCGGTACCAGCGGCTGCGGCCTGTGCGGTGTCGAAGCGGTGGAGCAGGCCTTGCCCGACCTTCAGGTGCTGCCCGGCGCGCCCTTGCCACCGGCCGAATGGCTCGATGGCCTGCGCCAGCGCATCGGTGCATTCCAGCCGCTGGGCCAACACAGCGGCGCGGTGCATGCCGCGGTGTTCATGAACGACCAGGGCGAATTGTTGATGGGCCGCGAAGACATCGGCCGGCATAACGCCCTGGACAAACTGATTGGCGCCTTGATTCGCCAAAAGATTCCGACCGACGGCGGGCTGGCGATTGTCACCAGCCGATGCAGCCTCGAATTGATCCAGAAAGTCCTGCGCGCGGGCATCCAGACCCTGGTCAGCCTGTCGTCGCCCACCGGCCTGGCCCTGCAATGGGCGCGCCGACATAACCTCAATCTCATCCACCTGCCGCAGAAAAGCGCGCCGCGGGTCTATAGCCCTGCGATGGAGTACCAGCCATGAGCCTTCACCACCAAGCCGACCAGACCCCAACCCCACGCTATAAGCCCTATAAAGGCCCGGCCGGCGGCTGGGGTGCGTTGATCAGCGTGGCGCAAGCCTGGCTGACCAGCGACAACGCGCTGAAAAACCTGCGCATGATGCTCAAGACCAACCAGAACGGCGGCTTCGACTGCCCGGGCTGTGCCTGGGGCGACTCGCCGGAAAGCGGCATGGTCAAGTTCTGCGAGAACGGCGCCAAGGCCGTCAACTGGGAAGCCACCAAGCGCCGCGTGGACGCGGCGTTCTTCGCCAAGCACAGCGTGACCGCGCTGCTGGAACAAAGCGATTACTGGCTGGAATACCAGGGCCGTCTCACCGAGCCCATGCGCTACAACGCCGAGACGGACCGCTACCAGCCCATCAGTTGGGAAGCCGCGTTCGACCTGGTGGGCAAGCACCTCAATGCCCTGCCCAGCCCGGACATGGCCGAGTTCTACACCTCGGGCCGCGCCAGCAATGAAGCCGCCTACCTCTATCAGCTGTTCGTGCGCGCCTACGGCACCAATAACTTCCCGGACTGCTCGAACATGTGCCACGAAGCCAGCGGCGTCGCCCTGGCACAGAGTGTGGGCGTGGGCAAAGGCACCGTGACCTTTGATGACTTCGAACACGCCGACGCGATTTTCGTCTGGGGCCAGAACCCCGGCACCAATCACCCGCGCATGCTCGAGCCACTGCGCGAAGCGGTGAAGCGCGGCGCCCAGGTGGTGTGTATCAACCCCCTGAAAGAACGTGGCCTGGAACGCTTCCAGCACCCGCAACATCCGCTGGAAATGCTCACCAACGGCGACAAGCCGACCAACACAGCCTATTTCCGCCCGGCCCTGGGCGGCGACATGGCCATTCTGCGCGGCATGGCCAAGTTCCTGCTGCTGTGGGAGCGCCAGGCCCTGGCCGAAGGCAAGGAAGCCGTGTTCGATCATGACTTCCTCAACGAACACACCGTTAACGTCCTGGACTATCTGGGCCAGATCGATGACACCTCATGGGCGGAAATCGTCGAGCAGTCCGGCCTGACACTGGTGGAGATCGAGCAAGCCGCGCGCATGTATGCCAAAGGCAAGAACGTGATCATGTGCTGGGCGATGGGCATTACCCAGCACCGTCACTCGGTGCCGACCATCCAGGAAATCGCCAACCTGATGCTGTTGCGCGGCAACATTGGCCGTCCAGGCGCTGGCCTGTGCCCGGTGCGTGGCCACAGCAACGTGCAGGGCGACCGCACCATGGGCATCAACGAGCGCCCACCGGCGGCGTTCCTCGACTCACTGGAGCGCCGCTTCCAGTTCCAGGTGCCGCGTACCAATGGGCACAACGTGGTCGAAGCCATCCACGCGATGCTCGAGGGCCGCGCCAAGGTGTTTATCGGCCTGGGCGGCAACTTCGCCCAGGCGACGCCCGACAGTACCCGTACCTTCGAGGCCTTGCGCAACTGCGACCTGACCGTGCAGATCAGCACCAAGCTCAACCGCAGCCACCTGATGCACGGTAAAGACGCCCTGATCCTGCCGTGCCTGGGCCGTACCGACATCGACATTCAGGCCGACGGCCCGCAAGCGGTGACGGTGGAAGACTCGTTCAGCATGGTCCACGGCTCCAATGGCCAGCTGCAGCCGCTGTCGAAACTGATGAAATCGGAGCCTGCGATCCTGGCCGGCATCGCCGCCGCGACCCTGGGCAGCAAACCGGTGGACTGGAACTGGCTGGTCGCCGACTACGGCCGCATCCGCGACCTGATCGCCGATACCATTCCAGGCTTCAAGGACTTCAACGAGAAAATCAAACATCCCGGCGGCTTCTATCTGGGCAACTCTGCCGGCGCACGCCGCTGGAACACCCCATCGGGCCGCGCCAACTTCCGGCCGAACATCCTGCCCAAGGACCTGATTCATGAGCGCACCCATGCCACAGGGCGGGTGCCGGACCTGATCATGCAGTCGATGCGTTCCCACGATCAGTACAACACCACTATCTATGGCCTGGACGACCGTTATCGCGGGGTCAAAGGGCAGCGCGATGTGCTGTTCGTCAACGAAGCCGACATCATCCGCCTGGGCTTCAAGCCGGGGCAAAAGGCAGACATCATCTCGTTGTGGGAAGACGGCCGTGAACGCCGTGTGAAAGGCTTTACCTTGCTGGCGTTCGATATTCCGGCCGGGCAGGCGGCGGCTTACTATCCGGAAGTGAACCCGCTGGTGCCGTTGGAAAGCACGGGAGAGGGCAGCCATACGCCAACGTCGAAGTTTGTCGCGATTCGTTTGGAAGCGGCGAGTGACAGTGGACTGATCATGGCGCGCTCGGCCTGACTTGCCCTAATGCCAGTCAGTTAAGCGTAGACCGCCCTCGCTCCTACAAAAAGCCTTAACTGACAGGCATTGGGGCTAGCCCCGCGAAGAGGCCAGCATTTTCAGCGCACATTTTACAGGCACAAAAAAGGCCGCTTTTACCTAAAAGCGGCCGTTCCGAAGTAACTAAAGACCCGTAAAAACAATTTAAGTTCCCTATACAAAACAGTAACTTAACACATTGTATACAACTTCTGCCGCCGGTCGGATTTCGATTGTCAGCGTCTCGATACAACCTCAGGATCGCGCCGTCATCCCCTTGAGGTTTCCCTGAATGAAGTTCTCCTCGATTCTCTTGTTGTCCCTTGGCCTGGTCAGTGGCGCAGCCATGGCCGGCGGCACCACCGAAGCCGGTGTAGGCGGCGCATTGGGCGGGGTTCTAGGCTCGGTTGTCGGCCAGCAGTTGGGCGGCAACACCGGTTCGGCCATTGGCGCGGCGCTGGGTGGCGCGGGCGGTAGTGCGGTCGGCGCCGACAAGCGCAGCCGTGGCGAAGCCGCGATTGGCGGCGCACTGGGCGCAGCCGGCGGCAACGTGGTCGGCCGCAGTGTCGGCGGCGGCACCGGCGCACTCATCGGCTCGGCGGCCGGCGGCGGTGCAGGCGGCGCACTGGGCAACTACATGGGCAACAAGAGCGATGACGATGACCGCCGTTATCGTGGCCGTGACGACCGTCGCTACTACCGCGATGATCACCCAGGCCGCGGTCATGCCTATGGGCATCGCAAGAACAAGCACAAGCGCCATCATCGCTACGATGACTAAGGCCTGACGAACACAGAAAATCCCATGTGGGAGGGGGCAAGCCCCCTCCCACATTTGGTCAGGCTACCAATCGCTGCAACGCCTCGCGCAATAGCCCCGGAATCGCCACCGGCTGGTTCGACGCCCTATCGACAAACACATGCACAAAGCGCCCCGCCGCACAGGCCTCCTCCTCGCCGGCCTTGAACACCGCCAACTCATACTGCACCGAACTGTTGCCCAACTTGCCCACCCGCAAGCCGATTTCGATTCGCTCGGGAAAAGCGATCGACGCAAAATAATCACACGCTGAACTCACCACAAACCCAACCACTTCACCGTCATGGATATCCAACCCGCCTTGTTCGATCAGGTAGGTATTCACTGCGGTGTCGAAGAAGCTGTAGTAGGTCACATTGTTCACATGGCCATACACATCGTTATCGTGCCAGCGCGTGATGATCGGCTGAAAGTGGGGGTAGTCGGCACGTTGTGGCACTGAGTCAGGCATGGGCACCTCGGGTGAAAATGGGTTTACAGATCATTCAAATGGGCCTCGGCCCACTCGCGTACCTCGGCGTAGGGGTAGTCCTCCAGTGCGGCGAAACCGGGAATGCCCCGCGCTTTCAACTTGGTGAACAACGGCACGCTGATTCCGCCCAGAAAGCGCGTCAGCCGCTGCGCTCCCGGTAATTGGCCGGTGTACTCATGATGCCTGTGGATAAAATCACCGCACAGCCCCATGAAGTTTTTATCCACAAGCGGCGGCAGGCTCGGCGGCGCCGGCAAGTGCGCTACATGGCCGTGGCACACCGAGCAGTGCCCGCAACGCTGCGGTGCGTTTTCATCGCCAAAATACAGCGCCAGACGTTGCCCAAGGCAGTGCTCGGTGGCAAATAGATCGAGCATGGCGTGGATCCGCGCCACCTCCGTCATCTCGTGCTGCGTGAAGCCTGTGTATAACTCCTTGCTCAACACCTGCGCATCGAAATCGGTGTTCAGCAGGCTGTAGACCTCGGTCATCTGCTTGCTTTCCAGCTCGATCAGGCCCTGCTCCTGGAAGTAATCCAGCGCCTTCACCACACGGCTGCGCTCGGCATTGTGCTGCTGATACAGCGCGTCGAAATCCACCGTTGCCCAGGTTTTTGCGCGTTTGCATACTTGGATGATCGCCGCGACAAATTGCTGCCGCTCGCCGGAGAAACGTGCGAGCAAGGCCTCGGGTTCGATCAGGTACTTGAAACGGTATTCGGCATAAAACGCGTAGCGCGGCGCGATCACGCCCTTGAGCTCCAACTGCACCAGCAGGGTCTTCAACGGCAGCTCGCGAATATTGCTGTGGTCCGACAAAGACCTCAGCAAAAACTCCCACTGGCCCTCGCCACGTGCGGCCTGCAATTCTTCCAGCACCCGACGGATACCCTCCTGCTCCGGCGTGTCGCCGTACACGAAGTTCTCCAGCACATTGAGGCTGTCGCGGTTGGCCAGCACCAGACAGTCGGAGGGCCGCCCATCGCGACCGGCGCGGCCGATTTCCTGGCTGTAGTTCTCGATGGATTTTGGCAGGTCGAAGTGCACCACGTTACGGATGTCACTTTTGTCGATGCCCATGCCAAACGCGATGGTGGCGACAATGCAATTGGAGCGCCCGCCCATGAAACGCTGCTGGATGCCCTCGCGTTTATCGTGGGGCAACCCGGCGTGATACGCCTCGGCCTGGATGCCATTGCGGTTCAGGTGCTCGGCAATCTGCTCGGCGGTTTTCTGCAGGGTGACGTAGACGATGCTGGGCTGGTCGGCCCGCTCGCTCATCCATTGCACAAGGCGACGGCGCTTGTCCGCGCCGCTCACCGGCTCCACCAGCAAGTTGAGGTTGGGCCGGTAGAAGCCGGTGGTAATCACGTCCTGCGGCGCAATCGCAAACTTGCCCTGCATATCGGCAATCACGCTGGGCGTGGCGGTGGCCGTCAGCAGCAGCGCTTGCGGGATCTTGAACTGGCGCTGGTAGTCCGGCAGCTTCAGATAGTCCGGACGAAAGTTGTGGCCCCATTCGGAAATGCAGTGCGCCTCATCCACCACCAGCAACGAGATCTGCACGCTTTGCAGGAAGTTTCGAAAGCGCTCGTTCTTCAAGCGCTCCACGGAAATCATCAGGATTTTCAGCTCGCCCGAACGCGCACGGGCCATCACATCGTTGGCATCATCGCGGCTCTGGGCCGAATCGATACTGCCCGCTGAAATACCGTGGCGCTTGAGGAAACCCAACTGGTCCTGCATCAACGCCAACAGCGGCGACACTACCAGCGTCAGGTGCGGCAGCAATACGGCCGAGAGTTGATAACACAGCGACTTGCCAGACCCGGTCGGGAAAATCGCAGCCGCCGAACGACCGGCCAATACGGCGCTGACCGCTTCTTCCTGACCCGCACGAAACTGCGGATAACCAAAGACCTGCTGGAGGGTGTCGTGCATAGGCTGTCACTCCATTGACCGTTGAACATGGCTTAAAAACGTAGCCCAGTAAGTTCAGCGAATCGAGAAAGGTCGCATGGAAAAAAGAGACAGGATGATACACAGGGTAAGGGATGGCCCAGGGCCGAAGTGGGATTTTTCCGTGGGAATAGCAGGAAGCGGCAGAACCAGATGTAGGGAGAGGGCTTGCCCACGCTCCCATGTTAGGGTTGTTGGTGGTTTTTTAACCTGTCTGTGCATTGATGCATTGCGCTACAATCAAAGCCTTGCTAACCAGGAGTACGCTGCAATGAGCGAACTGACGTTTGAGCAAAAACAGGATCATTACCACAAGATCCGCCGTTCCAACTACCTGGCCAGCCTGCGCCTGGAAGGGTTCGACACCCAACCGGCCGACGTCGACAAACCGCTGCCGACCCGCGAAGCCGTCCTTGCCAAGTACCGCAGCACCCAACGCTGATGCTCGACAAATACGGGGTGGGCCAGGATCCGTACTGCTACCCCGGTAGCAGCGTCCTGCGCAACCGCCTCGATTTGCTCGACGAAACCAGCCTGCACCAGGCCGAGCGGGAATTATCCGAAATTGCCATAGGCAACCTCCCTCTTTTCCCGCCGCCCTACGACCTTGACCGTCTGCAACACATCCACCGCACCCTGTTTGGCGATATCTACGATTGGGCTGGCGAACTGCGCAGCGTCAACATCCAGAAGGGCGAAACGCTGTTCTGCACCCCGGAACGCATCCCGCCGGAAGCGGCGAAGATCATTCGGCATATGGAGGAAGCGAACTGGTTCGTTGGCGTAAGCCAAGCCGAACTGGTAAAGCGGATTGCCGAGGCCTACGGCGACCTCAACGTCATCCACCCCTTCCGCGAAGGCAATGGCCGGGCGCAACGGATTCTGTTTGAACAAATCATCGTGAATGCCGGATTTTCGGTGAACTGGTGGCTGGTGAAACATACGGCATGGATACCGGCGAATATCGATGCGGTGGCGTGTGATTATCGGGGGCTGGAGGCGATTTTTGAGCGGTGTATCAGTAGGCCACGCTAAACAGCCTTTTGCCTGTATTGCACCATCACACCACACCCACCTATAGTTCGCCCCTCGCTGCAAAATCAGCGACCGGGTTTGGTCACCCGGTTACAGAGATCGCATACGCACCCTCAGATGTCGTAGGCACTTCCGTGCCCACACGCTTCATGGCGGCTGTGTTTGGGACGCCTTCGGGCGTACCGGCTGATCCCTGCCGGTTGACCAACCTGGACACAGTCCGCCACCCATCGTTTGGTCACGATGATGGCGGTCTTCTAACTACACAGCGATCGAATTCAATGAACGTTATAAATCCGTCTGAAAATCGCTATCGCCCTCTTCGCACAAACTTCACCGACACGCATCCCCTTATCATCGACACCGAAGCCAAAGCCGAAGACATCCAGTCCGCCGCCCACCAACGTATCCGCGCAGCTACGGACCTGCTCGAAACCTTCTCCTGCCTGACCTTCGAGCACGCCGACCTCAAAGACATTTCACACATCATCAACGCCTTGTACCTGCTGGTTCAGGACGGCTGTGATTTGCTGGAAGCCGCGCAACACGTACAACTGCAACCTGAACAGACGCAAATCTAAGCAACGCGCTATGTAGGAGCGAGCTTGCTCGCGAAAATCGTCAACGATGACGCAGTAAATCAGAAAAAACCCGGCGTCCTTGAGTTTTTCGCGAGCAAGCTCGCTCCTACAATTGAGCGGCTTCGACTGTTAAATCATTGCCAAGCCATAAATGCCGAAGTCCGCTGTAGGAAACCGCCAAACGTTGCGCCATCCCTTTCCCAAACTGCTGCAAAGACCCGCTCAACCCTCTACAGAAGTTACCCGCAGCTGACTGAAAATAGCGCCCTCTCAACTTTTTGGGCAGAAACCTGTGAATATCGAAAGGACTCAATACATCGGGCACTATGGGGTCATCTTCATAGTGACTCGCTTTACTGTTTTACCTGACAATCGGCATTCTTTAGACAACCTATGCCTGCTTGAAGGAGGCATAGGGCTTCAGCGCTCAACACGCTCAATGCATGTTGACTCGGACGAGTCTTAGTAACATGGCCCTTTACCTTCAATCTGCGTCTTTTCTCGTTATCTATTGGGTGCTGCACTACCAAATCACAGACCCAATGCTCAGAAGACGCTTCGCAGTCATATGTCTGGCAACAGGCCTGATTTTGACGTTCCTACTACCCTACGTAGCGGTGATTCTCAGAATACCCCTCCTACCTGTCTTTATATTCCTGATAGGCTTGGCACTCTTCATCACCCGAAACAAATACCGCTTCCACCGCAACCAGCCGCCTCACCCACTCCTGCGTGCCCCCACCATGAACCTCGCCCCCGGCTTCCCCGAAGACCCCGTCATGCAGCAACTCCTGCAACTGCTGCACGAAGAAATTGGCCTGCCGAAGCACAGGACCATCCGCCTGCAAACCTCACTCAACTTCGACCTGGGCTGTGATGGCAGTGAGGCCAAGCAACTGATGGAAGCGCTGGAGCAGGAATTCAGGCTCGACCTGGGCGACTTCGACACTTATCGTTACTTCAACCCGCCGGTATTTGATGTATTTCTCAAACGTCGGGCCAAGGGCCGTGGCGAAAAAGTGCCGCTGACGATCAACATGCTCTACCTCGCGATCAAGACCCACAGCTGGAATACGCAAACGCTGGAAAACCTGGGCTGACCTTAAGTACACCGAGAATCAAGTGTGGGAGGGGGCTTGCCCCCGATAGCAGTGTGTCAGGTGATCAACTTTTGACTGTTACACCGCAATCGGGGGCAAGCCCCCTCCCACATGGGATCTGAGCAAATCCGGCGAGTGGGATACAACCTGTCGCGCACAAAAAAGCCGCCCACGAAGGGCGGCTTTTTCACAACTTACGAATCTTACAACTTAGGCCCAGCAGCCTTAATCGCATCACTCACTTCAAACTTCTTGAAGTTCTCGACGAACAACCCGGCCAGCGCCTTCGCCGCTTCATCGTAGGCCGCCTGGTCAGCCCAGGTATTACGTGGGTTCAACAGACCGGTCTCAACGCCCGGTACGGCCAATGGCACGTCGAGGTTGATGGTGTCGAGGTGCTCAGTCTCGGCACCGATCAACGCGCCGCTCTGGATCGCTGCGATGACGCCGCGAGTGGTCGGGATGTTGAAGCGTTTGCCGACACCGTAGCCGCCGCCGGTCCAGCCGGTGTTGACCAGGTAGACCTTGGAGCCGAAGCCACGGATGCGCTTGATCAAAAGTTCAGCGTATTCACCGGCCGGGCGTGGGAAGAACGGTGCGCCAAAGCAGGTGGAGAAGGTCGACTTGATGCCGCTGCCCGAACCCATTTCGGTCGAACCCACCAATGCGGTGTAGCCGGACAGGAAGTGGTAGGCCGCTTGTTCTTCGCTGAGGATCGACACGGGCGGCAATACGCCGGTCAGGTCGCAGGTCAGGAAGATCACCGCGTTGGGCTCGCCGCCCAGGTTCTTCTCGGAACGCTTGGCAACGTGCTCCAGCGGGTAGGCGGCGCGGCTGTTCTGGGTCAGGCTGACATTGGTGTAGTCAGCATGCCCGGCCTCGTCGATAACGACGTTTTCCAGCACGGCGCCGTGCTTGATGGCCTTCCAGATAACCGGCTCGTTCTTCTCGGACAGGTCGATGCACTTGGCATAGCAACCGCCTTCGATGTTGAACACCACGCCTTCGCCCCAACCGTGTTCGTCGTCACCGATCAGGTAGCGGCTTTCGTCGGCGGACAGGGTGGTTTTACCGGTACCCGACAGGCCGAAGAACAGGGTCACGTCGCCTGCTTCGCCGATGTTGGCGGCGCAGTGCATCGGCAACACGTCGGAGGCCGGCAGCAGGAAGTTCTGCACCGAGAACATGGCTTTCTTCATTTCACCGGCGTAACGCATGCCGGCGATCAGCACTTTTTTCTGGGCGAAATTGAGGATCACGCAACCGTCGGAGTTGGTGCCGTCACGCTCTGGCACGCACTCGAAGTTGGCCACGTTGAGCACTTGCCACTCGTCACGACCGGCCGGGTTGTACTGGGCCGGGTTGATGAACAAGCAACGACCGAACAGGTTCTGCCAGGCAGTCTGGGTGGTCATTTTCACGGCCAGGTAGTGGTCTTCGGAAGCCCCTACGTGAACGTGGGATACGAAGTGCTCCTGCGCGTTGTTGAAGGCTTCTACGCGGTTCCACAGGGCATCGAACTTGTCGGCCGGGAACTTGCGGTTGATCGGGCCCCAGGCGATTGCGTCCTGGGTAGTAGGCTCTTCAACGATGAAGCGGTCGACCGGCGAACGGCCAGTGCGGTGACCCGTTTCTACGACCAGCGCGCCAGTATCGGCAAGCACGCCTTCACCGCGCTGCAGGGCTTCTTTGACCAGATCGTCAACACTCAGATCGGTGTATACGGCGTTATTGGCTTGCGTCATGAGGTTC
>Ga0105246_10000150_pt1 | contig 32883 bp, 23 predicted proteins | sample KBSM64metaG_FD_99694 | JGI IMG/M metagenome (GOLD analysis project Ga0105246, IMG submission 99694) | Miscanthus rhizosphere microbial communities from Kellogg Biological Station, Michigan, USA - KBS M6-4 metaG | ecosystem: Host-associated > Plants > Roots > Rhizosphere > Soil | place... | reverse complement strand
CTGGAAGATGAAGCTCTCCAGGCTCGAGAACCCGGCCGAGAGCGTCAGCTGCCCGGTCGCCTGCTCCTGCACGTTGGCTTCGAGGACGATCCGGTCGGGCGCGCTGCCGTCGACCTGGTTGACCTCGAAATTCTCCTGGAAATAACCGAGCGAATTGATGCGGTTGGTCGTACGCTTGACCGCCAGCGAATTGAACGCGTCGCCCTCTGCCACGCGGAATTCGCGGCGGAGCACCTTGTCTTGCGTCAGTGTGTTGCCATTGACGTCGATCCGCTCGACGAAAGTCCGCGGGGATTCCTTGATCGTGAAAGTGATGTCCATCGTCAGGTCGTCGGGATTGCGATGATACTGCGGATTCACGTCGGCGAAAGCGTAGCCGAAAGTTCCGGCGGTTTCGGTCAGGCCGTCGATGGTGTCTTCGACCATCTTCGCATTGTACCAATCGCCGCTCTTCATCGGCAGCCGGCCGGTCATCGCCTTGCTGTCGAAGTCGCGGATCTGGCTCTGCACCTTTACGTCGCCGAACTTGTAGCGCTTCCCTTCCTCCACCACGTAGGTGATGATGAAGTCCTTCTTGTCCGGCGTTAGCTCGGCCACGGCGGAGACCACGCGGAAATCGGCATAGCCCTGCGTCAGGTAGAACTGGCGCAGCTTTTGCTGGTCGTAAGCCATGCGGTCGGGATCGTAGCTGGTGCCGCTGCTGAAGATCTTGGCGAGGCTCGCCTCCTTCGTCAGCATCTCGCCCTTGAGCTTGCTGTCGGAGAACTGCTCGTTGCCGATGATGTTGATCGCGCGGACCTTCGACTTCGGGCCCTCGGTGATCTCGAACACGATGTCGACGCGGTTCTGCGACAGCTGCACCATCTTCGGCTCGACGTTCGCGGCGAAGCGGCCCTGGCGCTTGTACAGCTCGATGATCCGGGCCACGTCGGCGCGGACCTTCGAACGCGTGAAGATCTGCCGCGGCGCGAGCTTGATCTCCTTGTTGATCTTGTCGTCCTTCAGGCGCTTGTTGCCTTCCAGGATGACGCGGTTGATCACCGGGTTTTCGGCCACGGTGATGACCAGGTTGCCGTCCCTGAAATCAATCCGCTCGTCGGAGAACAGCTCGGTGGCGGCGAGGTCCTTGATGGCCTGGTCGGCGGCCGCGGCGGTATAGACCTGGCCCGGGCGCAACTGGATGTAGCTGAGGATCGTGTTCGGCTCGAGCCGCTGCGCGCCGGCGACCGAGATCGAACGGATGACCTGGTTCTCCACCGGCGCGGGCGCGGGTGCCGGCGCAGGTTGGGCTTGGGCCGGCGCGGCGGCATCCTGTGCCAGCGCGGCGGCGGGAATTCCGGCAAGCGCAGTGCCGGCCATCAGAGCCACGGCGAAGTGCGAGATTGCGATCGTCTTGGCCCTGCGGCTCATACACCCGTCCATTAGTTCGACCCTGCGCAAATCCGATGTCGTGGAAGCTCGGGCGCCAGCCCATTTTCGAGCGGGTTCCGGTCCCGACAGCGGCGCGGTGAACGCGCCCTTGCCCGAACCGGCTTGGCCAATCAAGCGATCATCCCGGAATGCGCAGCGCAGAGCGTCCCTTTTCCCCCGCCTTAGCTCCCAAAGATCGGGAGCGAGACGATATCGTTGATCGTAACGAACAGCATCAGCGCAAGCACAAAGGCTATGCCGGTCCTGAACGCCCATTCCTGACTGCGGGGACTGGCCGGTTTCCGGCGAACCGCTTCGGCCGCGTAGAAAGCCAGATGCCCGCCGTCGAGAGCAGGGATTGGCAACAGGTTAATGAATGCCAAGTTAATCGAGATCAGCGCCGCGAAGCTCACGAAATTGCGCCATCCCAGGCTGAGCTGCTCGCCCGAGAACTTGGCGATCTTCAGCGGCCCGCCGAGTTCCTTCATCGGCCTGGTTCCGGTCACGATCTGGGCGAGCCCGGTGACCATCAGCTTGACCGTTTCGACGCATTCGCGAGAGGCAAGTCCGACGGCCTCGACCGGGCCAACGGGCTGCAGGCGCTCCTTCGTCTCGCGCGCTTCGATGCCGATCAGGCCGATCGTCGAAACGTTGCCGAAGGAATCCTTCAGCTTGAAGGGACGCGCGGTAACCGGAATGGTCAGCCTCTCGCGGCCACGCTCGACCGTCACCTGCATCCGCTTTCCTGGATAGAGCCACACGGTCTGCTGGAGCTGGCGGTAGCTCAGCATCGGTTCGCCGTCGATCGCAGCGATCCTGTCGCCCACGCGGAAGCCCGCCTCTCGCGCCGCCGAATTCGGGCTGAACCTGGCGATGTAGTTCTCCTGCGACGGATCGGCTGGCACGGGCTTGCCCCAGGCCATGAAGAAGGCGGCGAAGACGATCAGCGCTATCAGGATGTTGGTCACCGGCCCCGCGGCCACGATCAGCGCGCGCTGCCACAGCGGCTTGGCCTGGAACGTCCGCTCGCGCTCCTCCGGAGGCAGGTTGAGCCATTCTTCGCTCGGCTGGCTGGCCGGGTTCATGTCGCCGGCGAACTGGACGTACCCGCCCAACGGCAGAGACGACAGCTTCCAGCGCGTGCCGCGCTTGTCGGTGAACCCGGCAATCTCCTTGCCGAAGCCGACCGAGAACGCATCCGCCTTCACCCCGAACACCCGCCCGACCAGGTAATGGCCGAGCTCGTGCAGCGTCACCAGCGGCCCGAGGACCAGCAGAAAACCGACGAGCCACATCCAGATCGGGGCAGATTGAAACAAGCTATACCTTCTCCAGGGCTTCGGCCGCTCTCGCGCGTGCTTCCCCGTCGAGGGCGAGTACGTCATCGAGGGTAGCGGGCGCGCTCGGTAATGTGCCGGAAAGCATCTGCGCCACCAATGCACAAATATCGGTGAATGCGATCTGACCGGCGAGGAATGCGGCGACCGCCACCTCGTTCGCCGCGTTGAGCACCGCCGGGGCCGCCCCGCCGGCCTCCGCCGCCTCGCGCGCCAGCCGGGTGGCGGGGAAGCGCTCCTCGTCGGGCGCAAAGAAGCTGAGCGTGCCGATGGCCGGCAAATCAAGCGGTTGCAGCTGGGTCTTCATGCGCCGTGGCCAGGCGAGGCACGAGGCGATCGGCACCCGCATGTCGCTCGGACCCAACTGCGCGAGGGTCGAACCGTCACGGTACTCGACCAACGAATGGATCACGCTTTGCGGGTGGACGACGATGCGGATTTTCTCGAGTCCCACCGGGAACAGGTGATGCGCCTCGATTACCTCGAGGCCCTTGTTCATCATCGTCGCCGAATCGACGCTGATCTTGGCGCCCATCGTCCAGTTGGGATGCGCGACCGCCTGCGCCGGCGTGGCCACGGCGAGCTGTCCGGCGGTCCAGGTGCGGAACGGGCCTCCGCTGGCGGTCAACGTGATCCAGCGCACGTCCGCGAGGTCCTCGCCGTGGAGACACTGGAAGATCGCGTTGTGCTCGGAATCGACCGGCAGCAGCGTCGCGCCGTGCCTCGCGACGGCGGCCGTCATCACCTCGCCGGCCGAGACCAGCGCTTCCTTGTTGGCCAGCGCGACGGTGCCGCCTTGCTCGATTGCCGCCATCGTCGGCCCGAGCCCCGCACAACCGACGATCGCGGCCACGGTAAGGTCGGCGCCGCGCGAGGCGGCGTCGCAGAGCGCCTGTGCGCCGCCAGCAGCATCGATGCCGGTGCCGGCGAGCGCCTCACGCAGTTCCGGCAAGCAGCGCTCATCGGCCACCACCGCCAGCTTCGCTCCGAACTCGCGCGCAAGAGCCGCTAATTCGGCGACGTTGCAGTTGGCAGTCAGCGCATCGACGCGCCAGTCGTCGCGATTGCGGCGCACGAGATCGAGCGTCGAAGCACCGACGGAGCCAGTTGCGCCGAGGATGGAGATCGAGCGAGTCATAACCGAACGGCTATGACCACTAGGCTGATCATCCCGCTTATGAAGGCCACTGCAATTAGGCCATCGACACGATCGAAGACTCCACCATGTCCCGGAATAAGCTTGGAAGAATCCTTCACGCCGGCCCTGCGCTTTATCCAGCTTTCGAGAAAATCGCCCGATTGGGCAGCGATGGCGATTGCCGCGCCAACCACGGCGGCTTGCCACAGGAGAGTCAGATTAAAGCTCTGATAGGCCATATGGCATCTATCGTCGAATAGCACCCATCCAGGCGGTAGCTTAGGGCCCAAGGAATCCAGAAAGTCGAAATATGTATGGCAAAGGGATGTCCCGTAGAAGTCGGTGAAGAGCTGAGAACTTGCAATCAGCGCAAGCCAGGCTCCCACCATACCTCCAACCAAACCGGCCCACGTCTTCGACGGACTGATCGATGGCGCAATTTTGGGGCCGCCAAATGTCCGCCCGGCAAAGTAGGCGAAGCAGTCAACGCCAATCACTGCGAAGACAGTGACGAAAACGTCTTCTCCCATCTCCGTGATCAACTGCCACGCCGCTAAGGCGATATAGAAGCCGCCAGCCGTGATCGCCAATGTTCGGCGCATATCGCCTTTGACGGCTTTGAGGACGAGCAGCACGAACTCAATGAATGTCGCCACTGCTACGATCGCAATAAACGCGTCCAGCCAAAGACCACCAAGCCAGAGGCAGGCAACCGCTACCGCCAGCATAACGACGGCGGAAATGGCCCGGATCCCGAGATCGGATTTCTTCGCGGCCTGCTGCTCGCTCATCCAACGCCCCCCCCCTCGTCACCCTGAACTTGTTTCAGGGTCCATCGTGCCGAAGTTCCGGCAGGCCGCGCGCTTGGCTCAGCCTGGCGGTTAGGTGCGGTTTGCCACCGAGGGTTCCGGACAAGCCGAGGAATGGACCCTGAAACAAGTTCAGGGTGACGGTTTTGGGTCGGGGATGGCTTGGGATGCTGCATCTCACCTCCCGCCATAGCGCCGGTCCCGCCGGGCAAATTCGTCGAGCGCCTGGGTCAGGTGCTCCGGCGTGAAATCGGGCCACAGCTCGTCGGTGAACCAGAACTCGGCGTAGGCCGCCTGCCACAGCAGGAAATTCGACAGCCGCTGCTCGCCGCTGGTGCGGATCAACAGGTCGAGAGGCGGGAGGTCGCCCGTGTCGAGGTTGGCGGCGATGGTCTCCGTCGTGACGTCGCCCTCAGCCGCCGCCTTCGCCGCTGCGCGGGCGATCTCCTGCTGCGAGCCGTAGTTGAGCGCTACCGCCAGCGTCCGTTGGCCGCCGGCGGTTCGCGCCAGCGCATCTTCGAGCATTTCAACAATATCGGCGTCCAAGCCCTCCCAATCGCCGATAATTTTCAGACGAACGCCGTGCTCGATGAACTCGGGCAAGTCCGACTTGATGAACCGCCGCATCAGCCCCATCAGATCGCGGATTTCCTCGTCCGGGCGTTTCCAGTTCTCGCTCGAGAAGGCGTAGAGCGTCAGGCATTCGAGGTCGATCGTCTTGAGCGCCCGCACGAGCCGGCGCACCGCCTCGACGCCGCGCTGATGGCCCATGGCGCGCGGCAGGTGGTACCGCTTCGCCCAGCGGCCGTTCCCATCCATGATGATCGCGACGTGGCGGGCTTTGGGTTGGCTGTCCGGCATTACCCCAAGACACGTTTGGAGGACGGAGGAATCCTCACTGCGTCATGATTTCCTTTTCCTTCGCCGCGGCGGCGCCGTCAGCTTCGGCGACGAATTTATCGGTCGACTTCTGCACCTCGTCCTCGTGGCGCTTGCGCTCGTCCTCGGAGATTTCCTTCTTCTTCTCGTCTTCCTTGAGCGCCTCCATCCCGTCGCGGCGGACGTTGCGGATGGCGATCTTGGCGTTCTCGGCATATTTGCCGCACAGCTTGGCCAACTCCCGGCGCCGTTCCTCGGTCAGGTCGGGCAGCGGCAGGCGGATCGTCTGCCCGTCGATCATCGGATTGAGACCCAGGTTGGCCTTGGCGATGCCCTTCTCGACCGGGATCACGTTGGCCTTGTCCCACACCTGCACGCTCAGCATGCGCGCCTCGGGTGTCGAGATCGTCGCCACCTGGTTCAGCGGCATCATCGCGCCGTAGACTTCGACGTGCACCGGCTCGAGCAGCGCGATGTTGGCGCGGCCCGTGCGCAAGCCTGACAGGTCGTGCTTCAGCGCCTCCACCGCGCCCTGCATGCGCCGTTCGATGTCGGCCTTGTCGAATTTCGCCATCTCAGGCTTCTCCTTGCACTATCGTCTGCACGCCCTCGCCCGCCAGGACCCGCGCGAGGTTGCCCTTCTCTCGTATCGAGAAGACAACGATCGGGATGCTGTTGTCGCGGCACAAGGCCACGGCGGAGGCGTCCATCACTTTGAGGTTGTCTGCCAGAACCTTATCGTAACTCACTGTTTTAAAACGCACGGCAGTCTTGTTCTTCTTGGGGTCTGAATCGTACACGCCGTCGACGCTGGTGCCCTTCAGCAACGCGTCGCACTTCATCTCGGCCGCGCGCAACGCAGCGCCGCTGTCGGTGGTGAAGTATGGGCTGCCGACGCCGGCGGCGAAGATCACGATGCGGCCCTTTTCCAAATGCCGTTCGGCCCGGCGGCGGATCACCGGCTCGCACACTTCGTCCATCTGGATGGCCGATTGTACCCGGGTTTCGACGCCGATCTGTTCGAGCGCGTTCTGCATCGCGAGAGCATTCATCACGGTGGCCAGCATGCCCATGTAATCGGCCTGCGCCCGGTCCATACCCTGGGCCGCGCCGGCCATGCCACGGAAGATGTTACCGCCGCCGATGACCAGGCATATCTGCAGGCCCGAGTCCTTGGCCGCCTTCACCTCGCCCGCCAGCTCCCCGACCACTTTGGGATCGAGCCCAAAGGCCTGGTCACCCATCAGCACCTCGCCCGAAAGCTTCAGGAGCACGCGTTTGACGGGCGGCATGGGCATCGGGCGGCGGACCTCTCCTGGCGCTGGGCTGCGCCCTTATAGAACGCGCAGAGGCACTGCCAAGGGCGCGGGCGAAGGGCAAGAAAAACCCCGCGTGACGCACGCGTCCACGCGGGGTTTCGGTTGTCGGTTGATCGTCAGCCCGCGACGGCGGCCGCCACTTCGGCGGCGAAGTCGCTGGCTTCCTTCTCGATGCCTTCGCCGAGCTGAAAACGGGCGTAGTCCTTGAGCACGATCGGCGTGCCGGCGGCCTTGCCCGCTTGGGCGACGACGTCGGCGATGGCGGTCTTGTTGTCCATCACGAAGACCTGGCTCAGCAGCGCGTTCTCCTTGGCGAACTTCTTGACCGCGCCGTCGACCATCTTGGCCTGGACGTCGGCCGGCTTGCCGGTTTCCTGCGCCTTCTCGGCGGCGACCTTGCGCTCGCGCTCGATCACTTCGGGGTCGAGGCTGTCGGCGTCGAGCGCCTGCGGGAACGCGGCGGCGATATGCATCGCGAGCTGCTTGCCGAGCGGCTCGAGCACGTCGGCCCCGGCCGCGCTCTCGAGCGCGACGAGCACACCGATCTTGCCGAGGTTCGGCCCCTGCGCGTTGTGCATGTACGGCACGACCACGCCCTGGCCGACCGCGACGTGCTTGACGCGGCGAACCTGCTGGTTCTCGCCGATGGTGGCGACGTTGTCGGTCAGCTTCTCCGCCACGGTGCCCCCGTCGGGATAGGCGGCCGCCTTCAGCGCCTCGACGTCGTCCGACGAAAGGCCCAGCGCGACCTGGGTGGTCTTGCGCACGAAGTCCTGGAACTGGGCGTTCTTGGCGACGAAATCGGTTTCGGAGTTGACCTCGACGGCCACGCCGGTGGTGCCGTTGACGGCCACGCCGACCAGACCTTCGGCGGCGGTGCGGCTCGACTTCTTGGCCGCGGCGGCGAGGCCGCGGGCCTTCAGCGAATCGACCGCGCTCTCGAAGTCGCCGCCGGTCTCGTCGAGCGCCTTCTTGCAATCCATCATGCCGGCGCCGGTGCGCTCGCGCAGGTTCTTCACGTCAGCGGCTGTGTAAGCCATGATCTTTACCTCTTGAATGAAACAGGGTCGGGCGCCGGGCCTCGCTAGATGGGGGCCCGGCGCACGGATCGCTAGTGCGAGCCGGGGGCTCAGGCTTCGGCGGTGGCCTCTTCGGCAGCCGGCTCCGCGGTCACTTCAGCCGGCGGTTCGGCCATCGCGCCAAAGTCGGCGCCCGAATCGACCACACCTTCGCCGCGGCCGCTCATCGCCGCCTGGGCGACGGCGTCGCAGTACAGGCGCACCGCGCGGCTGGCGTCATCGTTGCCGGGGATCGGGAAAGCGATGCCGTTCGGATCGACGTTCGAATCGAGCACCGCGACGACCGGGATGCCGAGGACGTTGGCTTCCTTGATCGCCAGCTCTTCCTTGTTGGCGTCGATCACGAACATGACAGCGGGAATGCCGCCCATGTCGCGGATGCCGCCGAGCGACATCTCGAGCTTGTCACGCTCGCGCGTCAGCTGGAGCACTTCCTTCTTGGTCAGACCCGAGGTGTCGCCGGCGAGCTGCTCTTCGAGGCTCTTGAGGCGCTTGATCGACTGTGAAATCGTCTTCCAGTTCGTCAGCATGCCGCCGAGCCAGCGGTGGTTGACGAAGTGCTGGCCGCTGCGGCGCGCGGCTTCGGCGATCGGCTCCTGCGCCTGGCGCTTGGTGCCGACGAACAGCACCTTGCCGCCAGCGCGGACAGAATCCTGGATAAAGTCGAGCGCCCGCGCGAACAGCGGCACGGTTTGCGACAGGTCGATGATGTGAACCCCGTTGCGGGCGCCGAAGATATACGGCTTCATCCGAGGGTTCCAGCGGTGGGTCTGGTGGCCGAAGTGGGCCCCGGCCTCGATCAATTGCTGCATGGTGACGGTCGGAGCCGCCATAAGGAATTCCTTTCCGGTTATGCCTCTGGAAAGCGCTGGAACCCGTGCGGAGCGTCCCGCTGGGGCACCGGAGCTGTGTGCCTTCCATGTGAATTTGCCGTGGGATCCGACAGGCGGATCACTCGGCGGAGCCGGCCCTTAGCGGCGAACGAAGCGGGAATCCAGCGCAATTCACCGCGTCAGCGATTCAGGCCGTCGCAGTTTTGTGCTTGACGTTAGAACAAACAGGGAACATAAGCCGAATCATCGGAACGGAATCCCAACTAGCGCACTTTTTGCCACAAGCCTCCGGCTCGGCCGAAGGCCATAGCAAGGTTCAGAAAAATGCTCGCAACGCTCTTGACCCTCGCCTTTCTCGCCACCGCCATCCTGGCGACGGTGGTGGTCGCCGCATCGCTCGCGAAGGGCCTTGCCGCCGCAACGAGTCTGCGGCAGCAACTCGCTCTCGTCGGAGGCATGCGGACCGTGACGGTCAGGCACCAGCGCGTTGTTCGCCGCGCGGTGCCAATTACGGCGCGGACGCCGCGTCGGCCGCGTCGCCTGGCGCCGGTCCTTCCGGCTCGGGTGCCGCAGCGCGTAGCCGCCTGACTTTCGCGTATTTGGCGATCCCTAGCGGCATCAGCGCAAGGTAAACGACGCAAATTCCCGCCAACGTCCAAAATGGTTCCATCAGCAGCGCGGCAAACACAAGGCCCACAAGCGCGATGGCTTCGAGCCTGATGGAGCGGCTCGGCCGGATCGATTTCCAGCTCATGGTGGCGATATTGGAAATCATCAGGAACGCCATGGCCGCCACCCACGCTGCCACCACCCAGGGATTGCGGAAAATCGGCTCGCCCGTCTCGATCCACAAGTACATCGGCAGGAACGCCAGTCCTGCCCCGACCGGCGCCGGCACTCCGGTGAGGAACCCGGCCGACTTGTGCGGCTGCTCGTCCTCGTCGATCCGCGCGTTGAACCGCGCAAGGCGCAACGCGCAGCAGATTGCGAACGCCAGACTGGCGAACCAACCGAAGCGAGGCAGCTCCTGCAGCGACCACAGGAACAGCACCAACGCCGGCGCCATCCCGAAGCTGAGCGAATCGGCCAGGCTGTCGAGTTCGGCGCCGAAGCGCGATTGTGCTTTCAGTAGCCGGGCAATCCGTCCGTCGATGCCATCGAGCACTCCGGCAAAGACGATCGCCAGCAGCGCCTTCTGCCAGTCGTCCGAATGCCCAGAGGCGGCCGAGATGGCAAAGCGAATGCCGGTGAGGCCCGAACAAAGGGCCGCCGCTGTGATGGCGTTGGGTAGCACCGCGCGCAGCGTAAGGCCTCCACCGAAACGACGCGTGACCCGAATATCGTCCTCGCTCGCCTTGGGTCCCAACCACGCGGGACCCGGATCGATCGGCACCTCGTCGTCGAGGTCGCCGTCGCTCACTGGCTGACGCCTTCGATCAGACCCTGTCTGCCAATCTCGGCGAGGACTGTCTCGCCGCCGATCACTTTCTGTCCCAACAAGACCTTCGATTCAGTCCCTTGCGGTAGGTACACATCCACCCGGCTGCCAAAGCGGATCAAGCCGACGCGCTGACCGGCGGCGACGATGTCGCCCGGCTTGATGAACGGCACGATCCGCCTCGCGACGAGCCCAGCGATCTGGGTAAACGCCACCCGCACGCCGTCGGCACGCTCGATGAGGACATGCTGGCGCTCGTTCTCGTCGCTCGCCTTGTCGAGGTCGGCGTTCACGAACTTGCCAGGAATGTAGATGACCCGACTCACGCTGCCGCCGATCGGGGCGCGGTTGATGTGCACGTCGAACACCGACATGAAGATCGAGATTCGCGTCAGAGGCTCGGCCGAAAGCGCATCGCCGGCCTGGCCATCGGGCACTTGCAGCTCCGCCGGCGGCGGAACCTGCATGATCATCGTGACAAGGCCGTCGGCGGGCGAAACGATCAAGTCCGCGCCCTGAGGCACCACGCGTTCGGGGTCACGGAAGAAGGCGAACACGCCCAGCGAGCCGAGCAGCATGGGCCAGCCCAACCAGCTCCAGCCTATACCGAGCAGCACGATCAGCGAAACGACGATCGCGCCGAGCCCGAACTTGCGCCCTTCGGGATGGATCGGAGGCCAGCCCCACTCGGCGTCGCCCCGGCCCCGGTTGTCTAGGAGGTCACCGGCCATGCACCGCATCTAGGCAGTTGAACGGCCGCGAACAAGCCAGAGTGATGGTCGCGCCCGTGGACAGGGGTTGGATGGCCGGTCAACTAACGAGCACCCCCTCGCTCCTCGCCCGGGCGATCTCGACGTCGTCGCTCAGGTGAGCGCCCTGCCCGCGCAGGATCGCACGCACCTCGTCGACGTCGACATCTCTCGGCTGAACACTCCGATTCGCCGCCACCGCCGCGCCGACGCCGGCGGCGTGGCCGGTTAGCCAGCACTGCGGGATTTCGCGCATGAAGCCGTGGCTGTTCGCATCGCAACTGACGTGGCGACCGGCCGCGAGCATGCCGTCGAGCGCCCGCGGGATGAGCGATCCGTAGGGCACCGAGACGACCGGGAACTTCGGGCTGATCGAGGGGCTGATACCGACCTCGTCGGGCCGCGCGCCGCCGACCGGCCAGTCCTTGCGCTCGATCCGCGACACGCCGGCCAGGCGCCGGGTGTGGCGCACGCCCAGCTGACTCGCGCTCTGCAGGCTGAAGCAGTTCTCGAACCCCGGGGCGTGCTCGCGGAAGAAGCGGGTGTGTCCCTCCATCAGCCGGTGGCAGCGGATCTCGACCTCGGTCATGTCGTCGACGTCGAGCGCCGAGAGGCCCGACTGGCGTGGCCCCAGCCACATGGCGATGTCCGGCCGCCAGGTCACGTAAGGCGTCTGGAAGAAGCCGAGCTCCTCGCGCCCGCGCTCGATCAGCTGGCGCAATTGTTCGGGATAGAGCGTTTTCCAGTTGATCCAGCGGTTCATGTCGACCCCGCCGGCGACCCAGGCGGTGTTCATCGAGTGGTGGACGTCGCCTTCTTCGATGTCGGTATCGAACGCGGCTCCGGCGCGGGCGAACATGTCGCCGTCGCCGCTGGTGTCGACCACAACCTTGGCGAGCAGCGCCTGGCGCCCGGCCTTGCTTTCGAACACCACGCCTTTCGCCGCGCCGTCCTCGACGATCGGCCGCGCGGCCCAGGCGTGGAACACGATGCGCACGCCTGCCTGGAGCAGCATCTCCTGGTTGTTGAGCTTCATCCGCTCGGGATCGAGCGTCGGCGCCCACTGGACGATGCCGTGGAAGGCGGTGGTGCGGTTCTGCCAGTAGTTGACCTTGAGCGGATCCTGGTTGCCCCAATCCTCGCGCGGCGGGCCGGCGACGGCCTCGGGCGGCATGCGCTCGATGAACTCGCGGGCGAAACCCTGGATCACGTGGTTGCCCTGCCAGTCGGTCATGCGGTCGATCCACATCACCAGGCCGCCCGTCGAGAGCCCGCCGAGGCAGTTGTAGCGCTCGACCAGCGTGACGTCGGCGCCGGCCTTCGCCGCGGCCCAAGCCGCCGCGCAGCCCGCCGGGCCGCCGCCGATCACCGCGACATCGCACTTGTGGTAGACGTCGACCTCGCGCGCCTCCTCGCGGATCGTGCCGCCACGACGGGGCGGGGGCAACGTGTGCCGAGTGCTCTCGAACACGTCCGAGCCGAGGAAGCGCTCCTCGCTATGGCCCTTCACCTCCTGCAGCTTGGGGAGTTCGTCCTTGCTGCCGCTGTCACTCACTATTGGATTCCTTCCTGCGAGGGCCTGCCACCCTTCCACACTGAAACGGTCTCGGCGTCCGCATCGATCCGCACCCAGTCGCCGGTTTCGATCTGCTCGAGCGGGTCGCTGTCGAAATCGGTCATCGTCGGCACTCGCATCACCACCGCGCCGAGCGCGGCCTTGGTGGTGGTCACATTGTAGAGCATGCCGATCGGCGCCTGGCCGGTCAGCCGCGTCATGTGGAACATCGCCGACCAGCCCGACGAGCCCTTGGCGCCGGGAAAAACAAGGATCTTGCCCGCGAAGCTTTGCCCGCGCAGTTCGTGGCGGGTCTCGATGATCTCGCCCTTCATCGGGTTGACCCCGCCCCAGCCGGAGATCGTCTGCCGCGTCGCGAGAGCCTCCCCTTCGACCACGCCGCCGACGACCTTGCGGCCGCGGATCAACACGTCGGGCGGGCGGGTCGCCAAGGTGGCCATCAGTTGAGCCTCCCTTCCCAGCGGCCGCTGCAGGCCGCGTCGATGCATTCCTGGGTTGTCCCGAACCAGCCTTCGATGCCCATGATTGCGGGAAGATAATGCGTCTGCTTGGCGCTGTCGAACGCGGCCACCCGGGTGCCGGGCGGGACCGCCTGGCTGATCGCCGAACAAGTGTCGGTCATCAGCCTGGCGCCGGCGCGGCGGATGATGTCGGCCGAGCCGCTCGCTTCGGCCGTCGCTTTCACCGCGCGGCTGGTGAAAATCCACAGGGCGCTGTTGGCGTGCACCGTGCGCCCTTCGAGCATCCGCGCCGCATCGGCGAGCTGGTCGGCCGAATAATGCGGGCAGCCGAGCATCACGTAATCCACCTCGCGGTTTTCGCCGACGCTGTTCAGTTGTTCGTAGGTTTCGCGCCGTTCCCTGGAGCCGTAGGTGAACCGCTGGCCGCGAGCCGGGCCACCGAACGCCGCGCCCAAGCTGGGAGCCTCGGGCGTGATCCCCGCCATGTGGTACATCTCGACGCCGCCGGACGAAGCGGCGGCCGCGCCGAAATGCTTGTGCTTGATCAACGCGGGGTCCGAGATGGCCCCGTCCAGCACCGGAATCGCGTCTTCCACCGCGCCGCCGGTGTAATAGCCGAGCAGGCCCCATTCGAAGATCGAATCGACCGGCGCCTGCACCTCGATCAGGTGCTGGCCCTTGCGGAAATCGTCCTTGTGGAAGCCCCAGTTGGGAATCCGCTTGGCGAGCATCGCCGCGCTGGTCGATTCGCGGCCTTCGCAATTGGTGCGCCCGCCGATGACCGAGTTGCAGAACACCACCGCGCTCGATTCCATCCACGCGCAATGCTCGCCCATCACCGGCACGTTGCCGGCGAGGTAGGGGGTGCAGGTCTTGAGCACCTGGATGCCGTGGCCGGAAACCTCGCGCTCGTCGGCCTGGAAGTTGGCGAACGCTTCCTCGGTCATGCCCTGCTCGCGCCACAACTCGGGATCCATCCCGCCCTGCAGGTGGCAGGCGAAGCCGTTGATCCGCGGCACGTCGACGACTTCGTCGGAATCGAGATCGAAGCGCGAGAACACCGCGCGATAATCGCCGCCGTCGGCCGCGTAGTAGTCCTTGACCCACTTCGGCGAAGAGCCGGGCACACCGGCGATGTTGTCGGTGTAGACGAAGTCCTCCGCGCCGAGCGCCTCGCCGTAGCGGATCAGCAAGTCCATCGCCTTGGCGACCGCCGGGCCCTGCGCGCCGTCGCGCATGGCCTTTTCGTCCTCGCTCAGTCGCATCGCCGTGGCTACTCCTTCGCGGGAACCAGCACGCCGCCCGTGCTCATGTCGCGCACGTCGTGGCGGAAGGTGTCGAGGTAGCCGGTCGCCGGCGTCTTCCAGCCGGGGCCGTTGCGGCGGCTGAGCTCGTCGGCCGGAACGTCGACGTCGATGCTGCGCTTGGCGACGCTGATGGTGATCACATCGCCGTCGCGGATCTTGCCGATCGGGCCGCCGGTCGCCGCTTCGGGGTGGACCTCGGCCACGGTCAGGCCCTTGAGGCACAGCCCCGAGAGCTGCCCGTCGGTGACGAAGGCGGTCGTCTTGGCGAGGCCCGCGGCATCGAGCGCGAACAGGATCAGGCTGGCGCCCCCGCCCATCGCCGGGCCGCCCTTGAGGCCCTGGTTGCGGCTGACGACGACGTCGCCGGGCTGGACGACCCGGTCCTGGATCGCCTGCATGCACTCCTCGGTGCTTTCGAACACCCGCGCGGGGCCGGTGAACTCTTCGGGCCGCGAGCCGTCGCGAATGCCGAGGCGGACGACCGCGGTCTCAGCGAAGCTGCCCTTGAGGATGGCGATGCTCGGGCCGGGCCCGATCGGATCGTCCATCGGACGGATCACCTCGGGGCCGAGGATTTCATAACCTTCGAGGTTCTCGGCGAGCGTCTTGCCGGTACAGGTCAGCGCGGAGGTATCGATGCGGCTTTCGAGGCGCTTGAGCACCGCCCTCGCCCCGCCCGCGTCCTCGAACTGCTCGATCCGCACGTCGCCGGTGGGGCGCACGGCCGAGAGGACCGGAATGTCGCTCATCTCCTCCCACAGCTTGAACACGTCGAGGCCGTTCTGCGCCTCGATCGCGGTCGCCTGGAGGTGCTTGATCGCGTTGATCGAGCCCGAGACTGCCAACACGGTGGCGATGGCGTTGCGGAACGCGCCCTCGGTGAGGATCTGCCGAGGCTTCAAGTCCTCGTGCACCATCGCGACGATCCGCCGCGCCGCCTCGCGGGCATTGGCCTGCATCTTGGGGCTGTTGGCACGCACCGGCGCATGGCCGGGCAGGCACATGCCGAGCGCCTCGACCGTCGAGTGCATCGTATTGGCGGTCGCCATGCCCTGGCACACGCCGGGGCCCATGATCGCGTGCTCCGCCATTTCCTCGACGGGGAACTTGGGCGCCTTGCCGAAGCGCTCGCCGATGGAGCCGCCCCAGACGTCCTCGACGTCGATCGGCTCGCCATTTATCTCGCCGGCGGGCTGGTAGCCGCCGATGACCAGGATCGTCGGGATGTTGAGCCGGGCGGCGGCCATCAGGTGGCCGGGAGGAGTCTTGTCGCAGCTCGTCAGGCAGATCATCCCATCGAGCAGCGCCGCCTCGACCTGGACCTCGATGTCGTTGGCAATGATGTCGCGCCCGGCGAGGATGTAGCTGCCCTGCCTGGCCGCGCCCGTGATGAAGTCGCTCGGCGCGGCCGTGCGCACCTCGAAGGGCACGCCGCCGGCCGCACGGATCTCTTCCTTCACGATCCGGGCGATGCCGTCCAGGTGCGCATAACAGATCGCCAACTCGCTCGACGAGTTGACCACCGCGATCTTGGGCTTCTCCATATCCTCGAGGCTGAGACCGAGCGCGCGCCAGTTGGCGCGGCGGCTGGAGGAATTCGCGGCGAGGCTGCGGAGTGGCATTGGGCGCCCTTTCTCAAGATTCAGGTCGCGCGGGCTCGGATGCGGGGGGATACGCCTCCGCCCGGCGCGGGTAAACTGCGACGGCAAGGACGGGGAACCGGAACGATGGGGGGAGCTATCCTCCCGGTTCCCCTAACCCTTAAAAGTTGCTCCGCAGGCCCAGCTTGAACATCCGGCCGACGGGGTTGAACAGGACGTTATTGCCGCTGCCGTTCGCGCCCGGGAACCGCGGCGGATCCTGGTTGAGCACGTTGTCCACGCCGGCATAAAGCTCGAAGGCCTTCGCGAAATCGGTCTGGAGTTTCACCGTGGCGAGCAGGTCCACGAAGATGCGCGACGGCACCGAATTGGTGTTCACGCTGTTCGGATTGGCGAACGAGAAATCCGGATCGCCCGGTTCGATGAAGGTCGGGTAGAAGAAGCCCTTGTTGATCCACCGGGCGTGGGTGGCGAAGGAGAACGTTTCGCCAAAATCGAAGCGCGCGCTGGCATCGACGGTCCAGTCGGGAATGCCCGGAGGCGTGCCTCCGCGCAGGCCGGTCTGCCCCGCGCGATCGGTCGGGCCGACCGCATCGATCGTGATCAGGTCCTTGACGTAATTCGCCAGCACCACGAGCGAGAGCTTGTTGTCGCCGCCGAGCGGCTGGGTGTAGTCCAGCTCGAAATCGATCCCCCGGGCGATCAGCCGGTTAACGTTCTGGATCGTGTCCTGGATGTTGAGCACGTTCTTGTTGGCGTCGCGCGTCACCAGCGAACAGCTCAGAGTGTCGCCGGCGACGCAGCGATTGACGATGTTCTGCTGGCCGAGCGTGCTGATCGCGTTGTCGATCTTGATGTCGTACCAGTCGGCCGAGCCACGGAACCGGCCGAGGAAGCCGCCTTGCGGCTGCAGGACTACCCCGGCGGTGAAGGTATCGGCCTTCTCCGGCTTCAGGTTGGGGTTGGACCCGGTGGTGATCGGCACGATCACCTGGATGCCACCGTTGCCGGTGTCGGTGAGGATTCCGGTGCCGGTGGTCTGCGGGCCGAACAGCTCCGAAACGTTGGGTGCGCGGATGTCGCGCGAGCGCGTGACCCGGAAGCGGATGGCTTCGATCGGCGCCCAGACGCCGCCGATCTTCCAGGTCGTGGCGTTGACCGTGCTGGTCGGATGGAAATCGCTCGAACGCTTGTAGTGCGTCCGCCGCGCGGCGCCGTTGAGGCTCAGCTCGCGAGTGAACGACAAGTCGCGCAGCAGCGGGATTTCGACTTCGCCGTAAACCTCGCTCACCGCGATCTGGCCGGAGACGAGCGAGCCGTTGCCGGTGTTGAAGAAGCCGCCCTTTTGCGAGATCGGGTCGGTATTGCCGTTGACGTCGTCGTTGCGGTACTCGGCGCCGACCGCGACCCCCAGGGGGCCGGCCGGCAAGTCGATGAGATTGCCCGAGATGTTGGCGGCCACGACGTGCTCAGTGGTGACGTTGGTCTGGAAGCCCTCGCCGGTCACGTAGTCCTTGGCGGACTGGAACGTCGCGCCCTGGGCGAAGCCGAACGGGTTCAGCGGCACGCAGGCCGGATCGTCGTTGGCGGTGCTGGCGTCGGCGTTGACCCGGCAGACCGGCTGGCCGTTCAGGGTCGTCACGTCGAGCGCGCGGGTGATGTTCGCGGAGATCGTGTTGTTGGTCAGATCGCTGCGGAATTTGTTGTGGCCGTACTGGTAATAGAAATCCGCGGTCCAGCTGCCGCCGATCTCGTATTTGGCCGAGGTCACCACGCGGAACAGGTTGTCGCGCACGAAAATCTGCGCCGGGCCGATGTCGCTGAAGCCCTTGCCCAGGGTAAAGCTGGTCAGGTTGCTGTTGGCGAGGATCGTCGGGATGTCGAGTGTCGGATCGCTCGAGCGCGGGATGAACGGATTGTCGGCGCTGATTTTGATCGCGTTGCTGCGATAAGCGGCGCTGCGGTGATGGCCTTCGCTGCGGCCGAGGTTGACGCCGACCTCGAACGTGAGGGACGGGGTGGCTTCCCAGGTCAGATAGCTCATCGCGCTGTAGCGCTCGGTGGGCGAGACGATCGGGAAGTCGAAATAGGGGTTGTTTTCGGCCGGGCCGCCTCCCTCGCCACCGGCCATCCAGATGGAGTTGACGAGGTAGCCGAACTGGAACCGGCGCGGGGTGCCGTCGGCGTCGAAGGCGATGCCGTCGATCGGCCGCAGCACCGGCACGTCATGGCCGACGTAGGCGCTCGACGGCGGCGTTGTCACGCCGTTGAAGCGCGCGCTCCAGGTGTTGGCGTCGGGCAGGATGTTGCTCGCCGGAATTGTCGGCGTCTGCCCAGGGGCGAGCGCGTTGCGGCCGACGATGATCAGGCCGTCCCGGCACCAGTCGCGGTCGCGGCAGTTGTCGATCCCATCGGACTTCTCCCACTCGCCGCCGACCACCAGGTGGAGGTTGTCGCCGAGGGCCCAGCCGGCTTCGCCGCCGACCTGGCGCGTGAAGTTGTCGCCCGCGTTCGAGATGCCGAGCTCGCCGGTGAGCTTGTAGCCGGTGAACGTCTTGTCGATCAGCAGGTTGACCACGCCGGCGACCGCATCCGAGCCGTAGACGGCCGAAGCGCCGCCGGTGACCACTTCGGCGCGCGACAGCATGATCGAGGGCACCATGTTGGTGTCGACCGTCGCCTGGGTCGTCGCCGGCACGAAGCGCTTGCCGTCGACCAGCGTCAGCGTCCGGACCGCGCCGAGGCCGCGCAAGTCGAGAATGCGACCACCTATGGCCTGACCGGGCGCCGCATTGAGGCCGGAGGTGGCGGGGGTCTGCGTGGCGCGGAACGCCGGCAGCTCGTTGAGCGCGTCACCCACGTTGGTGAGGCCGCGGTCCTGCAGCCGCTGGGCCCCGAGGATCGTCACAGGGGTGGGCCGGTCGAAGCTCGATTGAATGCGCGAGCCGGTCACCACGATGCCGGCGTTGTCGCTGTCGGCCGGGGCCGGCGTGGCATCCTGCGCCTGGGTCGAGGCGTCGGCGCCCGCGTCCTGCGCGCTGGCGGGGACGTAGCTCAGGGCGCAAGTGGCCATCGCCACGGCCCATGTCGAAACGCGGGCACCCTTGATGCAAGACATCATCATCCGACCTCTCCCTGCAGATGGCCATTTTCTGGCTGTTGCATTTGCGGTTAGGCCAAGCGCGGTGTATCGAGAATAGCGCTTAATGCGATGTCACAATTCTCGAATCGAGAACAATGGATAACCTGCTCAACGTTCGCACTTTTCTCGCCGCGGCCCGCCTCGGCAGCTTCGCCGCGGCGGCTCGTTCGTTCGCGGTTTCCCCTTCCGTGGTGTCCAAGCGGATCAATCAGCTGGAGCACGAATTCCGCGTTCCCCTGTTCCACCGCTCGACTCGCGACTTGCGGCTGACTGAAGACGGCGCCCGCCTCCTGCCCCGCTGCATGAAACTGCTCACCGAGTATGACGGTATCCGCGACATCGCCCCGACGACGGAGGTAAGCGGCCTACTTCGCGTCGATGCACCCGGGTCGGTGACCGCGCTGATCCTGGGCCCGATATTCTGCGACTTCCTGGCCGAGTATCCGGCCGTAGACCTTGACCTCCGGTTGACCGACAGGCTGGACAGTCCCCTTGCGCGGAATTGCGACCTGACGATCGGCACCCGCCCCTCGACCGACGAGAACATCCGCGATTTCCCGCTGATGCCTTATCCGTGCGCCGCTTATGCCAGTAGCGCATACCTCGATCGCCGCGGAAGCCCGAGGCACCCTCGCGACCTGGCCGAGCACGACTGCCTCGTGTCGCTCCTGCATGGCAAGACATGGCATTTCTATGGCGACGAGGGTGACGTCGGGCTGACGGTCAGCCCGCGTCTTTCGGTAAACGACACCATAATCCTGCGCGAAGCCGTACGGCGTGGCCTGGGCATAGCCATCTTGCCCGCGTTCCTTGCGGAAGATGATCTGGCAGACGGAGCGGTGCGGCACGTGCTACCGGGCTTTCGACCACCACCGATGTGGATAAAAGCTCAGATTCCCACGCACAAGGCGGCCAAGCCGGGCGTCAACGCTCTGCTGGATTTTCTGAGAAGCAAATTGCTCAGCCCGCGCCAATAGCGTGTGCGGCTCTCGGCGTTGTTTTCAGCGTTGCGCACATGCCTGCCCCCGGGCGTTCAGGGACTTATGGCCCCCTGAACCGGTCACGATTCGTGCCGGCTGACGCCTTCCCAAGTCGCGCCGATTGCCGCTCGACAATCTCATACGGCATTTCGATGACGGCAGGTTCCATCGACTCTTCTTCACCAGCAGCCCGGACGAGGTGCTCGACGGCGACCTGGGCCATCTTGACGATCGGTTGCCGCACGGTCGTCAGCGGGGGCCAAACCAACGTCGCGACCAGCGAATCGTCGAAGCCGGCGACGGAAAGGTCGTCAGGCACTTTGAGCCCAAGACGCATCGCGGCGGCAAGAACGCCGGCCGCCATGTCGTCGTTGGCGGCGAATATCGCGCTCGGCCGGGATGGGGCCGTCAGGAGGTCGAGACCCGCCCGCATGCCGGAATCGAACGTGAAGTTACCGTCGAGGACTTGCGGTTCGCAACTTTCGTGCGCGGCCATGGCTTCGAGGAAGCCGGCTTGACGCTTACTCGCGGCAACATGCGCCGGCGGTCCGGAGATGAACCCGATCCGGCGGTGGCCCGCCTGGATCAGACGCCGGGTCATGGCCTCCGCGGCCCCGCGATCGTCGATGAAGAGCGAAGGTGAATTCGCGCTGGGTCTGCCCGGAAGGATTTGCACGAACGGAGTCCCGAGCTCCGTTAGCGTTTCGGTCACCAGCGTCATGTCGACGAGCGGCGGACAGAGCAACACGCCATCGACCCGCAGGTTACGGAATTGCTGGGCGAGTTCGCTGGCCAGCCGCTTCGAGCGGAGATCGACGCTTTCGATCGTCAACTGGTAGCCGGCGCTCCGGCAAGCCATGATGGCTCCTGCTTGCAGGCTCATGAAGAACGTCGGCGGTGCCGAGTTTTGCGAGCCGCCGGTCCCGTCCTGATCGAGCCCGAGCGGGCCGATGAGCAGGCCGATGGCGAACGCTCGATTGCCTCGCAGAGAGCGGGCCGCAAGGTTCGGCCGGTAATCGAGCTCCCGCATCACGCGCTCGACCCTCTGACGCAACTCGGCGCTGACGTTGCTGTTGGCATTGAGCACGCGCGACACGGTCTTGAACGAGACCCCCGCCCGGTTGGCGATGTCGACGATCGTGACCCGGTTCCGCCCCTTGCTCATCGGGGTGCGGTATCACGCTGAAGCCGATTTGGGAATTCCGCGTCCGCGCCATTCCTCGTCATGACAACGTAGTCAATCGTCCAATGGCGGTCGGAGCCGCGGAGCAATGGGTTCGAAACGTATAGGGTGCATATTCACCAAGATACATGATCACGGCTTGACAACGTTGTCCTCGTTGCGTCAAGCGTCGCCGCGACAAGACCGACACGGGCGACCCGCATCCGGTGACACCGGCACTCGCGGCTCTCGATGTCGGCCGAAACCCACAGGGAGGCAATCATGATCAGGATACGCGCGGCCCTTCGCGTCGGCGGGAGCGGGTTCGCCCTCGCAGCTTTGTCACTCGTTTCGAGCCAGGCGTGGGCTCAGGATCAGGCAACACCCGCTGACCAGGCCGACACGGCCGCACAGGCTCAGCCGGACCAGGGTGCAAGCAGCGAGAAGACCAAGGCCGCGGAGGAGATCGTCGTCACCGGGACGAACATCTCGGGCGTCAAGCCGGTCGGCAGCGAATCGGTGGTGCTCGACCGCGACACCGTCCTCGCCACGGGCAAGTCCAACGTTGCCGATGTCCTGCGAACCTTGCCGCAAGTGCAGAACGCGGCGGGCTCGTTTTCCTCGGCTGCCAGCGGCGGCTCGGGAAGCGCACAAAACGGCGCCAACCCGACGCGGGGCACCGCGATCAACTTGCGCGGTGTTGGGCAAGGCGCAACGCTTACGCTCGTCGATGGCCACCGGATTACTCCGAACGGCACGGCCACGGCTTTCACCGAAGCCAACCAGGTCCCGATCTCCGCCATCGAGCGCATCGAGGTGATCGCCGACAGCGCCTCGGCAATCTACGGGTCCGACGCGATCGCGGGCGTGGTCAACTACGTCCTGCGCAAGGATTTTACCGGCGTCGAGGTCGGCGGACGCACGTCGTTCGGCGATTACGGTCAATCCGAATGGGCGCTCTACGGAACCGCCGGCTTTCGCTGGCAGCCGAGCTTCGGCGACGGCAACATCATCGCGACGCTCGAATACGGCGACCGTTCTCCATATCTGCGCGGCCGAAATCCCCGGTTGCGCGAAGACCAGCGGCCCTTCGGCGGCAACGACAACCGCGTCAACGGCAACACCGCCACCATTCCGGTCAATGGCAACATCGTCATCCCCACCGCCAATGGGCTGACCAACCCGAACTTTCCGCAAGGCGCGGCCAACACTTATTACGCGCTACCGCTGCTGAGCGGTGACCAGATCCCGACGATCGCCGATCTGCTGGAGGTCCGTTCGAACGGATCGTGCACCGGCGCCGCGACACCGACCTGCGCCGCTTATCCGAACGTGATCGATCGTTCCGACTTCGAGGACTACCTAGGTCGGCAGAAGCGCTGGCAGGCGGCGGTGTTCCTCAACCAGGACATTGGACCAATCAGCTTTTACGACGAGTTCTTCTGGACCAAGACCAAACAGTTCACGCGCACATACGCCAGCGGCAACCAGAGCCTCAGCCCCTCGGTTACGATCAATCCCGGCAGCCCCTATTACCTGAACCTGCCGAACACGAGCCGCTCGCCGTTTCCGCCGTTCGTGGCCCCTGCGCCGCAGCCGATCACAGTGCAGATCAACCTGCTGGCGCGAATGCCGGCCGGCGCGCCCCGCTTCGGCAGCCAGAACCCCGACGAAAGCTTCAACAACACCTTCGGGGCGCGAGCCAAGCTGTTCGGCGATTGGCGCGGCGAGGTCTATTACACGTATGGCCAGGACAAGAACTGCGGCATTTGCTACCTCGGCAACTACATCTCGCTGGAGAGCAACAGCCTTACCGGCGTGCCCGCCGCCAACGCTCTTCAGCAGCTGGTGAACCGGCCTTTGTCGGATCCGCTCCATCTCAACCCTTATTCGGGCGATCCTTTCACGCAAGCACAGCTCGATTACATTCTCGGAACCAACAGCCAGTACGCGCAGAACTGGAGCCACGACGTCGTCGCGAAGGTCGACGGCAGCGTGTTCGCCCTGCCCGCCGGCAGGGTGAGGGTCGCGGCGGGCGGCGAATACTATCACGGCCTGCAGAAGCTCCAGAACGACGCCAACCGTCCGCCCGATCCAGGCCCGGTCACCACTCCGGACGCGCGGGCGCGCACTACGCGCACGCAATACGCCGCGTTCGGCGAGCTCTACGTGCCTCTGATCTCGAGCGATATGGACGTGCCGCTGATCCACTCGCTGACCCTCAGCGGTGCGCTGCGCTACGACCATTATTCGGATTTCGGTTCAACCACGAACAAGAAGGTCAGCGGGACCTGGGAAGTGACCGACGCACTGCGGGTCCGCGCTTCCTGGGGCACGTCGTTCCGCGCTCCAGGGCTACCCGAACTCAACGCTGGCGTGTTCTCGCTCGCGCTGGGCTCGGTCGGCACTCCGGGGGCAGGCGTGACGGATATTCCGACCCAACCGAATGGCTCGGCCAACGTGCTCAACTACATCGGCAACAACCCGAACCTGAAGCCGGAGACCGGCCAGAACTGGCAGATCGGCGCCGACTTCGAACCGGCCGTCGTTCCCGGCCTGAAGCTCTCGGCGACGTATTACAACATCAGCTACAAGAACAAGCTCGGCAGCGCCGGCGTGCCCCTGGCGATTTTCTCGGGCGGGCCGTTCGCGAGCCCTGAGCTCGAGGCGCTCTACCGGCCTTACGTGATCCCGATCCACAACACCAACGTCACCCCCACCGGGTGCACGCTGGATCCGGCGCTCGGGCAATTCGGCAACTTCCTCTACGGCGCCGCCATCGGCTTCAATCCGCGCGACTTGTGCAACGTCAACGTGGTCGTCGACGCCCGCGGGGTCAGCGCGGCCAACACCTTCCAGGATGGGCTGGATCTCAGCGCGAATTACTTCCGCGATACGCGCATCGGCTCGTTCGCGCTGAACCTCTCAGCGAGCAAGATCTTCACCAACACCCAGCGAACGGTCGCCGGTGCGCCGATGGTCGACGTGCTCGATACGATCGGCAATCCGGTCAGCTGGCGCGGCCGCGGCGGGCTCACCTACTCGACCGGCCCCCTCGCTGTGACCTTGTTCGGCAATTACGTTGGGCCTTACACCAACGACAAGCCGATCTCGATCCTTGGTGCGGTCCAGCCCGAATCCCGCGTCGGATCGTGGACGACGTTCGATTTCAACATCGGCTTCAACTTCCCGCGCGATGAAGAGAAGTGGAGCTTCCTGCAGGGTTTGCGGCTCAACCTCTCGGTAACGAACCTGTTCGACAAGGCACCGCCGATCGTGGAATCGACCGTTTCGGGCAATTCCTCGATCGATCTCTTCACCCACAACGCCTTCGGCCGGAGCATGCAGATCCAGCTATCGAAGGCCTTCTAAGGAATGAGGGGCGGCGGAGTCCGGGACTCGATCCCGGTCTCCCTCTGCCCAACATTCGCATCGCCGGCCAGGTACCGCCGACTTGGAGAATGAAAGGGTTCGCATGAAACAGCACCAGCCACTTTTCGACATCGTCACCGCAGCCGCCTTCGCCATCGCCGCGCCCGCGAGCGCTCGGGATGGAGCGACGGCCACGATCGACACCGGCACCCTTCAGGGAACGTCCGCCGACGGTGTCCGGAGTTGGAAAGGCATTCCTTTCGCCGCCCCGCCCGTCGGAGATCTGCGCTGGCGCGCGCCGCAACCGGCGGCTCATTGGCAGGGTACCCGCAACGCGAGCCAATACGGGCACGATTGCATGCAGGTTCCGTTCCCGAGCGACGCCGCACCGCTCGGCACGCCGCCGGACGAAGACTGCCTCTACGCCAACGTGTGGCGGCCGGCGAACGAGAAGGCAAAGCTGCCGGTGATCTTCTGGATTTACGGCGGCGGCTTCGTCAACGGCGGCGCTTCCCCGCCGACGTACTCCGGCGCAGAGCTCGCGAAGAAGGGCGTGGTGTTCGTCAGCGCCAACTACCGGGTCGGCCGGTTCGGGACTTTCGCTCATCCGGCGCTGACGCAGGCCAACGAAGACGGCGGCCTGCTCGGCAATTACGGCTACATGGACCAGCTCGCCGCGCTCAAATGGGTCCAGCGCAACGTCGCCGCGTTCGGCGGCGATCCCGATAACGTGACCATCGTCGGCGAAAGCGCAGGCGGCATGTCGGTGCACACGCTGGTGACCTCACCGATGGCCAAGGGCCTGTTCGAGAAAGCGGTAGTCATGTCCGGCAGTGACGGCGGCAGCATGGGTGGAAGCGATCTCGCCGCGGTCGAGCAGATCGGCATCGACTTCGCCAAGTCCAAGGGCATCGAGCCGGGCGATCCGGAAGCGTTGCACAAGCTGCGCGCGTTGAGCCAGGAGCAGGTGACCGACGGGCTCAACATGATGGCGATGTTCACCGCGCAAGGCCCGCGCACGTTCGCCAGCCCGTTTGCCGACGGCAAGCTCGCGGTCAACGCGGGCGCCGCTTATGCCGCAGGGAATTTCGCCCACGTGCCGATGATGATCGGCGCGACCAGTGGCGACATGGGCGGCAAGACCGGGTTCATGATCGCCGGCGCCCGCAAAGTCGAGACGGCGGTCGCCGGGCAAGGCGTTCCGATTTACGCCTATCGCTTCTCCTACGTCGCGGAGAACCCGCCGCCGCCCCCGCCAGGAATGCCACCGCAGGAGGGGGCCGGTCACGCTAGCGACATTCCGTTCTTCTTCGATACCCAGGCACTCAAGTACGAGGAGCGGACAACCCCGCGCGACAACGCCATGGGCGAGACGATCAGCACCTATCTGACGAACTTCGCCAGGACCGGCGATCCCAACGGCGCGGGGCTGCCGGCTTGGCCGCGCTACGACGCGGCGAAGGACGAGATCATGGATTTCGCGCCGAACGGTCGCGCCATTGCGGAAAAAGACCCCTGGGGGGCGGAAATAGGCGCGGCCGCACCCGCCAGTCGGTGAGGCAGGCCGCCGAAATGCCCGAAATTAAGAGGGAATTCGCGTGAGATACCTCATCCCCACAGCCGCCGCCGCGCTCCTGCTCGCCGCCATCCCCGCCTTGCCGGCGCCGGCGCAGGACCCCGACGCGCGCGCCGCGGCGACCGAAGCGCAGATGACCGATGCGGAGCGTTACCAGCTACTGCACACGATCATGCCCGTCCGCTTCGGCCCCGATGCGCCGGAACCACCGGCCGGCGTGAAGGCCATGGCTGGCTACAATCCCGGTGTGCCGCGGCTCGGCATCCGGCCGATGACGCAGACCGATGCCAGCCTCGGCGTCACCAATCCGCTGCAAGGCCGCCCGGGCGACGTGGCCACGGCGCTGCCTTCGGGCTTGCTCACGGCCGCCACCTTCGCTCCCGCCGTCGCGCGCGCTGGCGGCGCGATCATCGGCAACGAGGCGCGGGCCAAGGGTTTCAACGTGCTGCTCGGCCCCGGGCTCAACCTGGCGCGCGATCCGCGTGCCGGCCGCAACTTCGAATACCTCGGCGAGGACCCGCTGCTCGCCGGCACGCTCGCGGCGGAAGTCATCCGCGGTATCCAGAGCGAGCATGTCGTCGCCACGGCCAAGCATTACGTTCTCAACGACCAGGAAACCCTGCGCCAATCGCTCGATGCCCACATCGAGGAAGGAGCGCTGCGTGAATCCGATCTGCTCGCCTTCGAGCTGGCGGTCGAGCGGGGACAGCCCGGCTCGGTGATGTGCGCCTACAATCGGATTAACGGAGATTACGGCTGCGGCAGCGATTTCCTGCTCAATCGCGTGCTGAAGCACGATTGGGGCTTCAAAGGCTGGGCGATGTCCGATTGGGGCGCCGTTCACTCGGTCGACTATGCGGCCAAGGGTCTCGATCAGCAGGCTGGCGCGAATCTCGACGCGCAGATCTGGTTCGACCAGCCGCTACGGGAGGAAATCGCCGCCGGCCGCATCCCCAAGGCGCGGATTTCCGAGATGGCGCGGCGCATCTTGCGCGGCCTCTACGCATCGGGGGCCAACGAAGCCGCACCTGAGCATGCGATCGATTATGCCGCGCACGCGGCGATCGTACGCAAATCGGCGGCCCAAGGCATGGTGCTCCTCAAGAACGACGGCATTCTGCCCCTGGCGGCCACGGCCAAACGGATCGCAATCATCGGCGGCATGGCGTCTGTCGGCGTGCTGACCGGAGGCGGCTCCGCGCAAGTCACTCCAGTCGGTGGACCGGCCGCCACGATCCCGATGACTGGCGCCGGGCCGATGGCCGCCTTCGCCAAGGCGATCTACGTTGGCTCCTCGCCGGTCGACGCTTTGCGAAGCGCGCTGCCCAGCGCCAAGGTCGATTACGATTCGGGTTACGATCTTGCCACAGCGGCGGCGGCGGCGAAGTCCGCCGAAGTGGCAATCGTCTTTGCCACCAAGTGGCAGATGGAAGGCGCCGATGCCGGCTCGCTCAGCCTGCCGGAAGGGCAGGATGCTCTGATTGCCGCGGTCGCCGCCGCTAATCCCAACACGATCGTGGTGCTCGAGACCGGCAACCCGGTGACGATGCCTTGGCTGGGTCTGGTCAAGGCCGTGGTGGAAGCGTGGTATCCGGGCCAAGCGGGCGGCGCGGCCATCGCCGACGTGCTGACAGGTGCCGTGAACCCCTCGGGGCGGCTACCGATCACCTTCCCGGCCGACGAGCGGCAAACTCCGCGGCCGGAGATTCCCGGGTTCGGTTTGCCTCAGGGAAGTGCGCAGGTGGTGACGTATAGCGAAGGCGCAGATGTCGGTTATCGCTGGTTCGCCAAGCAGCGTCAGAAGCCGTTGTTCCCGTTTGGCTACGGGCTCAGCTACACCCGTTTCGAGCACGCCGGCCTGGCTCTGACGAAGGGCAAGCAACTGCGGGCGACTTTCACCGTGCGCAACACCGGAGCTCGGGCCGGAGCGGACGTGCCTCAGCTCTATCTGACCGGCATCGGCGGCGCCCCGGTGCGCCGCCTGGTCGGCTTCACCAAATTCGAGCTAGAGCCGGGCGAGAGCCGGACCGTCACGATCGACATCGATCCTCGACTGATCGCCCGGTGGTCCGATGGACGTTGGCGGATCGATGGCGGCGAGTACCGCTTCGTCCTGGCGAAAGCGTCGCTCGACGACAGCGAGGGACTCACCGCCTCGATCGCCATCAAGCCGCGCAGCTGGGGTTACGACTGAGCGTAGCGGCCGAGCGCCCGCCTTTCACTATTCCTTTGATTCAGAAGTTACCCCGTAATCCAACGGTTTGCGGAAGACCCTGGACGGCTTGTCATTAACCTGCAGCAAAATTCTTGCCTGCCGGAATAATTATTCCTAGACCAGAGAATATAGAACTGGTTGGGGAGAGAGTATCATGGCTGCTCGGCTGTTTTGGAGCGTTTCCGCCACCGCGTTGCTCGCCGGCTTGCCGCTTCAGGCGGCGAGCGCGCAGGATTCGGCGCCGGTGCCGCAAAGCACTCCCGACGCCAACTCGCCGGCCGGTGCCGCAGTGCCGCCGGCGAGTCCGGCGCAGGAGGGCGGGCTCGGCGAGATCATCGTCACCGCGCAGCGGGTCGAGGAAAGCAGCCAGCGCGCACCGATCGCGATCGACGTGATCTCGCCCGAGGAGCTTGTGCGCCAGAACGTCATCCGGCCGGAGGATCTTTCGCGCACCAGCACCGCGCTGTCGGCCACGGGCAGCACAGGCGGCCCGACCACCGTGTTCTTCGTGCGCGGCGTCGGCAATGCGACCGTCAACGCCTATTCTGATCCGGCAATCTCGTTCAACTACGACGGCGTTTACATCGGCCGGCCGAGTTCCACGTCGGGCGTGTTCTACGACCTGCAGCGGGTCGAGGTGCTGAAAGGGCCACAAGGGACCCTTTACGGACGCAACGCCACCGGCGGCGCGATCAACGTCATCCCCAACCGGCCGAAGCTGAACGACACTTCCGTCGAATTCTCGGCCGGCTATGGCAATTACGACTGGCTGACCGGCCAGGCCGCGGTCAACCTTCCGCTGGGCGACAAGGTGGCCGTGCGCGTGGCCGGCTCGCTGTCCAACCATGACGGATTCGACACCGATGGCACCGGAAAGCAGCGCGAATATGCCGGCCGCATCCAGATCTATGCCGAGCCGACCGACCGGCTCAGCCTGCGGCTGGCGGCCGACGGCTCGCATCGCGGCGGCAGCAGCATCAGCGGCTTCTACCTCGGCAAGGTCGATCCTACGTTCGGCCCCACCGGGTTCGCCGGCTACAATTTCACGCCGACCGGATTTTCGCCGCGTCAGGGCCTGTTCGACCCGGCTTCGCAGGCGCTGCTGGCCTCGCGCTTCGTGTCGCAAGTCGGCAGGGCTGGCCAGGTCGTCGACGGTTTTCCGTTCGACGATGACGATTACTGGGGTGTCACGGCCGAGGCCAATTACGAGACGGACGCGGGCACTCTGACCATCCAGCCGGCCTATCGCGAAGCCAACATCGCCTATCAGTTCAACGCCGTGTTCCGCGGCGCGTTCTCGGCCGAGAAGGACAAGCAGACCAGCGTCGAGGCCCGCTGGGCCGGCGACATCGGAACCGCGGTCGATTACCTCATCGGAGGCATCTACTTCGACGAGGATATCGCCGCCACCGCGCGCTACGATCAGCAAACGCTGACCCCGTACCAGGACTTCACCACCGCCACGAAATCATGGGCCGGTTTCGGCAAGGTCACGGTCCACGCGACCGACAAGCTGAGCCTGACGGCCGCTGGCCGATACACATCGGACAAGAAGCGGTTCGACGGCACGTCCAACGTCTATATCCTGTTCTGCGGCAATCCCGCCCCGCCGCAGGATTTCTGTCCGACGTTGCCATTCATTCCGATCCTCGAGACCGAGCAGCAGTTCATCGACTTCTACACCTCCCGCGGAATCCCGATCATGCCCGTGCCACTGTTCGTGTTGCCGCCGCAGGCTGGCGGATCGCAGACGGCCCCGTTCGTGCTGTTTTCGCCGATCGTGATCAACTCCGGCCTCAAGAACGACAAGTTCACCTACCGCCTGGCGGCGCAATACGACATCACCCCGGCCAACATGGTCTATGCCAGCTTTGAGACGGGTTACCACGCCGGCGGTTTCTCGTTCGCCCGCGGCGTCGAGACCTACAAGCCCGAAACGATCGACGCCTACACGGTGGGCACTAAGAACCGTTTCTTCGGCAACACCCTGCAGGTCAACCTCGAAGCCTTCTTGTGGAAGTACCGGAATCAGCAGTTCAGCCAGTTTGGATATGATCTGGGCAATCCGCCCGCGACAGTGTTCCTCACCCGCAACATCGGCAACAGCACGATCAAGGGAGTTGACCTCGACGTCGACGTGAAGCCGACGCGCAACACTCTGCTCTCCGCCTCGGTGCAGTACCTCCACGGAGTATACGACAGCTTCACCTACTTCGTGCCTAACCAAGGGCTTCCGCCGAATTCGACCTGTGCCTTCGCGCCGACCACGCAGACCGTCAACGGCACGGTGCTGGCGCTTTACCAGATCGACTGTTCGGGCAAGCCGGCGTTCAACTCGCCGAAATGGTCGGTCAACCTGAACGCCGAGCAGACGATCCCGCTCGATGCCTTCAAGGTCGTCCTCCAGGCCGGCACCCGCTATCGCAGTTCCAGCTATTCGACCGCGGATTACCTCCCGTACCTGCAATCGAAGTCGAACTTCGTCAGCGACGCGTCGATCACCCTGAGCGACAACGATGACCGGATGTTTGCGAGCGTTTATGTTCGGAACATCGAGAACAGCCAGCGCCAGCTCGGCGGCACGGTCAATACCGCGAATCTGATCGTATCCGCTGTCGAACAGCCGCGAACCTACGGTATCCGGATCGGCGGCAAGTTCTAGCGAACCCGAGCCACCGTCCATACCCAACAAACGGAGCAGCAAAGCATGTCCGCGAGAGTGAACGACCTTCAGTTTGTCGCCATGGCCGTGCCCGACCTTGCCGCGGAGCGTGAGTTCTTCGGCAAGACCTGGGGCCTCGTCGAAGTCGGCGAGAAGGACGGGATGGTCTATTTCGCCGCCGAGGGCTCGCCCCATCCTTACGTCATCCGGCTACGGCAGGATGCCGAGAACAAAACCGACCTGATCGGGTTCTCCGCAGCCTCTCGCGGGGACGTCGATGCGTTGTTCGAGCAGGTGGAGACGGCGGGCGCGAAAATCATTTCCGAGCCCGGGGCGATGATCGACCCCGCCGGGGACTATCGCTTCCGCTTCTTCGATCCCGATGGCCGGGCGATGCAGGTCGCCACCGGCGGCGAGCAGCGCGCGCACCGCAAGCTGGCGCCGGGCGAGGCGATTCCGATCGGTATCAGCCACGTCGTGTTCCATTCGCCCGATCACAAGGGCCTGGCCGAGTTCTACCAGAAGGCGCTGGGCTTCCGCCTGTCGGACTGGCTCGGGGAGTTCATGGTCTTCCTGCGCTGCAATCCGGCACATCACCGGCTGGCGATCCTGCCGGGGCCGCCGGCGCTCAACCACGTGGCGTTCGACGTCAGCTCGATCGACGAGATGATGCGCGGCCTGGCGCGGATGCACGAAAGCGGCGTCAAGCTGCAGTGGGGCCCTGGCCGCCACGTCGCCGGGAACAACACCTTCAGCTATTTCGAGACGCCCAACGGCAACGCGGTGGAGTACACTTCGGACCTCGAAGAGGTGGACGACGAAACCTGGGTCGCGCAGACCTATGAGCCGTCGCCGGCAATCACCGACCAGTGGGGCACCGGACGGATCATCACCGGCAACGTGCCCAATGCGGCGATGAGCCCCGACAAGGGCTTGTGGCAGGTTCCGGCTTGAGCGCGGTGGCCGGGGGAAGGCGATGATCGGCAAGGCCCTGGTGATCGGCGGAGGCGTCGGCGGGATGAGCGCGGCGTTGTCGCTGGCGCGGCGCGGCGTCGGGGTCGAGCTGGCCGACGCCGACCCGCACTGGCGGGCCTACGGCGCCGGAATCAGCGTCACCGGCCTGTCGCTTCGCGCCTTCGACGACCTCGGGATCCTGGACGAAGTGCGCGAGAAGGGCTTCGTCGGCGGCGGCATCCGTCTGCGCACCGTCGATGGCGGCGTGATCATGGAAACGCCGCCGATCCCGCCTGACGCGCCGCCGGTCGCCCGCAGCGGCGGCATCATGCGACCGGTGCTGCACGAAATCATGTCGCACCGCGTGCGCCAGGCCGGGGTCCGGGTCACGCTCGGCGCCGAGATCGACCAGCTTGCGCAGGACCCGGGCGGCGTGAACGTCGCATTCCCCGACGGCCGGCAAGAGCGCTTCGACCTGGTCGTTGGCGCCGACGGGATTTTCTCGAACACGCGCCAAGCGCTGTTTCCCGATGCGCCCAGGCCGCGCTTCACCGGGCAGGGCTGCTGGCGCATTGTCGCCGACCGACCGCCGGGGGTGGATCGTGCGGAGATGTGGCTTGGCGGCCCTGTGAAGCTCGGCTTCAATCCCGTTTCGGACGACAAGATGTACGCCTTCATCCTCGAACATGTGCCCGACAATCCCTGGTACGAGCCCGAGGAGCAGTTGCCGCACGTCGCCGAGCTGCTGCAGCCATACGGCGGCTTCGTGCCGGCGATCCGCGACAATCTCGGCGAAAGCTCGCTGATCAACTATCGTCCGCTCGAGTGCCTGATGCTGCCGGCGCCATGGCACAACGGCCGCGTGGTGCTGATCGGCGACGCGG
>Ga0105246_10000147_pt1 | contig 33197 bp, 44 predicted proteins | sample KBSM64metaG_FD_99694 | JGI IMG/M metagenome (GOLD analysis project Ga0105246, IMG submission 99694) | Miscanthus rhizosphere microbial communities from Kellogg Biological Station, Michigan, USA - KBS M6-4 metaG | ecosystem: Host-associated > Plants > Roots > Rhizosphere > Soil | place... | reverse complement strand
CTGGATGTGTGCCGGGGGCGATGGCAGGTCCTGGGAAAATAAAACAGGTACAAGGAAAAATAAAAATCCCAGTGAAAGTAAAAATGATTTTAGTTTAATAGGATATGAATTCATTTTCAGGTATTGAATCATTACATCTGTTGCTCCTACCCAAAAAAACGAATAACATTTGATAAGAAGATCATGTAGCGGACTGATAAATTAAGGAACTACTTCAGATTCTTATCCTCGTTTTTATAATGCCAGATGCCCGGTTCATTACTCAGTAAAGATAATAGGCAATCTCTGTCGTTGCAAGGACATTTACTGTTAATTGATTGGACCTTTGCAATATCACTTCATCGAAAAACCATGTCCGCTTACCATTTGTTATTGGACAGCCATCGAAGATCTTCTTCTTATAATCGAATCTTATTGCGATGCCATGTGTATAGAAGGCACTTTTATACTTAAGTATAAACCTTTATAGTGGCAGACTATTTGTGGCTGAAAGTGTAAAATACTGCTTAGATTAATGAAAAAGGTACTGGTTGTTGATGACGATACAGATTTTCTGGGCACAATTAAGTCTATTCTCACTGACTACGGTTTTATAGTTGACACAGTAGATTCCCAGGACGATATTTACAAATCAATTCTGATTTTTAATCCTGAGGTAATCCTTCTTGATATTTACCTGAATGGTGCGGACGGCAGAAATATATGCCGGGGTTTAAAAAATCACTTCAGAACAAAGAATATTCCCGTTATATTCTGTTCAGGTGATCGCGGGCTCCGGACTGGGTATGTTGAATACATGGCAGATGAGTTTATACAAAAACCACTTGAAATCCCACTACTAATAGAACGATTGAATCATTATTGCAATATACCACCTCCTCAGTAACCTGAAACCTATAAAAATTTCAGCCAGTGGCTTATTGTTCCTTAAATACAACCTATCCCTGAACTTGGTATGCGTTTATTCCTTGCATTGTATAATATTGAGGTACCGAAACCGCCACGAAACTCTTTTACCAAGCCTCAAGCATCTATAAGGCTCTGTACTGCAGCAAGGAAAAAGGGGATCGTACAAAAAGAAAGTAACCACTGAATAAGCGGTTTTTTTATACCTATTAGCAATTTTCACTAAGTATAAATAGCGAAATTAGAAACAGAATTGTATATTTGATTTCCAAAAAACATGTACACGCCAACAAGCCGACGTGCCCAACTTTTTATCTGATAACGGTATCAATAAGAACTATTTCCACTTCATGCGGTGGTTCCAGAATAGCCATCCTGATTTGTACGTTAAATACTGGAAAAGCATCAAAGTTCCAAAATTGTCAGAAGAAATAGATATCGTCGGAAGTGCTATAGACCTCGCCGATCATAAACGACTCATCCAGATTGAATACGACTACTACTCGGGGCAATCTTCAAAATGATATCCTACCGAAAAATAAAAAATTAGCAAAAGAGGCTAAAAAGAAGTGATATGCGCAGACCCCAAATCGATTTTAGTTTCATCCTGACAACCGCAATTATGTTGGCTATGGTACTAATGTTTCTCTTTCTAAAATTTTATACATCGCAAACGTAACTTGCCCCAACTGGTATATAGTTGCCGGTAAAATTTCAAACTGAGACACTACCATAATTTGAAATTCTAATTAATTTATTTTAATTTAATTGCGTTTTACATCTCAATATTTAATATATGGATACACAGGAAATCTTTAAAAGCCTGCGGAGGCAATTTGCCCAGACACATGTTTTTACTGAAGAAGATTTTGCTAAGGTCATTTCTTTTTTCTCTTTACATACTTTAAAAAAGAAAGATTTTTTTAACCGCCAGGATTATTATTGCAGGCACCTGGGATATGTGTATTCCGGTAGCCTGCGAGCTTTATATACCAATAATAAAGGAGACGAATACACGATGTATTTTGCTTTTGCCGATGCCTGGGTGGGCGATAAAACCAGCTTTTATTCTGGTCGTCCATCCATGTTCAGCATACAGGCTTTGGAAGATTCTATCCTATTATGTGCCGATAAGCCGAACTGGGAAAAATCGATTGATACGATTCCTGTTTTTGAAAAATGGTACCGCAGTAAGGCACGCAAAACCTATGAAGATGCACAGCGCAAACTGATAGAATGGCAGACAGAAACTGCAGAGGAAAAATATGTAAAGCTGCTGAATGAGGCTCCGGCTATCGTGCAGCGGATACCCCAGCATTATATTGCTTCCTATTTTGGAATTAAACCGCAGTCGCTGAGCCGAATCCGCAAAAATATGCTTGTCGCCAACCCGGATATTTCTTAACATAGGTGCATGGTTTGGCTGGAGCGTTGATTTTATTTTTGTCTTGTTAAAAAATTATTAACCGTCGGTAAATGCCGGCAAAAAATTGTAAAAAATGACAAATGTAAATCTGAAAGGAGCGGTTGTTCCTTCAGGCGAAGGCAAAAAATTTAATGTACTGGGCCACGCTATTACCTCACCTATTACAGCCCAAACAACAGGTGGTAAGTATTATGTTTTTGAAATGCTTACTCCCCCTGGTTTTGGTGTGCCTCCTCATGTGCATGAGCGTGAGGATGAACTTATCTATATCGTAGCAGGTGAGTTTGAAATTATACTGGAGGATGAAAAATTTTCGGCCCATACTGGCGACCATGTTTTCTTTCCCCGGCATGTGGCTCATGCATTTCAAAACGTCGGCAGCAAACCAGGTAAAGCTATTTTTACCATATCACCGGGAGCTAACTTTGAAGAATTTTTTGAGGAAATGTGTGTTCTGCCTGCCGGCGAACCAGATCTACAAAAAGTAACAGAAATCTTTGCCAAGTATGGTATGGAAGTGCTGATACCTAGTATGGCCTGATGGGACTAGCGGATTTATTTTCTAAAGCAATGTTCTGCAAAGAATATTGCTTTTTTGCTTATCGACAAAGTGTTTTTTTAACCCAAACCATTTATCGGAACGACACATGACTTGCAGCCAGATCCAACTATTTCGAGGGGTCTTGCTTGCCTTGACAATCGTTTCCAGGACAAAACAAAAACCGCAGGCTACCGAAGCGGAGGGGGTACGACACTCCAAAAGATTTGCCGCGAACATTAGTGGCAACTGAAAGAGCGTACAAGTTTGTAGTTTTTTAATTAACAACCCAACTGCTATGTTTAAATCGCAAAGACTTCAGCCCTACCTTGTTTGGTTATTCCTCATTTTGTATCTCATCATTTGCAAGGTTTTCCTTTCCTTTTTGCCGCCGGTGAACGTAAAAGTGGTTGCTAGCGAATTTTTGTGGAGCACCATCGCCGTTTATCTTCTTCTTGGAGTAGTGGGCATTTTCTTTTACAATGCAGCACGTTTCATCCTGCCCTTAGACAAATCCGTTTCTAACAAAAACCGTTACTTTTATCCTTTTTTAATCGGAGCTGCATTGGCAGCTTTAGCCGTCGTTATCGATCAGTTCTCGAAGGGAACTACCTTTATAGAGAAAGCTTCCGGTGAAAAAAGCTTTAACGTCTACTTTCCCGCTTCTCTTTTTGTTTACACGAGTGGGATTGTGTTGGTGGAGGCGGTGATGAAGATCCTGCCACTATCCTTGTTATCGTTTGTAGTGGCCTCTCTCAGCCGAAAAGATAAACCCACCAACAGACAGTATTTGATCATTGCAGTTTTGGTTTCACTTTTAGAGCCGCTGACGCAAGGGGTGGGCATTCTTTTGCTGCAAAAAGGAGGAAAATTCCTTTCGCTGCTGTTGTCGCAGTTCCTGCCTTATTTCCTGACCAGTTTTCCGCTGAATTTTAGCCAGGCGTTGTTTTTTAGGAGATACGGTTTTCTTTCATCTTTCATCGTGCGGTTAGGCTATTACCTGATTTGGCATATTGTATACGGCAATTTTATCTATCCGAGCCTCTAAGCTGCCACTAACAAAAGTATTTCTGCAAGCCGGGCTGGACATCAAAACTTCGGCTGTTTGCATCGCTGAACTTTGGTTCTGCTGACGAGTTTCAATTTGGTTTTTTGTTGTTAACTTGAACTTTATATTTTCAATCGAACAGCGGTTCCCGGCTGGACGTTATAAATGGAACATATAACATACTTAATGGGTGCCGGGGCAAGTGCTAATTGCTTGCCAGTTGTAACTGGTATGCCCCAAAGGTTGCAGGATCTTATTGAAACAATACAACTTTCCCATTATCAGTTAAGTGGTTATTTTCAGGATGTGACGGAAAAATCAAACCACAATTTACGAACCATAAGTAGCTCTCATGCAAGTATTGGCATCTTTGCAAAAAATGGTGGTTGAAAAAATAACTTAATAAGGCAAACTGTTTATATTTATTACACAAACTAATTTTATGAAACATCTTGTAATTGGGCTTTTAATGTTATTTCCATTTTTTTGTTTCGCAAGCAACTCAACAGCCGATACACTTAAACCTAAATCTAAACTCGTAGTTAAATCAAAACATAAAGTCAAATCAAAAGATTCAACTGTAACTCAAAAAACGGTCACCATTATTGCAGAAGATCCAAGAATTGTGAATGTAAGAAAACAGATGGGATGGGATTGGATGCAGGAAAAGCCAGGCAAGAGTATATTTGACATTGCCGTATCTTCTGCAATTCCCGGACAAGATCCAATCACAGCTTTGTTCACTGGACCTACAGTGATTCGTAGTATACAATCGCCAAACTTTAGTGACGGTATTGATTATTATTTTTTGGAAGCTTTGAGAACTTATGTTTTCTCCCCAGGAAGTAACCCTATTGGGGAGATTTGGCATTTTAATGAAGGTTCAAGAACACTTTATGGTAACTATTTGCAGGATTATCACGATGAAGCATTCTGGAAATTAGCGATAACCGCTACGCTTGATGACGCGGGCGGGAATATGCAACAATGTAGAACCGCATTGGAATTTATACATGCCAATGGTCCTGATTACATAACAGTGGCGAAACAAGCATTTCTAAAGGGAAATGATGTTTTAGCGATGTTCGCACTTATGTACCCCCAAAGACATAACATGGATGCATGCAAATGGCTTAGAGGTACTTATCGAACTGACAAAAAGAGATTTGTTTCTTTAGTTAATTCATTTTGATACGGGCTCGGCGATTTCCGAAAAATAAATAAAAAGGTTACAGCAGCGACTTTTCTTAGTTGACTCGATTATACTCCTACTAAACCCAATTTTTTTATTTTGGTAATCGTGTTCGGGTGGAGTGCAGTAAGTTTTGCCACCTCCGTAGGCTTGAGGCCGCCCTTCAAATAATTCAGCGCCTTATGGTTTGATGGTTTGGAAAGGAACGCATGCACATCTTCAGTGCTGCCAGCCGCCCGGCCTTTATATACACCCATGGCTTTAGCAATCTTAATACCTTCCAATTGCCGCTCACGGATTTGGGAGCGCTCCATTTCACCAACCACACCCAAGATGCTGATCATCATTTTGCTGATAGGGTTCTCCTTGCCATTCTCATCAAGCGTAACCAGGCCCTGAGAAATGAACCGGATTGCAACTTTCGTTTCATTGAAGAAATGAATGGTATTAACAATATCCCGTAAGTTTCTGCCCAGGCGATCAATGCTCCACACTGCCAAGGTTGTCAACCCCCCTTTGGCAATGAGCTTAACTATTTCCTTACAACCCGGCCGCTCAAAAAATGGTATAGCTCCCGAGCATTTATCTTCAACAGTGTAGTCAAAATCTTTTTCATTTATTTTCTGTCGGTCGGTTTTTTGATCCAGGGTGCTTACCCGGCAATAGAGGACTTTCATATTATCACAATTTTAGATTAGTGTGAGCTATACCCTAAATTTAGGAAATATAAATTGATATCGGCAGCTTTTGCTGATATTTTTTCAAAATATTTTTCATGTTTTTGGGTATACCACAAAATTGTGAATTGTTATTAGTAGGAATAATATTATTTTTCGTCATGCAAAAACAAATCGTTTCAGACGTTGGTAATGTTAAAATACATGGCGTTCCAGACAAATGCCCTTTTTGTCACAGGTCTATTACTCCAAACATATTACAGTCGCATGTAAGAGGTGAAGCGTTAGAAGTAATGTTTATTTGTCCGAACGCTGCCTGTAATAAATGTTTTATTGGGTACTATCATTTCAACCAGGCATTACGGGAATATGTGTTTGACGGAAATACGAGCATTGGAACACAAACAGGAAAAAATTTTAATGAGCAAATTGGCTTAATTTCTCCCAGCTTTGTACTGATCTACAATCAAGCTTTTGCAGCCGAACAATTAAATCTCAAGGAGATTTGTGGGGTCGGATATCGAAAAGCCCTCGAATTTTTGATAAAGGATTATGCAATTCTAAATAACCCAAGTCAGAAGGAAACTATAGAAAAAAAATTATTGGGGCCATGCATAACGGACTTCGTTACTGATGAGAGGATCAAAGCCGTAGCAAAGCGAGCGGTATGGCTGGGAAATGATGAAACCCATTACATTAGGAAGTGGGAGGGGAAAAATTTGGGCGACTTAAAAAAATTAATTGATTTGACCGTGCATTGGATAGAAATGGAAGCCCTTTCGAAGAGCTTTGAAGAAGAAATGCCTGGTTAAAAATAACTCCTCATCATCTTCCTGCATGCTGCGCAGCAGAAATACTAAAATTCCAATAAATTCCAAAATCTTATCTTCAAAGACCCGTGGCAGTCCGCACCTTGATACCTTCAGGAAGGCGCATTATTTCCTTTCGACTGAGTTTGGCTGTTGTCATGAAGTCAAAGATAAATACCTCACTAGTACAGCACTAGACAGTTTTTCACAGCTTTAGGGTCAGCGGCAATTAATTCAGGTTCAGAATATTTAAAACAATTGTAGCTGCCCCGGTTGTGGTAAATCTTCCATGCCTGGCAGTATGATGGGTGGGAGGTTCTGATGGTGATATTCTTTCAAAGGATCGGTGCTGTCAAGAAAATTTTTAGCGAGTGTATACCATTTGAACTTTTCCCAAGGCATTTGGTATGTAGCAATTTCAGTGATCCTCTTTTCGTTTGATTTCATAAACATCCATTCCCAGGCCAGGTCATCTGTCAGTATCGTTGGCTGTCGGCTCTTGCTATTATGTATCTGAGCAGTAACAAAATTTCCGTTCGTCGTCACCATAGTACAGGTGTCAACGGTTTCACCGGTATCATAGTCTGTCCAGGGATTCCATACCCCCGCAATAGGGAAATATTCTTTGCCATCCAGCATGATACGATAAGGATATTTGGTAGGTGTCTTCCGGGGTTCTCCAGTCCGCTTATTCAGGTGATATACATGCCGCCAGTCAAAATAACCAGTGGACAAGATGATACATCGCTGTTCCAGCGCTGCCGGCCGATACACTTTATTCTTGAACAGCAGTTCTTCCCCTTTCGCATTCAAAAAATCCATCCCATCCATCCAGACCCCGTTGTGATCGGGATGCTTTGACCGGATAAGGTCTACCTGTTTGCGTGTTTCAAGGAAGGGCCATCGGGAAGGATCACCGAGGAATCCCCATTCCATCTGTACAATTTCAAAATCTTCTTTGCCTCGGATAGGCTTCATCACGGCAATTTTACCGAAATCAAACCCGCTCACTACATCACGGTTAATGAAATTGTACCTGGCTACAAGTTTTTCCAGTTCTTTGAGCCTGATGTATTCAGACCGCGTAACTTTTTGACCGTTGAAATAACACATTTCTTATTCCTTATCAAGTAAATAACCTTCAATTAATTTTCCAACACCTTCGGCTTCTTTTTGTCTTCCTTCCGGAATTGAAGTCCAGAAAAAAGGGGCGTCCATCCCTTTTGCCCGCGCCACCACAATTGGCTCGCGGCTGCTGCTGAAAGTTACATGAAAAGCCACATAGCCAGGGAAAGAAAGTCTTTTACAGGTCAGGGTCGTATTATTCACGGTAATAGTGAATTGCTGATCCCTATTTTCAAATAATTCATCAGGCATAGTTACCCCCTCTTATTATCTCCAAAAATAGACCAAATTACCTTTGATACATGCCCGATGCTTTCTGGACAAACCGTTCCCCGAATTGCTTTTTCACACTGTCGATGGCCTGGTAAAGTTTAATCATTTCCTGGCGATCGTCGAACAAGCTAATTTGGTAGGTGCCACTCACCAGGTCACTGAACTTTATCCCGATAAGACGTACCAGGATGCGGCGGTTGTACAGCTTATCGAATAGTTCACGGGAAACTTTTAACAGGATATGGTCTGCATTGGTATATTCAATAGACGCCTGCTGCGTATGTGTTTCAAAATCAGTATAGCGGAGTTTGACAGTTACACACCCGGTGAGCCGGTTTTCGCTCCTAAGTTGAAAGGCGATTTTTTCAGTCATTCGCACCAGCTCGCTGTGCAGGAAATTCATATCAATGCTGTCTTGCTGGAAAGTTTGTTCGGTAGAAATAGATTTGGCTTCCCGATAAGGAACGATCGGAGAATCATCAATGCCCTGTGCCCGTCGCCAGAGTTCGGTACCATTTTTCCCGAGCAAGTTCTGCAGCATTTCCACCGGTATTTTTCTAAGGAGCTTTACCGTTTCAATACCCATCTTCATTAACTGGTACCCGGTTTTAATACCCACGCCTGGGATTTTCATAATGCTCAGAGGCGCGAGGAAATTTTTTTCTTCCCCAAAAGGTATCTCTATCTGCCCGTTCTGGCCATACTGTTTCACTTCATTGGCGGCGATTTTACTGATCAGTTTGTTTGATGCAAGGCCATACGTCAGGGGCAGACCGCTCTCTTTATTTATTTTGCTCTTCAGGTCATCTGAGAATTGCCGGCAGCCAAAAAATTTATCCATACCGGTTAGATCAATATAGAACTCGTCAATGCTGGCTTTTTCAAATAAAGGCACAGTGTCGCGAACAATATCTGTCACCAGTGTAGAATATTTGCTGTAAGCCTCGTAATCGCTCTTCACCACTATGGCATTGCGGCAAAGGTTGAGTGCAGACCGCATCGGCATAGCAGCATGGATACCAAATCGTTTGGCTTCCGGGCTGCAGGAGGTTACCACGCCGCGATCGCTGCTTCCTCCTATTAATACTGGTTTACCCTTCAACTTCGGGTTATGAAGCTGTTCAACGGACACAAAAAAATTATCCATGTCCAGGTGGGTAATATGGCGGTTAGAGATTAGCATAGGAACGGGGTTTGAAACCTACACGGGCCAGGTGATGGGCCTCGATACTGTATACGCCAAAGTCTTCAGTGACTTTCCCGGTGATTTTATAGAAACCGCCTGTATGAAGAGGATATTTGTGCGCCGTTTGGGGAAAATGTACAGTGTCAATCCAGTTTAGTTCCGAGTCAACGAATGTTCCGAAAAACATTTCATCATTGTTTTTAGTCTGTGCGTGTTTGCGGGCAATAAAATAAGCCAGCACGGTGACGGACTCGCCATTGTGTTTTCCCATATCAGCAGCCCTGACATATTTTGACGGGTCGTCATCCACCATTTCAAATGGATTTGATAAGGTAAACCCCAATATTTCCATTTGATCATAAAGATCATCCAGGCGCAGATCAACTAATTCAGGCAGATCAAATTCCAGGGGTTTGTCTTCAAACAATGGGTTTGCTGAATGCAACGCCGGTTTATTCCTTTTCTGCAAAAAATTAGCTTCCCATAATAATTGCTTTTTGCTCTTACCTGTGAACCGCAGAGCGCCGACACTGATCAGGGTATTTAGCTGTTCCAGGCCAATATTGGTTCGCTCAATAAAATCCTGCAGGTGTAGAAAGGGGCCCCTTTGTTTACGTTCTTCTAAAATCGTTTCGGTTAGTTTGTCCTGTAATCCTTTTATATGGACAAATCCGGTATATACATCGTTGTCCTTAATATTGGTATTGATATCACTGTTGTTTACGCATGGCGGCATGATATTTCCGCCGATTTTTAACAGTTCCAGGAAATACAATTCACGTGAATAAAACCCGCCAAAATTATTAATGACCGCCACCATAAATTCCTTTGGATAATAGGTCTTCAAATAAAGACTCATATAGCTTTCCACAGCATACGATGCTGAATGTGCTTTGCAGAAACTGTAACCGCCGAAACTTTCCATTTGCCGCCATATCTCTGCTGTTAGACTTTCCGGGTGCCCTTGTAATGCTGAACTGGCGTAAAATTTCTCTTTGATCAGTTGAAACTGGTTGTTGCTCCGGTATTTGCCGCTCATTGCACGGCGCAGTATATCGGCATCACCCAAGCTTAAGCCGCCGTAATAATGTGCAATTTTGATAACGTGTTCCTGAAAAACCATGACACCAAAGGTTTCTGACAGGTGTTCTTTGAACAAGGGATGCAGGTATTCAACCTTGTCCTGGTGGTGATACCGATAGATATATTCCCGCATCATACCGGATTGTGCCACACCCGGCCGTATAATGGAACTGGCCGCCACGAGTGTTATATAGTCATCACAGCGTAATTTTTTCAACAGCTGCCTCATAGCGGGAGATTCAATGTAAAAGCAGCCGATGGTATTAGCCTCGCGGATTTGTGTGGCTACCAGCTTATCTTTCTTGAATTTTTCGACGTCATGAATGTCAATGTCAATTTTTTTATTTTGTTTGATAAGCGCCAGTGCATCCTTGATATGTCCCAACCCCCTTTGGCTAAGGATATCAAATTTATTTAAGCCAATATCTTCGGCTGTAAACATGTCCATCTGCAGTGTTGGAAATCCTTTGGGTGGCATGAACAAGGTGCCGTAGGTGAGAATTGGCTCTTCAGAAATCAACATGCCGCAGGGGTGTAACGAGGCGTGCGATGGAAAGCCATACATCAGTTTACCATACTGAACGATCAGGTTCCCGATTTTATCGGTTGACTGGTTGGTGCGTTGCAATTCTTTGATTTCCTCATCGGGCACGCCAAGAACTTTGCCCAATTGACGGATAATCGAATCATGTTTGAAAGTCGGGAAGGACCCAAGCAATGCTACTTTTCCTTTTCCGTAACGTTTGAAAATGTAATCAATCACTTCATCACGGTCGGCCCAGGAAAAATCAATATCAAAATCAGGCGGACTGGTTCGTTCAGGATTTAAAAATCTTTCGAAAAATAAATCCAGTTCGATGGGATCAACATCTGTTATCCGCAAACAATAGGCAATAATCGAATTGGCGCCGCTACCACGACCGATATAATAAAAACGCCTTGATTGAGCATAGCGGATAATATCATAGTTAAACAGAAAATAACTGTTGTACGACATGCTGTTAATAATACCCCTTTCTTTCAGCACTCTTTCGCCGGAGGCCTTATTGCTTTTGCCGTACCGGAGTACCTTGCCGTCATTTGCCAGCTTCTCCAATAATATCCGGTCGTCTTCTTCCGTATCGCCAAAAGTTTTTTTTGTTTTATCCTTGCCAAACTCCATCTGAATAGAGCAGCTATCCATTAGTTTGTATGTATTGGTAACAATTGAAGAATAGGCTTTAAACTTGCCAAGGAGCTCAGCAGGGGCTAAGAAGATTTCGTCAGTCGAACATTGATCTGCTGCCGGCAATTTTGATAGCAGTACATTTTTGGAAATGCATCGCAGCAAGCGGTGCAGGTTGTGGTATTTTTTATTTTGTACTGTAACTGGCTGGCGGATGACAAACTTATCGGCATATTTTTTCAGGTCGGTTCCAAATAACCTATTTACCTCTGTGTGCAGTAAACCGATACGCTCATTGGGCAGCAGGTCATTTACTTTCTTGTTATCAAACGGATAAATTACGTACACGTCAGGAGGGGCCTTTACTTCAGCAGCAAATTCTTTTTTCTCCATTAAGTGTTCTGATAAGAAATGATGTATCCAAGTCAATCCTTCATTGTTCGCCGCCAGGAAAATGTACATTAGTTTTTCTTCGTTTCGTATTTCAACCCCTGTAATTGGTTTGATACCGGCTTCCCGGCAGAGTTTTACGAATTCCCAGGTGTCACAGGTAGAATTAATATTGGTGAGTGCAAGTTCAGTTACACCTTTTTCAACTGCCGTATCAACCAGTTCTTTGGTGGAGAAAGTACCATAACAAAAGGAATAATATGTCTTGCAATTCAGGTACATTGTACTGCAAGAATACTAAATATTTTAGTCTTCAAATGACAAAATATTTAGTATTTGGCAATCAATATGTTGCACCCGCTAATTCAGCCATCAGGCTGAAATTGGTAATGATGTGGATCATGCACAAAGAAAGGAGCCGCTGAATAAGCGGTTTTTTATTTATTTTTAGGGATGGCGTTGATTTTTTTTGGTCAGACTAATTGTGCGATCTGCGGTAACATTCTCACCGAGAATGATGAATTCGTGGGACTGCCTGCGTTCGCTGATAGTGACAGTTCATTATATCCTTTCTCTGATGCGGCCTTTCATAAATCCTGTTATGACAATTGGGGTAAAAGACAAGAAGTAGAAAGTGTAATTGAGGAAAGACGCAAAGAATTGCTTCAATCTGACCAATACAAACATTTTGAAGCTAAATATGGTAAGCCTAAATGGCTATCAGATTAAATATTGTATTCAAATTTCAAACTAAGACGCTACCAATGCCTGCGGAAATCACAACAAAAAGTAAACTTAGTACACTCTTGTCTGCCATTCACACACATGCAGAAATAGCAAATGAAGAAAATACAGATCAGATTGTATATCGGGAAAGAGATATAATTGAACTTCTTAAAAAAATCAAAGAGGATGAGAATATCTTAAAAGATGGATTAGTCAGCTAAAATTTTCAAACTGATACACTATTGAGGTAATAATGTATATATTTATTTCTTCAAAAAGTATTCATTATGGAGTTTGGGCGTTTACCGACAAAAGAATTGGATCAAATAGAATTCCGCTTACCAAATGATCCCCCAGACAACATAGCAGTACTTGCAAAAGGGAAAAGGGAATTTAAACTTTATCTCGGCTGCGCAAAGTGGGGTAGAAAGGAATGGGTGGGCAAGATATATCCTAGAGGAACAGCTGAGAAAGATTTCCTTCGATTTTATGCCAAACATTACGGAAGTATTGAACTTAATGCCACCCATTACAAACTCTACGAGAAGGAGCCTTTGAAAGAATGGATAGATAAAGTGAACAACCCGCATTTCAAGTTCTGTCCCAAAGCGCATAGGGGTATGAGCTACATGAAAGATTCCCCCACACGGGCGGGTGTAACAAGAGATTTCATCCAAAGCATCAAAGCATTTGGTAAAGAACTGGGGCCCATATTTATCACTCACGATGAAAAACTAAAATGGGATGCAGATGCAGAAAAAGGATTCTTTGACTACCTGGATACTCTTCCAAAAGGCATCCAGTTTTTTGTCGAAGAACGCTGGCCTGGATTTTACCAGGACAAGAAATTGATGGAACGTTACTATGCAAAATTGCGGGAGCTAAAAATCGGCGCGGTGATAACAGATACTGCCGGCAGGCCCGATGTATTGCATATGCATCTCACCATACCAAAAACATTTATTCGCTTTGTTGGCAACAGCCTACACCCAACAGATTACCCACGCATTGACCTTTGGGCCAAGCGCTTGAAAAAATGGATAGATGCAGGAATAGAAGAAGTTTATTTTTTCATGCACATGCACGATGAAGCTTTATCTCCCGAACTAACGCAGTATGTGGTGAAAAGTTTTAATAAAACCTGCAGGCTAGATCTTCCCGCGGTGCAATTTGTGTAATGACTGTTTGGTAACTAGCCTTTATATTTGGACATGGAATTTGGACGTGTCACACCAAAAGAACTGGAAAAATTGGACTTGCACCTTCCAGCCGATCCAGCTGGTAACAAGTCTATATTGCAACCTCCCGGTAAGAAGGTAAAAGCCTGGCTGGGAACTTCCAAATGGGGCAGGAAAGAATGGCTAGGCAAATTATATCCAAAAGGCATCAAGGATTCCGAGTTTTTACGTGAATATGTAAAACATTTCAACGCCATCAGCCTCAATGCAACCCATTACCAGATTTACAAACCAGATGAAATTGCCAAATGGGCAGCAAAAGCAAGTGGTAAAGATTTTAGGTTTTCTCCGAAGGTCACCAACAGCATCAGTCATTACAGCGGTTTCAACAATACTAATACCATCACTCAGGCTTTCATTGAAGGCATCCTGGCCTTTGGCCCCGCACTTGGGCCGGTTCTTTTGCAGGTTAGCGAGAAATACAACCCTAAGCAACGCGAGCCTTTATGCAAATACCTGCAATCATGGCCGTCTGATTTATTACTATTTCTTGAAGTGCGGCACCCGGATTGGTATATAGATAAAACTGTTTTCAATGAACTATTGTCCAGGCTAAAACAATTAAATATCGGCCTCGCCATTACCGACACAGCAGGCCGGAGAGACGTTCTTCATATGAATCTCACCATCCCTAAAGCTTATATTCGGTTTGTAGGCAATAGTTTACATGCTTCTGATTATACAAGAATTGATGAATGGGCCGAACGTTTAAAAATCTGGATTGATCAGGGACTGGAGGAAATTTACTTTTTTATCCAAATGCAAGATGACTCGTTAACCCCGGAACTTGCCAAATATGCAGCGGCACAGTTTAATAATGTGTGTGGATTGTCATTGCCGGAAATTAAATTCATTGGTTAAGACGAGATGAAATTCTTATACCCAGTGGCTACTTCGTCTGGCAGCTCTACCCAAAAATTAATACCGAACTCGACATCCAGCATATCACTGATATCGGTGCTGTCTATTGGTTCAATCCGCAAATCAGTATCCTCAAATAAACTAATTCCTTTTTTCCATGGGATAAGTATATAGGCATCGTCCATTTCTTCGTCTTTTTCATTGTCCGATTCTCTTTCAACTCCAAGTAGCTGCATATGAGTATAACCCAATTCAATTAAGAATTTATAAAGTCCGGCGGTAAATAAAATTCTTTTGGTCATGTGGGTCGTTAAAAAACGTTTTTGAAATGGTGTTTTTCGCTTTGTCGGTAAAAATAGGATAGTAATTTTAAACCAATGAATTCACAGGCATCCTTGGTGACCTAAGCCGAAGCCGGAGACTACCCTCCGGCTTTTTTATTTTTTGCCAAATAATCAATCAATTCTGTATTCCAGGAAGCCAGTAGCCAAACATCAATCTTTAATATCTCTTCTTCCTTATATTGCTTTAAAACTCTTGATTGAACAATTTCATAAAACTCTTTATCGTTACATGTTTCAAACTCCCTTACACCTTTCATTACCTCCGGATGATTCTTAATAACAACATTCACATGATAATAATACATCGGTTTATCGATTATACTATCTTAAAAGGAATTAACAAGTGCTCGGTTTCCAACAGATTAATAACTTTTTTGGCAATCTTTTCATCAATGGGTTGCGGGTCTATTTTCCTGGCTGTTTCAGCAATCCATTGGCGTTCTTGCTGTTTTACGTGAAAATAATAATCTCCTTTGTAGTATACGTCATACGTGGTGCCGTCATCAAAATCATGTCTTCTTATCCACACATTTAACCAGTCACCATCAAAATCATGTCTGAAATTCCAAACAAATTCATCCGCACTAAGCAGCCCAAGCATTTGCATATCATCAGTTACTGCAGCAGCATAGTCCTTACCCGATTCCCAATTGCCAGGAATTACATTTCCTTCTTCTGTCATTTGAAAAGAATCTGTGTAGCCATCGTCAAATTTAATTACAAACTCGTTGTAAAGCGGATGATCAACTATTTCAATGATAGTGGCCCCGACGCGGTTGTTATGCTTCATACTAACCTCAAAGGAGACGGGCCTTTTCATGGGCCGGCTGGGGTTGGAATTTGATGTTTTCATTTTATATATAATTTATGATTAAGAAAATAATTCCCCTTGTTTAGTAACAGGTATGTGTAAATTTTGAAATTCTAATCTGGCCGCTATTTGCCAAGATTTTTCTCCCTCAGGTCTTTTGAGTAGTAGCATGGCATCCGCGATGAACCGGGACGTAAATTGTTTGTTGCTGTATTCTAACCAGCCTTTTTCATACTGCCAGGGTTTGAGTTTCATGGCGACAGTTATATGCGGTTCCTGGAAAAAATGAGGCTTGGTTTCGTTATTAAGTTTCATTAACGCCTGTGTTTGCGTTCTCACCTCTTTTACCAGGTCCTGCACCTGCAGCTTTGAAATAACATTCAAGTAAATAGTGTGGGTGGGGAAACTTCCAAAGTCCTTGAGTTCTACTTTAAATGGTGTATATGTCATGGCAATCCTTTTCAACCTCTTAATAATGGATTCTTCTTTGAATGCGTATTGCATGAAGTTTACAATACCCAGGTTTGGCGCGGAGCCCAATCCTTTTTCTACCATGAATTCATCATTAAATTCCTTTCGTATTTGGGCAATCCTGTCGCGCAAATCTTCATGCGGATTTAAGATGAGCATGTACTCATATATTCTGTAACCTGGTAGTGTTTGGCCTTGTAGTTTCATCTTACGCTATTTTTGTTAGCATAAATTTACTAAAGTTTTTAGCCATTTCACCAAATTCACCTATTATTTTTTATACAATAAAATGGTATCCTAAGTATCGATTTAATCCAAAAGTTGAAGAAAGGAGTCAAATTAGATAAAATTGGTCTTACGGTATAGAGATTGATAAATGAAATAGATACAAACACGTTGATTTTATGTAAGGAACATATTTAGCAAATCAACAAAAATTGATTTTTTCTTTCTTATAAATCGAAGGCTGTAAAATGCTATTCAAATAATTGATTATCAGGAGAGTATATTATTTTTGTGTATTATATAAATAGGATACCGATAAGTACTATATGGCTTAAATGAAACATTTAAATGCTTTTGACATTTAATTGTATATGCATTTAATATTTAAAAAGGCAATTGACTAATCAAAAGTTGCCGATTTGGGCTGTATCCCAGTTCTATAGAGAAGTGGTAAGCCGGTAAAATGATTGATGTCAAAACGCAGACGTGTGATATGGTCGGAACTCATAATAGATAAAAAATATTTTCAAAAAAATGATTTTTTCTAAAACCTGACATATTTAAGATATATAAACATAACCAAAAACCCTGTAACAATGCCAACTACAAAAAAAGAAGAAAGATACCCGTTCAATTTATACGGATTCAAAACAGAAATTCCTGGCAAGTATTATCTCGGGGTGTTTATCGCACTGATAATAATAGCAGCTATTATTTTTTTAGGCTTAGCGTATCTTCTGGGAAAAAATGTTTTTCCGGTCGCTACCATAACTGCAGCCGGAAACGGCGCTGTAAAAATCACTGATAGAATTATGAAGGGCAAAGGCCCTCCATAAAAAGGCCAGAAATTCTGGCCTTAAGGTGCTTTCATCGTTTGTGCTTTGTCGGATCAACTAACACATAGGTAGAACCTCGTTTACTTATGGACAAAACCTAATTTTTCTGTATCAATTCAAAAGTTCCATCGCAAATTGAATTATATGGGTACATTCAGACAACAAAATTCATTTCATGAGTAATATTCACACCGGATTGGCAGGCGAATTTTATGTGTTGGCTCAACTTAACTTAAGACCTGGCTTAACTGCAGCGCTGACATTAGGAAATTCCAAAGGAATTGATATTATCGTAAGTAATGAAAATAGTGGCCGAAAATATTTAGTTGAAGTAAAAACATCACTTAGGAAACCATCAAGGGCTTCTGTTTTTGGGGGAATCTTAAGTTATACTTGGCAACTGAATGTAAAAAATGAAACACTTGTAGAGAAAGCCTTGATTTATTGTTTTGTGTGGATTGAACACCCTGCTAAAATGCCAAAATTTTTTCTGGTTCCCTCAATAAAAGTAGCGGCCTATACAAATTGGGCGAATCAAGTTTGGCGTTCGCGCCCCAAACTGTTAAAAGATAATGGGATGCGCGTTTTCAGAATTGAAGCAGAAAAAGCAAGCAAATATGAAAATAACTGGGAGCTTTTTAAATGAAGTGTGCTTCCTAACCGAAGCAATTAGACCGATGAGGTTCATATTCCTTTTGATAACTATAGCAATGACAAGTTGCAGAGCTTCGCGAATTGCAAATGATCATCAAATTGATTATTCTCCTTTTCTTCCTGTTTCAGTAAAGGGTGAATGCCTAGATTCCTCCACCTTTTCAATAGATTATTTTGTCGATAGTGCAGCCACAAATTTAAAGGGATCTGAAAGCAACCTTCACATTGGTATCAGCTTTAAGGTAGATTCTGTTTCAAAGCGGTTTTACGGACTGGTGGCTTATGTCTTTTTTGATAAACAAAAGAGTTGGTTCAATAAGAGATTGCTATACGTTGATTCGCCTTACATAAAAGTTTTGCTCCGGCATGAATTGTTCCATTACTTTTTATATGTAGCTCAAATGAAGGAACTTGTTAACATATATAAAAAGGAAAAGAATGCCACTGAAAGCAAAGCCACCGTTCTCTGGGACAAATACCACGCAATTTTCAAGGGAGAGCAATCGGAATATGATAACCAACACGGTCATGATGGAATAGACCTAATTCATCAAAAAAAATGGGAACAGGACGTCATTAAAAGATTGAATCGGGTAGAAAATATTAAGATTGCTTGCGACTTGCTATACACATTTTATTAAGGAAAAATAAAGTTACTAAGCGAGAAGAATTCTTTGATGAGAAACAGCAGGTTTTCCTTTACCATTAGTTTTTGTATTATCAGTATATTTGAAATCTAAACCTTTTTATTATGCTACCATATAAATTGATTTTCCCTTTTGGCAATAAGAATTGTGAAGCCTTAATTGCCGAATCGCAAGATTCACCCTACACTATAAGTTTTACAGTTCATGACAGCAAATTGCCTGTTAAAATGAATGGACAGTTCGATGTTATATACACTCCTGAAGGAAATTATATATATCACTATTCTGATAGTGATGTGCGTAATTTTGTTAATGCTATGACGCAGGCTCATCAGGATTATTTAAAAATGCAAGGTCCAAATACAACCTTGAAACCTATTAATTCGTAATCTCAATTACCTCCGGCTTCTGGTGGGGATGTGGTCGAATAGTCGTAATCGACATTTATTTTTCTCTAGTGTTTATAATACCTTCGCCAATCAAAGCGAACCAGTTAATAGTATAGGTATCGAGAATAGAATTTAAAGCCGACCAATGGCTTTATTTTGAGCCTGGGCTGAATTTTCACCACACATCAGACTAACCTTTTGAAATAAGGTATTGGCAACGATCGATGAATGCATATTGCGTATGTAATAATCTCAGTTGATCTGCCGCAACCGGCATCCTGTTTTCAGATGTCATTTTCGGTTTAATTAATTCCCTTTCCACTAACAATGATTTACGGAATTCCTTCCGGTTAAATGGTATTCCTTCTTTCTGTTCCACCTTTAGGGCTTCAAATATCGTTGCACCATACTCCGGCCTGGTCCTAAGGTCAGTTAATATCAGCTCATCAAGGTATTTGCCTTCGGATTATTTTTTTTGGTAGCAACGATATTTCTGGAAAAATACTTTATAATATTTGTATTTTCAGCATGATAGAGAACCAGTCAGCACTTGCTGTCTATAAATCGATATTCTGGCTTGAAACACTCTCCTTTTCAGAATCTATGCCTTCATGTGATTCAACCAATGAATTTACCTCTTCTTTAGCAATAATTTTGTTTTGTAACAAGTATATCAAGAGGGCTGCCCGCCCTGTGGTTTCAGTTTGTTCATTAATTTGATATTCTGGTAAATGCCAACGGTAGCCGTTGCGAAAAACTACTGGATGTAGTTTTGAAACATATTCCCATTTTGTCGTCAACATTGTTCCTATTTCAAGGAAATTAAAAGCAGAATAGACTTCAAGGCGATCCTCTGATTTTTCATCAACATGGCGTAAATATTTTCTATAGTATTGACTTGCATTCCTTTGACTACTAATAATAATTTTCCCTGAATCAAGCCAGCGTAAATAAATGCATCTGCTTCTTTGAATAATGCCAAAGGCCTTTAGCATTATAGCTTGATCTGCAGATATGATCCCGGTTTTCCTTATTGCAGTCCTGTGATAGTTTCCTGCATCTTTCAAATCAATCATAGTAGCAAAATTATTCAATTTATCGAAATTCGATAGCAGGAAATTTTCTTATAAGTTCCAGTATTGTTGGTATTTGGATGATAATTTTTTGGTATTATTTTATACCTACGCATCACACCGACTAAAAGCCAAATCATTTTGCAATCGCCTATTTGGAATATTCCTCCGGTAAGCACCCGGAGAGAAATCAGGCAATTTACCTTTATACGCCACAATTTCAATGAATCCCGCGCAGATGTGCCAGAACTGCTGAAGAAAAAAATAATTGGCATTCACTTCAACAATGAATATAAAGACCAGTTTGAAGACTATGAAGATCATAGCCGAGGCTTTGTATCAGCATACCGTCATTTTGATAATTTAGGCGGAAGGGCGGTTTGGTAATCGCGCAATATTCGCCGGAATCATTTTACCTTGGAGAAATTCAACCGGTACTCCGATTGCCAAATACAATTTAAAAATATATTACAATGGGAAAGACAATTTCTTAAAGACATTGGTTTTATCCAGATTGAGTAATCAATTCGCGTACTCCCAATATCCATTGTTATCCGCTTAAGACCCCCATATGTAACCATCAGTCCGGTCTCGCGTTATGCTGGAAATTTAATACGTAATTTATATTACGGGGAAGAATTAAAACTGGTAATAAATAACCTTCATCGAAAAATGCTGGAACAAATGTGTGACGAATGGCTGCGTTCGGAATATACCCCGGCACAATATCACGAGCGTTTTGAATTGCTTAGAACAAGCCTGACTTTATCAGTAATTGATATGTATGCGGAAACAATTGTAATATAGGAAATGCAACGCAACAGCATGGCAGTGGTTTTCAATCTTTTTGCTGAAAGCATTGGTAGGCCGAGTAAAACGGCGCATGTGCAATGTTATCGCCATTTTGATAATAACGGATATAAGACGTAATCATGCCCTTTTTTAGGAATGCGAATGTGAAAATCACACCTTGTCCATTTCCCCTAAATCAGGTATGATAAACAGTATTTAGCTATTAAAATACTGCATGTCAAGCATCAAATTCATTTTAAAGAGGGAAATGACAAAAAAGCCATACTTTAGAACAAGTGAAAAGACTTAAACTATTAGCTCCAGCTTTAGTTCTCCTGCTATTGGTGGGTGCAGGTGTTTACGGCTGGTATTATTTTTATTATGATGAAGACGGAAATGAACGGATTCCATCTCCTTTAATAGAAACAAAGAAAGATCCGGTACTGGTAACCCCAGAGTCATTAATAGAACCAGGTCCGGCACCAATTGCACCCCGCAGATATCGAAGTAGAGATAATGATGACGACGATGAAGATGACGACGATGAAGATGATAATAGTTGTCATATTTCAGATGGCACACATTCCGCAACCGTAGAATATACCAACCCAGATACCGGCTATGAAACAACTTATACCTTAGATGTAGTGGTAACTCGTTGTGAAGTAATAGAAATAGACTTTCCTAAAGGTGGCTGGCTTGACGGCCATCATATTGATCCGACTGAATTAGACGACGATGGAAACGCAAGCATTGAAGATGATCGCGGGCGCACCTTTGATGTGCATATAGACAACTAGCAATTATTTATTGAAGTTTATGCCATCTGGCTTTAGCTGCTTTCTTAGCTATTTCAGAACGTTTTTTGGCTGTTAGTGCAGCAGCCCTAGCAGAGCCACCTTTGCGGCCTAATGCAGCGGCAGCAGATTTAATAGCATCTTGTGAAGCTGTATCTCCGGTCTCTCTTGTAGCTATGTCAATTACAGATTTAGCCTTTTTATTTGTGTTGGCTAGAGGTTTTGCTTTTGCCATACCACAAATAAACAAAACCTTTGCTTATCCGGTCCAGCATTTGACAATATTAGGACTGTCAATTTTACAAACAGTGTTTAATTGATTCAAAGTATATATGAATTTTTGAAGAACCAAAGTTGAAACTGATATTGTTAATAATTGCAGGAGTGGCGTTGTTACTAAAGTGGAATAAAAGGAAATAACCAAATTAGTAGCATCACATTACGTTGGCATACCCAGTCTTTTTACTTTGGTTATTGTATTAATATGGATGCCAGCTAACTTGGCCGCTTCACCTGCTGCCAAACCCCGTTGCAGGTAAATTAATGCCTGTTATTTTTTGGTTTTGATAAGAATGACAAAACATTTTCTTTCGAACCAGTAACCCTGCCGCGGTAAACACCCTTTGCATTGGCTACGGCTATACCTTCCCGCTGCCGGTTGCAGTCAAATAAAAAGGTGTGATTCTTGGCGCGAACCTCAAAGCGCTCCATATCATCCGTGAGGTATTTTCTTTCAACAGTCATGCGGTATTGTTTGCCGGATGTTGTTACCACAATATTGAAGGGGTTCATTGCTCATTTATTTAGCACAATAATACTAAATATAGTAGCAGACTACTGAATGGGAGTTAACTTTTTGCCAGATGGAACATAGAAGCAGGTCACGCCATGGGCTCATAGTGCCTTGCCACCGGCGATCGTGTCCACGGTAATCTCTAGCCCTTGCGGTTTATGACCCTTGAAAGGTCTGCAATGGTGGTTTAGGCGAGGGTTTCGGCCCGGACTGAATTTTAAGCCAGTTTTCGTACATTCAAACTTCTAAACTTTTTCCTGATGAGCTTCTTTAAAAAATTATTCGGCAACCGTAACGACGATAATAACGCTAATGATTATGAGCAATCGGTTCCAGTTGCACCCACAACTTTTGAAGACATCATTGAAATGGATATTGATTCCTTGCCGGATTCATCTTTTACAATGCAAAGGGACATCAATATTGAAGGCAATATCATCGTAATTTTTTCAAAAAAACTCCCTTACTGGCAAGCAGGTTTGTTTGATTCAATTTTGCTTCGCATTTTCAATACTGGTGAGATTAATGTTAGCCTAAATGGATCAAGATACACTGCGAAGCAATTTGATTTAATTGAATCATTTTTGAGCAAAGTATATAAGGTGGCAGGTAAAGATTCGACTGGCAGTTATGTATTAGCGGCAGACGATCGGCGTTACCTACAATTGCCAGGTAACCTTGGCACCATCCCCATTTGGATTAATTGGAATGCTACAAAGCATTGCACTTTCAGTGGAGAACTAAATAATGAAATCAGTTTTACCTTTTCAAGACCTTCGTCCCAAAAAATACTTGAGCAGTTTTATTTACCTAACGCAGGACTTACTGACAAAGGTTTACTCCATGAAAGGCAAATGATCTTTGATCAGACGTTTGCCTCTACGGAATATGATGAGTTTGAAAAAAAACGCACTTATAAGTTAACAACTGTTGCGGGCTCTACAAATAGTTATCTGTTCATGTATTCTTTTGAAGGCTCTATTGCCGATGAGTTGATTGAACGTACGAAACTTGCGATGACCTTTACTTTTTCAAATGGTTATTTTTTCCTTCATTTGATTTCCTATGATAAAAATTTTCAGCTTGACAAGGGCGATCCGATTATTTTTTTATTCAAAGACGAATCCACAATTGAGCTGACTCCTTTGATCCCTAAAATCAAACAAGCAGATGACAGTTTTAGAACAGCAATAGGTGTTACAGCCGATCAGATCAGGGATTTTGCTATGAAGCCGTTACAGAAATGGAAAATTACAAGCCTGAAACATGGCGTTTACCAGGTGGGCGGTTTCGCCCAGAATATTTATATAGACCAATACAAGACAGAAACAGAAGGCGCATATCTTTTGAATACCATGATCAGGGCTCTTATTAAATGTATCCTGGAACATGAAAATCAGGCAATTGCGTTTACTTTAGAAGAATGATTTTAAAATCCCACTGACGCGTCAGACAACCAACAGTAAAAAATGCTTAACGTTTTCAATGTCTGCCGTTGTCTCACGCACGTTCCAGATTTTCTATAAAAAACATCCCGGACTATTTCCTCTGTCATTTCCATTGACTCCGTATTCCGTAAAATATAACCAGTAACAACCTGGTACCAATGCATGAAAAGTTGGGTGAAAGCAGCTTCCCTTCTTCCGCGACCCTGATCAAAAGTTCGCGCTCATGGTATACCTTGTATTGTGGTGGTTGTTATGCCAAACTTTGGTTACAGGTTTACCTGTAGGAAAATAAAAGTATTGAAAAGCTAACACTTGTTTATATTGTTAGCCATATTATGATAGTGCTTAACCGCAACGCATGATAAAATGCGTGCTCTATGTAGACTTAAAGTTACAAAGAATTTTTGCAGCTGTACCTTAATTTGGGTACAGCCACTTTTCTTTAACCCCTTATCATCCATGACGGAAAAGGAAAAACGTTACTTAATTGCCTTTGGCAAAAACTTGAAGAAACTCCGCGAAACAAAAGGCCTATCCACGCGGCAGTTCGCCAATGCAGCGGAGATATCCCATTCATCCGTGACCCGCTTCGAAGCCGGCCAGACAAATCCCAGTCTTACAGCACTTATCCGCATAGCCCATGCTTTGGAAGTCAAACAATCCACTTTACTCATGACCAAAAAAAGTAATCCAATATGAAATTCATTCTTATCGATACAAATAGCTGGATAGGATTTATCCATGAAAGATCAAGAGAAAAGGAAATCAGCCAGCTCGAATACTGGATAGCTGCAGGCGTAGTTACCCTGCTGGTCCCGCAACGGCTGGTGGTGGAATGGGATAAGAACAAAGAGTTGCAATTGAAAAAAACAGAGGACTTGTACATTAAGCCTTTTGCAGATGCGCCATTGATAGCTAAACTGGTGGCTCAAAGTGAATATGCGCGTGTTCAAAACAGGGTGAACCGCATCAGTCGTTTGCTGGCTGGAAGTCCTGCTTATGATCCCACAGATACTACAAAAGCACAAGTAACAAAACGGTTTGAGGCCAAAAAAGCACCATTTCATAAAAACCAAAATAGCACCGGCGACGCCTTAATCTATCTTTCAGCTATTGAATATTTACAAATAAACCACATACCAGCATTCTTCTTTCTCACAGGCAATAAAATCGATTTTGGCGACCCGGATGATCAAATAAAACTCCATGAAGACTTAAAATGTAGCAGTGTTGAGACCCTTTATTTTACGAATGCCAGTCATGCTTTTTATATACTTGGACAGGGTTTGCCACCATTGGAAATAAAAACAGATCCTGTCCAGGGAGACTATACACCGCAATTCGATTTACGCGATAACCCGCATTCAGGATCAACCATTACAGACAGCATCACGGAAGCGTCGGGTAAGTACTACGACCAACTCCCATTCATTCCGCTGAATATATTGGCCCGGCTATTTCCTTTTAAAATCATCAATACGCAATTTAATTACACGCATTTTTCAGCATTTGTATTAAGTACCAATAATCGTATGCTACTGGAATATTTTAAAAATATTCAAATCGATCCCAATAACGGCATTAGCTTTAAGGATGCTTCCCAACTGCCAAATGAAGAAGAAGAAAAATCAAAAGTTGCAGCCCTGCTTCGCAAACTAAACGATAACCTCGTATACAGCATCGCGGAGATAACTGCCAGTGAAGAAGTTTTTATCCGTTTAAACGACACCCCTGCATGTGATTGTGTAAAATGCAGCTATGAAAGAGCAAATTTTCTTTCCTCGCTAAGATCCCTGCAACAGGAAGCGCCGGATTTCCCGGGAAAAATGAAGCATGCCTATACACATTTCAAATTTGGCAATTTTGAGAAAGCATTGAATTTGTTTTTTGAAGTGTATGATAAAATGGTAGCGGAGCAAAAAACGCTGCTGGCTTTTATCTGCCTGCACAACATAAAAGTGGTGAAATATCATATCAGTGCATACTATAGCGATTTGTCGCCCGAACTTACAAAATTGACTGAAAAGGCAGCAAAGTTATCGCTTAATGCAAACCTTACCGCTGCCGTATACCAATCCCCATTCGTTTTTGAGAATATGAAATGGCTGGCAGAGAAAAAACACCTTATCATTGCCAGGATAGAAATCATTGAAACCGTTGAAAAAATAAGGGAGCATTACCAGATCCAACAACGGGGAGGGCGTAGTTCGAACAGTCACTTGAGCTTGTTGATTTGCAAATTTGCGGAGTACGAGTCCTATCTCCACAACAACAATATTCTTTTTGACACGCTGTTTGATATGCAGGAAGTCTTCGAGTATGTATTAGAAGGACTGCTGATCAGCAGCACTTTCAACCCGAAACAATATCAGCAGTTGCGTTTTTTTGATGGCCTTTGGATAAGGAAAATAATTATGTATGCGCGGCCGGACCGGTTAGTGGAACTGATGAACAATTATTCGATTCGTGAACTGCGGCACCGTAACAATGAGGGAGAAAATATTGAACAATTCTTTGTTGATTTTCTGCAAAACCATCAAACGCTGATGCGAATGATTGCTGACAAAATTGAAGGGCATGCTTATTATTTCAGCAACAAATACGAGATGGTCTTCTGCAACATGCTGGTGGTTTTAACTTATATCCGTCTTGACGATGCCGCATTAACCAGGATACTGGAGAAAACAATAGACGGCCTGATAGGCCTTGACTTATTACCGCCAACACACTTCCATTTTTTTACGCAATTGCTGTACACGCGCGGACGTTTGCTTTCACAGGCAACGGTTGAAACTTTCCTTCGGAAAATGGTGCATGTCTCCACCTTTCATAAACCCGATTTCTTTGCCGCATTGTATGGATTGATCACAAAAGATTTTTCCTCATTCCGGATTTCTGACCAGGAGACCTATCAGGTCATTGTAACCAATTTCTCGAAAATATGTCCCCAATGCAATATGGTCCATCAACCTGAAATCTTGGCCCATCTATACGGACTGCTGTCCGAACAACTTCAGCGATCTTTATCGGGTGAACTGATTGCGACTTTACGGGAAAAATTTAACCTGGCCATCTATTACCAGTTCTCCATCTATAATTTAATTGATTACAGTGTTTTCTTTGACCAGTACCTCCAGTTCTGCCAACTACCGGAGAATGCTATTGCCGTAGATACCCCGCGTTCAATGGGAGAAATAAGATCAAGTTCGCTCAGCAATCTACTGAACCTGGCTTTTAAAAATAATATTGACCTGAATACCAAGAGCTATCAGCGGTTCAAAGGAGTAACTGATTACTATGACTGGCTCCTCGATATGGATAATTTCAATTATGAAAAATTCAACCCTGATTGGGTACTTGAATACCAAACCATCCATTATTTAAAAAAGATTTTTTCATGCGTGCCGGTACTGGCATATTTAAAAAAATATCTCGCCACTACACCGCACCCTGTTTTAAGCAAATATTACTTTGAATACACGGCGTTATAAATTCTAATCGTGCCCAATGAGAATTCAGCTGTATGTGAGTATATCCTGCTTCAATTAAGAATTTGTAAAGGTTTATGGTAAATAAAATTCTCTTGCTCATGCGGGTCATTAAAAAACGTTTTTGGAACGGTGTTTTCCCCTTGGCTGGCAAAAATAGGTTAGTAATTTTAAACCAATGAATTCATAGGCACACATGGTGACAGATGCCGGGGCCGGAGATTACCCTCCGGTTTTTTTTGTTGCTGAACTTTGCCACCTGTTCATTAAATGCCTTCTGGTAATACAATTGCAGTAGCCAAATACCTGAAGATTGGTTATTTAAATATTCCTACCTTCAACTACCACCGCCCCGGTGGCAACCCTTAAACCTTGTTACTATGGATTTCTATAAATTCATGGCTGTAGCCTCACCATTTGTTTCTGCCCTATTAGCGGCCTTCTTGACATACCAGTCTACTTTAAAAACAAAAAAATTTGATATTTTATACGCAAATAAGATTCCCGCATTTAAGGAAGTAATGAGTAGCCTTACTGCATTTAAGATATTTTGTGAAGGCAGAGTTGCCTATTTTCAGGGTAATGAATTTTCACCATACTATCAGGAAGGTGTTGGTGGTTTGGCGCATCGGACTGAAATCACTACAACAATAGATTTAAATTCCGTATTCATTTCAGATAGCAGTAAGGCAAAAATAAATGAATTGCTGGGCAAATTGAGCTTATTATGCACTGCTGAGCTTTCTCTGGTTTCTGGTCAGGAGATTCCTGGTATTGAGACATTGTACAAAGACCTTGGAACTTTGGCCAAAGACTGTATAGCTGAACTTTACAATGAACTTAATCTTAGTAAATAGACTACCATGGAACAACCCGCCTGCCCCCGCTGCCACAGCACAGACCTCAATAAAGAGCAAACTTTTAATACCGTGTGTAATTCCTGTGGGAACGCATTTTACCCTGGCAATGCCTCTGTAAAGTACACCTGTGAGCGCACCGGGGATGTAACGTACCAGGATGTGACTTCAAAGGTGGTAACGTTTAAAGTGGTGAAAATGGCTGGACCCAAAAATTAAATCTTATAGCAGCACAGGAGCTAGCTGCTCAAGTGGCAGAGTAAATGTGAGAGGGTACCCCATAAGGCTGGCACTTATGTACTGCCACACACAAGGAGCGCTCCTGCCAGAAACACTAACAAAAATAACTTTATGACTGCACAAACTTTTCAAACAATCTTACAGGTAGCAGCTGTACTATTAGGTTTTTATCTTGCATTTTTTAAATCCTATTTTACTGAAAAAGGTAAAAATCTGGCTACTATTCAAGACATAAGTAAAATCACCAAAGAGGTGGAATCTGTCAAAAATGAATTTGTCACAGAAACTGAGCGTTTAAAAACTCAACTTAATTCTTTCGCTCAAAATTTTAATAGCATTAAAACTTTGGAGCGCGATGCACTAATTAATGTCAACAAAAAATACTCCGAATGGTATCATACTTTAATAAGCTTTTCATTAGTATATTATTCTAATGAAAATTATGAATTACTGAATGAGATTGCTTTGAAATTTAGTGAGAAGCAAATTGAGTTTGCCGTGGCAGAAGAAAATTTACACATCTATATGCATGATAACGAGGTCAGAAAACCTAAAACCCAATTGTCAATTTTAACATTTGAGTTCCAAGTTTTGCTATTGAAATCAATAAGTTCATTTATTACTAATTGTAAAATTTACAATAAACAAAAACTAAATGTTTCCAAAGAATTGGAAACTAACTTAGATGAAGAATATGAGAAACAACAAGACGACTTGGTTAATAAAAGTATTCAGCAAATGGTTGACATGAATGGTAAAATTTCACCACATCATATTGAGTTTATAATGCTTGCAAACAAAAGGATATATCAGCTAATAGGCTAGTGTAAATTAACCTTAGCCAGCTCCTTCATCTCACGTAAAGCCGAGCTTTAATCAAACAAATCACAATTAAAGTTAAACTTATGCAACTTGCCGAATGCCCCAATTGCAATACAAAATATAAAAGTAGCATGTTTACTACCGTTGAACAGCTACCGCAGGATCAGATCAATATAATTAATGCGTTTAATGAAAATAAAGTTATTTCGTACTGCACAAAATGCGGTAGTGATTTGTATGGTGACAGTCGTGTTAAAATGGTTGAAGAACAAAGGGTTTTACAAACAGAGCTACAAACTCTAATTAAATCGATACCTGTGGTGTCATTACAGAATCCTCTGAATTGGGATTATGAAGTTATTGAAATGGTTACTGGTCAGTCAACTACTGGTACCGGCATTGTGTCGGAATTAACATCCTCCTTTACCGATTTATTTGGGTTGCAATCCTCCAGATATAATAATAAGCTAAAAGCTGGAGAAGATCTTTGCTTTGCGCAATTAAGGAAAAGGACAATTGAGGTGGGTGGAAATGCTGTTATTGCAACAGATATTGATTACTCTGAAGTTGGCGGTGAAAAGGGGATGCTAATGGTATGCATGGCCGGGACAGCAGTGAAACTAAAAAATATTGAAATCCTTGGGATTGATAAAATAGATCCCCTCAATAAAATTCCTGGAGTGTATACCAGGTTATCTTACTTGAACAGCCTTGGTAATACCGCTTAAAAACGCAGGATTAATTTGTTAAGAGAAGTCTTAATATGTAAAACTCAGTATTTGATCTGACAAATAAGAAATATAAAATAGAATGCGTTTGTCCGATAATATTTTTTCCTATCAAGTCCCTTTGTAGCCTGGAGGGACATTGCCAGGAAAAAATATTATAAGAGTTTGTAAGGCTAGTTTAAACCTTGCTTACAGTGTCTGAGAGATCGAATAGTGACTATTGCACTTAATAATTATTTACGCAGATTCACTTTGGCCAGCATCTTCATTTCCTCAAATGCTGCCTGTACCTTGATTGTGTGCTTGGTGTTAATGCCTCTGTATACTTGTTTGTAAAATGGTTGTTGCCAGTGTTTAATTATCTTATCAATCTTAGCCAGCCTGACATTGAAATTATTAATGCGCTTCCTTGTGCTTACCAACACCTGGCACCGGTAGAAGGCTCCTTTTATCTGCTTCCTGCCCACAAACCTGTTATCATGCATGTACAGCTTCAGACACAGCATATCAGGCTCAGGTACGAAATACCAGACCATGCCGATGCCGGAGTTGGTTAGTTTTCTTTTCAATGGGACCAGGTAGTCAAATTCATCTTCACCGCTGGCATACACAAACCGGATAGAGGGGTAGCTGTGTTCAGTATCAACAATGATCTCTATTTCCGATACCATCTCATCATAATCTAAGGGTGAGGTACTTCTCCAACGGATGGTTTTTCGGTAGTAACCTCCATCAAGTAACCCGCCATCTCTCAAATTTCTGATTGTGATGGCGGGGAGTTCATTGAAAAGGATTGGTTGTGTTGATGGCCTGGCCATATAGTTACCTAAATTTGTTGCGATCTCCGGAAATAGAGAATTTCAGGGGTGTTTGATAAATGTTGTTGAACCGGTACCAGATTTAGTTTTTACTGGCGAATAGTAAGTGTAAATGATACATCAGGATGCCACATAGGACCATCTGTATAACCTGCAATAACTTCATTCAATCTGGTAACCATTTTGTTTTTTAGGTTTTTGTAATGGGCCTCCCAGTTTTTGGCCTGACTGCTTATGGTACCAAGCTCCCGGTAAATATCACTGCAAAGTATTGGCAGGCCCTCTTCAGTTTTATATGCTTTGGGGTCCATTTCCCTCACTACCATAGCGATCTCAGCAACAATTTTACGAATGAGTCTTGATTTCATTTCAAGGCCAAAGGCTGTTTCTTGTTCCTTCAGCTCAGCCTTCATTGCACGGTACTCTTTATTAAGCTTGAAAATCTGTTTTTTTGCTTCAGGTGTGCGAACAAATTTTAATTCGAAGACCTCATCCTGGTTTTTAAACATTTTTTCTATTAAGCTCATTTCTCCCTCTGTTTTGCCGCTGTACGGTGTTGGTGTTAGCATTTTATTACTTATTAATTAATTATAAGATTAAGCCGCAAGGTTTTTATGAGTGTGTTTAGATTTCCTAATGTTTTTAACAGCGGCACTCACCTTAACACTTTTCATTTTCGGTAACCGCGGAATATTCATTTTATTTACCCGCCTCATTTGTTTGATCAAGATCTTATGCCGGCCATAGGCTTCATTTGCAAGCTGGATTAATTCTGCAGATGGTTCTGCTGAGTGCCTACGATGGTGCCAGAGCTGCCATAAGGTGGCCAGGTTGTCTTTTAAGCGTTCTGGAAGGGGTTTGGGTGGTTGCATATTACTTGTTAATTAATTTCAATGGTGTTAGCTTCTTAACTGCTATCGGTTCTGATATTCCCTTTTCTATGCCCTAAATTTTTTTTCCAACTTGATACTTAATTTTTTGAGTTCCTTGATGTAATTCTCCATGTAAAACGGCATTTTTGTTTTGGTACTTGTGGCGTTAAGCCTTTCAGTTAAAGCTTTTTGATTTATCATTTACGTTTGATTTATTGTATGCGATTGGTAATTCTAAATGTAAGTGGCAGGTTTTAATACCTCAGGATATTAACGAATTCAAAATAGAATCCTGGAATCTCAATCTTGGCATTTTACCCCCATTACGCTCTTTTATTTCTTTCATTAGTGCTCTATTCTCCAGATTAACCTTTTTCCTGAAAGCTTTGAATTCAGGAGATTTGATCCCATGGGTTTGTATCATAGATAGAACTTGACATAATTGCTGTAGGTTCTCAGCTAATCTTTCGTCTACCGTTTTTTGATTTTCCATTGTGTTTTAGTTTAATGTTTAATTAATTATTGTTTATAGGGCACGTGATTAACCATCCATGCTTTTAAGGCATAAGCCTAAAATGGCATAAAGTGGATGGGTGAAGACAACAGGGATCTTCGGCTACAATAAGAATTTGTGTATTTGGTTTAGAACAGAAGAGGAAATGACTTAGCGGTTGTCTGGGCAGACGATAAAAGAATCATTTTCTTCTAACACAAAATTAGAACCTAAATTTCATAGAAACAGTTTTTTACTGATATTTATTTTTCCCATGCAGTATGCAAGCTTCTTGAGTCAACACCCTGTATTGACGCATCGCAGCCTGTTTAAGCGTCCTGTAAGCAGCGGTGGCACGTTTACCCGCCCGCCTCATTGATAGCAGCTGTATGAGCCGCTCCCGGTTCTTGGCATGCCCTAAGGCATATGGTTCGTTTGTACACATGGGTTAGTTGGTTTAAGTTGATTAATGTGCAGCAGTTGCTGCTTGATCCTAGGTGCCGGTTACCGGCATCGGTTTTACTGAAAAGGTTATGATTCTGATGAAATGTTTAGAGGCAGGTAACGATGCAGCTACCTGCCGGTTAATATTATCCAAGTACCCCTTCACACATCAACTCCAGTTCTTCATCACTTGTAAACCTTGTAGCGAATAGGCCACCAATGATCAGGCGTTCTTATTCTGTGTAGTACTCAAAGTTTTGGTGGAACCTGGAGATCAATGTGCGTCTGTTCATGAATACTCCGTAGCGTAACTGTAGAATTAATTTTTTCATTTTGTTTGATTTTTTGGGTGAATTGATATTGTAAGACTATAATGAAATATTGATATAAAGAACTGGTTATCAATTAGTAATAATAGTAATAATTGTATGTAACTAAGTGATTTTAAAAGTGGTATGAGCTTCATTTTATTCAAAAAAAGATCAAAATATTTTTATTACTACTAATCAGCG
>Ga0105246_10000146_pt1 | contig 33218 bp, 33 predicted proteins | sample KBSM64metaG_FD_99694 | JGI IMG/M metagenome (GOLD analysis project Ga0105246, IMG submission 99694) | Miscanthus rhizosphere microbial communities from Kellogg Biological Station, Michigan, USA - KBS M6-4 metaG | ecosystem: Host-associated > Plants > Roots > Rhizosphere > Soil | place... | reverse complement strand
CGTTGAGCAGCACCGCCTTCGCCCCTTCCGCCTGCGCCTCGTGTAGCCAGTCGATCAGGTGGCCTTCATGGTTCGACTGGCGCATGTCGATCGCCAGCCCTAGCTCGCGCGCCCGGTCTTCGAGCATGCCGGCGATGTCGTCGAGCGTGTCGCTCCCGTAGATCGCCGGCTCGCGGAAGCCGAGCAAGTTGAGGTTGGGGCCGTTGAGGACGTAGACGGTGTTGGTCATGGGGGTGGCTTAGCGGGAGTGAACGCGACCGCAAAGGTGCTTACTACTCCACCCCCTTTACCTTCCCCCACTGGCGCATCGCCGTGTACCCGAGGTAGCCGGTGCCGAAGAGCGCGTAGAGCGGCTCGGGCAGGCCGCCCAGGTAGGCGTTCATGCCGGCGGCGATGTCGCGCGCGGTGTCGGGGCGGAAGGCGGCGAGGACGCCCATCGGCAGCGCCCACAGGATCATCACGTACATCACGTAGAGGAAGCTCGGGCGGGCGCGGCTGGTCCACGGGTCGCTCGAATTGGCTTCGGCGACGATGGCGGAAAGCTGGGTCTGGATCTGCTGCAGCTCCTGGGTGCCTTGCAGCGCGAGCAGTTCGAGCTTCGCCTTGTCGCGCGCAGCCTTGTCGGGGATCACCTTGTCGATGATCGAGGCGATGGGGGCAATAAGTGAGACGAGGATGGGCATGGCGGGCTCCGGTGGTTCCGATTCGCCAATAACATGAACCATATCGGTTCGTGTAGGAAAGGGAAATCGAAAGCGGGAATCCAACATTCGACATGGCGCGCGGCGAACACCGTCAGCGCGGCGCGATCGGCGATATCGGCTTGGGGGGAGCGGCACCCCTCGCTTGCGCTCCGGAGGGGTGGCCGCAAACGTCCCCCGGACGCTTGCGGGTCACAATCCACTGGTCGGGACGACAGGATTCGAACCTGCGACCCCCACACCCCCAGTGTGATGCGCTACCAGGCTGCGCTACGTCCCGAGCCAGTGGAGCGGCGCCTATAGGCCGCACTCCCGGGCCACGCAAGCGGGCGCCGATTGCCAGCCCAATCCTTTGCTGCTAGTCGCCGCCCGACCTGGCAAGAAGGCCCCATTTGCGGCGCTTTTGCCGCAGACAGAAGACACCCTCCTAACCAATGAGCCATCACCACCATGCTTGACATGCTCTCCGCCGCCGCTGCCCAGGGGGCCGCGCCGGGCTGGACCGGATTCCTGCCGATCATCGGCATGGTCGCGATCTTCTGGTTCCTGCTGATCCGGCCGCAAATGCGCCAGCAGAAGCAGCACCGCGAGAAGATCGCCGGCATCAAGAAGGGCGATCAGGTGGTCACCGCCGGCGGCCTCCTCGGCAAGGTGACCAAGGTCGACGACGCCTACGCCGAGATCGAGATCGCCCAGGGCGTGAAGGTCAAGGCGGTCAAGAGCACCATCGGCGACATCGTCCCGCCCGGCGGCAAGCCGGCGAACGACTGATAAGGCGCGCGAACCGATGCTCGATTTTCCTGTCTGGAAGCGGATCTGGCTGTGGGCGCTGACCCTCGTCGCCGTGGCCTGCGCGTTGCCGACGCTGGTCACGCAATTCGGCGGGACCTGGCCCAGCCAGTTGCCCAACCCGCAGGTCAACCTCGGCCTCGACCTAGCCGGTGGCAGCCAGTTGTTGCTCGAAGCGCAGCCTTCCGATGTGGCGAAGCAGCGCATGGACACGATGAACGAGACCGTTCGCACCAAACTGCGCGACGCCAAGCCGCGCATCCAGATCGGTGACGTCTCGACCGCCAACGGCCGGCTCAGCTTCCTGCTCGAAGACCCGTCGCAGGTCGATGCTGCCCGCGAGGCGCTGCTGCCGGCGGTGAACGGCACCGGCTCGGTGCGCGAGTGGGACCTGCAGGTGGTCGACGGCAGCCGTTTCGTGCTGACGCAGACGCAGAAGGGCCTCGACAACGCGGTCACCCAGGCGATGGACAGCGCGACCGAGGTCGTGCGCAAGCGCATCGACGCACTGGGCACGCGCGAGCCGACCATCGTCCGCGAGGGGCCGCGGCGGATCATGGTTCAGGTCCCCGGGCTGCAGAACCCGCAGCAGCTCAAGGACCTGCTCGGCAAGACCGCCGAGCTCGAATTCAAGCTGGTCGACACCACCGCGCTGCAATCGGACATCGCCCAGGGCATCGTCCCGCCGGGCGACGAGATCGTGCCTTATGCGCCGGGCACGCCGCAGGCCGGCACCTCGATCGCGGTCAAGCGCCTCGGCGGCATTCGCGGTGACACGCTGACCAACGCGCAGCAGAGCTTCCAGCCGCAGACCAACGAGCCGGTGGTCAACATCCAGTTCAACGGCCAGGGCGCGGACAAGTTCGGCCGGCTGACGACCGAGAACGTCAACAAGCCGTTCGCCATCATCCTCGACGGACAAGTGCTGTCGGCGCCGAACATCAACGAGCCGATCCTCGGCGGCAGCGCGATCATCTCGGGCAGTTTCACGGTCGAATCGGCCAACGCGCTGGCCATCCAGTTGCGCTCGGGCGCGCTGCCGGTGAAGCTCACGGTGGTCGACGAAAGCACCGTCAGCGCCGAGCTGGGGGCGGATTCGATCCACAAGGGCGCCGTCGCCATGCTCGTCGGCACGGTCATCATCGTGCTGCTGATCGCCGCCGCCTACGGCCGGTTCGGCATTTACGCCGACCTCGCGGTGATCATCAACGTGCTGATGATCCTGGGCATCATGGCGGTGTTCAACACTACGCTGACGCTGCCCGGCATCGCCGGCTTCGTGCTCACCATCGGCACCGCGGTAGATGCCAACGTGCTGATCAACGAACGCATCCGCGAGGAACGCCGGCGCGGGCGCAAGGCGTTCCAGGCGGTCGACCTCGGCTACAAGGAAGCCAGCCGGACGATCTTCGACGCCAACATCACCCACGTGATTGCCGCGACACTGATGTTCATGTTCGGCTCCGGGCCGATCAAGGGCTTCGCCGTGGTGCTGATGATCGGCATCGTCACCTCGGTGTTCACCGCCGTCTATCTCACCCGCATGTGGGTGGCGCTGTGGCTGCGCAGGGCGCGCCCGGCCGACATCCACATCTAGAGGGCCCGCGACCATGCCTTTGCTCAAGCTCGTCCCCGACAACACCAACATCCACTTCCTCAAGTGGCAGTGGCCGACGACGATCGTCAGTGTGCTGCTGATGATCGCCAGCTGGACGCTGGTGTTCACCGAAGGGCTCAACCTCGGTGTAGATTTCGTCGGCGGGCAGATGATCCGGGTCACCTTCACCCAAAGCGCCAAGGCCCCGGTCCCGGTGCTGCGCGGCGAGATCGAGAAGCTCGGTTACGGCGAGCCGGTCATACAGACGGTCGGCACTCCCAACGCGGTGTCGATCCGCATGCGCTTGCCGCACGGCTCGGAAGGGAACGCCGGCCTGGCCGACAAGATGACCCGGACGATCACGAGCGACATCAAGGCGCACCATCCCGATGCCCGCGTCGACGGCGTTGATTCGGTCTCTGGCAAGGTTTCCGACGAACTCGGCTGGACCGCGGTCAAGGCGCTCGGCTTCGCCGCGCTGGCGATCTCGATCTATATCTGGTTCCGCTTCGAATGGCAGTTCGGCGTCGGCGCCCTCGTCAGCCTGATCCACGACGTTTCGCTGACGATGGGTCTGTTCGCGGTCACGCAGATGGAGTTCGACCTGACGATCGTCGCCGCCATCCTGACGATCCTCGGCTATTCGCTCAACGACACCATCGTGGTCTACGACCGAATACGCGAAAACTTGAAGAAGTACCGGCGGATGCCGATGAACGAGCTACTCGACCTGTCGGTCAACGAGACGCTGGCGCGCACGATCATGGTCGCCGCGACAATGCTGATCACGCTGACCGCGCTGCTGGTGCTCGGCCCCAAGGTGATCTTCGGCTTTTCGGCCGCGCTGATCGTCGGCATCGTCGTTGCCACATACAGCTCGGTCTATGCGGCGGCGCCGATGCTGACCTGGCTCGGCGTGACTGGCCAGAGCTTCGTGCCCAGCGAAACCGCGCAGGACCGCCAGGAGCGTATCGCGCGCGGCGAGGTCTAGGCGATCGCCGCCGAGTAAATCCGGTCCAGCGCTTGGGCGTGGGCCGGCCAGCTGAACCGCTCGACCGTCGCGGCGATGGCTTCGCGCTCGGGCGGGTTCGCCAACAGCGCACGAACCGCTTCGGCGATCGCGGTAGGCTCGCGCGCCACGATCCGGCCGGCTTCCGGCGCCGTCAATAGCTCGCGCGCGCCGCCGGCGTCGCTGATCACCAGTGGGCAGCCGCAAGCGAGCGCTTCGACCCAGGCGTTCGCCAGTCCCTCGCTCGCCGAGGGCAGCACCATCGCGTCGGCGGCCGACAGCACCACCGGCAGCAAGGTGTGGTCGAGCGAGCCGAGGAAATGCACGCGCCCGGCCACGCCTTCGCGCTCAGCCAGGCCGATGAGGTCTGCCTTGTCGGGCCCGTCGCCGACGAGCAGCAGGCGCACTTCGGGCAATTGCGCCAGCGCACGGACGACGATCGCCTGTCCCTTGCGCGGGATCAGCGCGCCCACAGTGGCCAGCAGCGGCGTGCCAGGCGGCAGATCGAAACCGAAGTGCGCGGCGGCGTGAAGGCGGCATTCGATGCGGTCGAGCGGATGGAACAGGTCGCGGTCGAGGCCGGTGTGGTGGACGGCGATTTTCTCGGGTGGGAGGCCCAGCGCGACCATGTCGCTTGCCAGGGCCTCCGAGACCGCGAGCAGCACAGCGGCATCGTCGGCCGCCTCGCGCATCTGCCGCAGGGCATAGCCGCGCTCGCTCCAATAGGAGATATCGGCCCCCCGCGCCTTGATCGCCAGCGGCAGGCGCAGCGCCCGCGCGATCCGCGCGGCGGCTGGGCCGTCGGGATAGAAGAATTGCGCGTCGACCAGGTCGAATGGCGCTTGGGCGTGGAGCCGCTTGGCCAGGGGTAGCACCGCGCGGGCAATCAGCCGCGGATTGAACGCACCGCCGTAGCGCGGGATCAGTGGGAAAGTTGGCCGGTGAACCACCACGCCATGCTCGACGCCGTCGACCGCCGCCGCTGCCAGCGCGCGGTAACGTCCGAAGCGGACCGGCGGGAGGCCGATCGGGTTGATGACGCTCACCTGCCAGTCGCCGCGCGCCGCCAGCGCTTCCAGGCTGCGCGCGACGAACGTGCCGAAGCGCGGCGCGGACGGGTTGGGATAAAGCGTCGCCAGCGACAGCAGCCGCTTCACAGCTTGCGGACCAGCAATTCCGCAACCGCCAGCCAGGCGGGGTTGTCGATCACTTGTTGGCGCTGGCCGGCGCCGGGCGGGAGCAGGCCGACCATCGTGCCCTGCCGATCGATCAGACGGCCGAAGGCGAAACGGCCGCCGCTCCTTGGCGCGAGCACGTCGCGGTTGACCATCTTGGGCGCATCCTCCGGCGGCAGCCGGCGCAGCCACAGCTGATCGCCGGCGCGGTATTCCCCTTGCGGCGCCTCGACCGTGACACACACCAGATCGGCTCCGGACGCGAGATCGGTCGGGACGATGGCATCGCGCGGCGAGGACAGCGCCTCGGGACCGGCGCCGGTCAACTTGGCGACGACCTGCGGTTGCGCGGCGTCATTGCCCTTGAGCAGCATCTCGGGCTCGACCCGGAGGGCTGCGGCGATGCGGTTCATCCAGTCCAGCGACAGGTTGCGCATGCCGGTTTCGAGGCGGCCGATCGTTTGCGCCGTCGTCGGCGGGTCGCACGCGGCGGCGACTTCAGCCAGCGTCATGTCCTTCTCTTTGCGAACGTCGCGGATGCGATTGATCACGAGCGGTCTCCAATAACCAATGCGGTTATTTAGTCTTTCCTACATGAACCCGATTTGTCAAGTGGGGAGGCGATCGGAACTACAGGAGACTCGAGATGAAGCAGCACCTCGTCGAACGCGAGTTGACCAGCGAAGGGCCGCGCCGATCCGGCGGCGTGGCGCCAAGGCGGCGAAGCGTTACCGTCAACCTCGCCGAATCGCCGCTCGGTTGGCTGCACGCGCGCGGCCACCTCGACGACCGGCTGTTCGCCGCCGGCGAGCGCCTGCGCTCGGATTACGAACGCGCGCAACTGGCGCCGAGCGTCACGATGCGGTGGGAGCCGGTGCGGATTCGCGGCACGGGCGCCGGCCTCGCTCCCGGCGAACGCCAGATCGCCGCGCGCCAGCGTTTTGACGGCGCGATCGCGGCGGCGGGCAAGGGGCTGGAAGACATCCTCTGGCGCGTGGTCTGCGCCTGCGAGACGGTGACCGCAGCGGAGAAGGAACTCGACTGGCCCGCGCGCAGCGGCAAGCTGGTACTCAGGATCGCGCTCGAGCGCGTCGCCGATTTCTACCGGACAGGGTGATGAAAATGTTTGCCCTGGACCCTGTCAACTGTGTCAACTGTGTCAACTTCGTCGACCGTCCTGCGCCGCAAGCTTGCGCCCGGTGCGCCAGGTCTGGGAGAGGAAAACGGCCAACAGGATCGTGGCAAATCCGCCGACGAACAGATCGAATCCGCTGAGCCCCGGCACCACGTTGGCATTGGGGCCGACCGCGAACATGGTCACCGTCAGCGCGATCAGCACCACGCGCAGCTCCGTCGGGCCGCCGCCGAGGTGCGAGAGGTGGAAATCGCCCATGACTTTGGCGATGAGGAAGGTGTTCACCGCCAGAAGCAGGTAACTGGTCAGCGCGAACAGGCCGATGTCGACCCGCACGTAAGGGCTCGCGCCCATCCCGCCGAGGATCATCAGGACCGCCAACCCGTCGCAGCTATGATCGATGAAGTAGCCGTAACGCGGCCGTTCGATCCGCCGGAATCGTGCCAGGCTACCGTCGAGCGAATCCCCGAACCAGTGGACGAAGTAGCCCGCGACGGCGAGCCACAGCCAGTAGGGGCTGGCGTTGCTCAGCGCATAGGACGCGCCAATAACGGCGGCGGCAACGAGGGCGAGCAAGGTCAGCATGTCGGGCGTGACCCAGCGTGGCAGCCTGGCGCAGAGCCAATTGAGCAGGCGGCGCTCGGCGCGCGCGAGAAGGTTCTGCTGGATGCGATTGACGTTCGGGGCCAGGGCCTGAGGATGGCTCATGCGGCGACCCTCGACCCATAGCGCGCGGCCCGCAAGCGAATTGTTACGAAACGATTTCAGCCTTCGACCAGCTCGGCGAGGGCGAGCCAGCGTTCTTCCGCCGTGTGCTTCTCGGCCCGCGCGGCTGCCAGATCGCGCATCGCCTGCTCGAACCGTTTGGGGTCGCGAACGAATAGGTCCGGGTCCGCGAGCACGGTTTCGCCGTGCGCGATCGCCGCGTCGAGCGCCTGGATGCGCGCCGGCAGCAGGTCGTAATCGCGCTGGTCCTTGTAGGAGAGCTTCCTGCTCCCCCTCCCGCCCGCAGCCTGCCCCGGACTTGATCCGGGGGGAGGGGGCTGGGGGGAAGGAGTGCCGTTCCCAGACCCACCCCTAGCCACTCCCGCAAGCGGGAGGGGGGATCTGGCCTTTGCGGTTGCGGCCCTCGTGGAACGCTTCGCCTCCCAATCCTCATAGCCGCCGGCGACGATGTCGACCGTGCCGCTGCCGTCGAGCCCCAGGGTCACCGTGACCGTCCGGTCGAGGAAATCGCGGTCGTGGCTGACGATCAGTACCGTGCCTTCATAGTCGGCGATGACTTCCTGCAGCAGGTCGAGCGTTTCAAGGTCGAGGTCGTTGGTCGGCTCGTCGAGTACCAGCAGGTTGCTCGCCTTGGCGAACTCGCGCGCCAGCAGCAGTCGCGAACGCTCTCCGCCGGAAAGCACCCCGACCTTCATGTCGACGATCGCCGGATCGAACAGGAACTCCTTGAGATAGCCCTGTACGTGCTTGCGGTGCCCGCGCACGTCGATCCAGTCGCCGCCCTCGGCAAGGATCTGCCGCACGGTGCGCTCTGGCTGCATCAGTGCGCGCTGCTGGTCGATCATCACGCCCTTGAGTGTCCTGGCAAGCGTGACCTGACCTTCGTCGGGCATGAGCTCGCCGGTAAGCAGTTTGAGCAGCGTCGTCTTGCCCGCACCGTTCGCGCCGACCAGACCGATCCGGTCGCCGCGCTGGATACGCAGGGTGAAGTCGCGGATGATCGTGCGCTCTTGTCCTTTGGCGCCATACCGCTTGGTCACGTGCTCCGCGTTGATCACGGTCTTGGAGCGCGATTCCTCGTCTGTCGCCAGCCCCAGCTTGGCCGCGCCTTGCGGACTCAGCATCGCCGCGCGCTGGGCGCGCATCACGTGCAGCTTCTCGAGCCGGCCCTGGTTGCGCTTGCGCCGCGCGGTCACGCCGCGCTCGAGCCAGTGGGCCTCGATCTTCAGCTTGGCGTCGAGCTTCTCCGCAGCGCGCGCTTCCTCGGCGTAAACCGTCTCTTCCCACGCCTCGTAACCGCCGAAGCCGACTTCCTTGCGCCGCAGCGTACCGCGGTCGAGCCACAGCGTCGCCCGCGTCAGACGCTTGAGGAACGTGCGGTCGTGGCTGATGACGATGAACGCGCCCTTGTAACGCGAGAGCCAGCCTTCGAGCCACTCGATCGCCGACAGGTCGAGGTGGTTGGTCGGCTCGTCCATCAGCAGCAGGTTCGGAGCCAGCGCCAGCGCACGCGCCAGCGCCGCGCGCCGGCGTTCGCCGCCGCTGGCGGTCGCCGCGTTGCGCGCGAGATCGATCCCGAGTTGGCCGGCGATCGCCTCGACCTCGTGCCGCTGCGGGGCGTCATCGCCGGAGAGCGCGAAATCCATCAGCGTGGCGAAGCCGGACAGGTCCGGATCTTGCTCCAGCAGCACGATCCGAGTCCCCGGCTTGATCTTGCGCTGCCCGCGGTCGGCCTCAATCCGGTTGGCGATCAGGCGGAACAGCGTGGTCTTGCCGACGCCGTTGCGGCCGATCAACGCCAGCCGGTCGCGAGGGCCGACATGCAAATCGAGGTCTTGGAACAGCCAGCGGCCGCCCTGCTGCAAGCCCAGGCCTTCCCAGGAAAGGATCGGAGGTTCCGCCATCAGGTGCGCGCGACTAGCCGCTGGTTCATTCACGCGCAATCGGCGCTTAGGCAGCCGGTGCGCAGAAGGAGATTTCGAATGATCCGCTATGCCGTTCCCCTGCTCGCCATGAGCGCGCTTTCCCTCCCGGCCGCTGCCGCCGAAGTGCAGATCCAGGCGCAGGCGCCGGTGGTCGAACTGACCGTCAGCGAGACGGTCAACTCCACTCCTGACATCGCGCAAATCGGCACTGGAGTAACGACGCGCGCGCGCACCGCCAAGGAAGCCGTTCGCCTCAACGCCGTGGCGATGCAGAAGGTTGTCGACCGGCTCAAGGCGCTGGGCATCGCCGCGAAGGACATCCAGACCTCGAACTACAATCTCAATGCGCAGTTCAATTACCCCAACGGCGGCGGGACGCCGGTGTTCGCCGGGTATGAGGCGAGCAATCAGGTCTCCGCGAAGCTGCGCGATATCTCCAAGGTGGGCGACGCGCTTGATGCGCTGGTCGCCGCCGGCGCCAACAACATCAGCGGCCCGAGCTTCATGCTCGACGACGACACCGCGCCCAAGCAGGCGGCGCGTGCCAAGGCGTTCCAGCGCGGCCAGGCGATGGCGCAGGATTTCGCGCGGATGGCCGGCTACAGCGGCGTCAAGCTGCTTGAGGTCTCGGAAGACGTGCAAACCCGCGGCCCGATCGTGCCGGTGGCCTTCAACGTGCGCTCTGAGGCGGCGGACGCCAAGACCCCGATCGAAGCGGGCGAGGTCGGAACCACCGTCATGCTCACGGTGAAGTACGAGATGACGAGGTAGCCTGAACGGCCTCCGCGATCGGCATTCACAACTTGTTCAAAGCGGTCCCGCTAGGCACAGATGCATGGTGCGCAAGCTTTTGACCTTTGTCGTGACCGGCGCGATGCTGGCGGGCGGCCTTTCCGCCTCGCCGGCGCTCGCCCAGCAGAAGCGCGGCGATCAGGAAAGCGCGCGCAAGGAAATGCGCGCCGGCAACCTGATGACCCTGCGCGAGATCGAGCGCATGGTCGTGCCGCAGGTCGAGAAGGGCAGCGTCCAGTACCTCACGCCCGAGTTCGATCCGACCTCGCGCGCTTACCGGTTGAAGTTCATCGACAACTCGAAGGGCCAGGTCATCTGGGTCGATGTCGACGGGCGGACCGGCAGGGTTCTCAAGATATCGAAATAACCTTGGCGAAACGGACCGGCTGTTGACGCGTTCATGTTTCGGCCCCATTTCGTGGCCGCATGAACGGTAGGACACGGTCTCGATGCGCATCCTGATTGTCGAGGACGAGCCGACCCTCGGCCAGCAGCTCAAGAGCACGCTGGAGCAGAGCGGGTATGCGGTGGACTTGTCCACCGACGGCGAAGACGGCCACTTTCTCGGCTCCACTGAAGAGTACGACGCGGCGATTCTCGATCTCGGCTTGCCCGAAATCGACGGTCTCACCGTGCTCGGCATGTGGCGCAAAGAAGGGCGCAACTTCCCCGTGTTGGTGCTGACTGCGCGTGACAGCTGGTCGGACAAGGTTGCCGGACTCGACGCCGGCGCCGACGATTACCTCGCCAAGCCGTTCCAGACCGAAGAGCTGATCGCCCGCCTGCGCGCGCTGATCCGCCGCGCTTCGGGCAACGCCAGCTCCGAGCTGACGGCCGGCGACGTGCGGCTCGACACCCGTTCCGGCCGGGTCACTCGTGCGGGCGAGCCGGTCAAGCTGACGGCGCAGGAATACAAGCTGCTCAGCTACCTGATGCACCACAAGGGCAAGGTGGTCAGCCGCACCGAACTGATCGAGCACATCTACGATCAGGATTTCGACCGCGATTCGAACACGATCGAGGTCTTCGTCACCCGGATTCGCAAGAAACTGGGCGCCAACGTGATAACCACGATCCGTTGACTCGGTTACAGCCTCGACGATCCCGACGAACCGCCGCGCGAATGACCCTGCTCACGCGGGCCCGGTGCCGGCGGTAGCGCCCGGCCCGGCGGCGGAGCCAGCGGCGGCGGGCATTCCCCCCGTCGTGCCGCACACCGGCAGCCTGTCGCGGCGCATGCTGCTGATCGCGGCCGGGTGGATCACGATCCTGCTGCTCGTCGGCGGCGTCGCGCTCGACCGCACGCTGAAAGACCTCGTCACCAGCCAGTTCGACGACCAGCTCAACACGGTGCTCACGGCGATGATCGGCTCGGCCGAGATCGGGCCCGACGGCGAGGTCTATTTCAACCGCCCTTTGAGCGACCAGCGCTTCCTCGAACCGAGCAGCGGGTTCTACTGGCAAATCAGCGGCCCGGGGCACGAGCCGTTCCCGTCGCGCTCGCTGTGGGATCGCACGCTGCAGGACAGCGGCGCCGGGTTCGAGAAGGAGCCGCGCTACTACGATTCGTTCCAGTTCGCCGGCGAACCACTACGGGTCGCGGAGCGGTCGATCGAGCTTCCCGGCAGCAAGACACAGTGGCGCTTTACCGTCGCCACCGCGCGTACCAGGCTCGACCAGCAGATTTCGGACAACCGCTCGATCCTCGTCTGGTCGTTCGCAGTGCTCGGGATCGGGCTGTTCCTGATTGCGATGTTGCAGACCTGGTACGGCCTCAGCCCGCTGCGGCGCGTGCGGCTGGCGATCGCGCACATCCGCTCGACCGGCACCAACCGAGTGACCGACCCGCTGCCTCTCGAAGTTCAGCCGATGGTCGAAGAGCTCAACGCGCTGCTCGCCCATTCGGAACAGCAGGCGGAGGAAGCGCGAACCCATGCCGGCAATCTGGCGCACGCGTTGAAGACGCCGCTTACGGTGCTCACCAACGCCGCCAGCGCCCATTCGCCAGACCTTGACCGTACCGTCCTGCGCGAAGCGACGGTGATGCGCCGCCAGGTCGATCACCACCTCGCCCGCGCCCGCGCCGTTGGGCGCAGGGCGAGCGGCCTCGCTCGCGCGAACGTGATGGAGAGCGCCGTGGCGGTGGAGAACGCCGTTGCACGGCTTTACCCCGAGGTGCGCTTCGACATCGACGGGTCGAAGACCGCGACCATCGCGGTGGAACGGCAAGACCTGGACGAGATTCTGGGCAACCTGATCGAGAACGGCGCTAAGTACGGCGGGGGGAGCGTGTTCGTAACGGTCGATCCGAATCCCGATGAAACGCTGTGCGCGATCTGGATCGAAGACGACGGGCGCGGCATTGCGCCGCAGCAGCGGGGGGATTTGTTCGTGCGCGGCGCGCGGCTCGACACCAACAAGCCGGGTACTGGCCTGGGCCTGGCGATCGTGCGCGACGTGGCGCGGATATACGGGGGCAACGTCGAACTCGACGAAAGCGAGGACCTGGGGGGCCTGCTGGTCAAATTGCGGCTGCCGCGCGCACCAGTTGCCCGCTGAAGCCCGAGTTCAGGTCCGATACAACCGGCGTCTCCTAGCCTGCCGGCAACAATGACTTGGAGAGGTCTCATGAAACACGCGATCTTGCGCTGCGCGCTCATCGGCGGCGCGGCGCTGGCTGTTACCGGCTGCGCCACCGACGGATACGGCGGCTATGGTTACGGCGGTCTGTCGTACGGCTACGCCAGCCCCTATTACGGCTGGTACGACGACTACTATTATCCTGGCACCGGTTATTACGTTTACGAACGCTCCGGCGGGCGCCATCGCTGGAGCGACCACCAACGGCGCTATTGGCAATCGCATCGTAGCGGCAACCACCGCGACAACTGGAGCGGCTACCAAGGCACCCACGGCAGCGACGGCGCCACCTACTCGGGCCATCACCGCAGCGGCGATCATCGCTCAGGCGGTGCGACGAGTGACGGCCACCGCTCCAGCCATGACGGCAGCCGCGCCTCGCGCGGGTCCGGCGGCGGAAATCGGTCAGGCGACAGCGACGGCCATCGTCACCACCACTAGGTTTGCGCTAGTTGCCCCGCACGCGCTGGTGGTGGCGGATCACCTCGTCGATCACGAAGCGAATGAACTTCTCGCTGAACTCTGGGTCGAGATCGGCCTCTTCCGCCAGTTTGCGTAGGCGCTTGATCTGCTCCACCTCGCGCCCCGGATCGGCCGGGGCCATGCCGGTGCGCGCCTTGTAGGCACCAACTTCCTTGGTGATGCGGAAGCGCTCGGCCAGCATGTGGATCAAGGCGGCATCGATATTGTCGATGCTCTTGCGGAAGCTCGCGAGCACCTGGTCGGTCGATTGTTCGTCGTGCGGTTGGCTGGCCATAGGCGGCGAACGCTAGCAGCGAATCCGCGCTTGCCAAGCGTCGCCTGCAGCGCCAAGTGCCACGCCATGAGCGCCGAGGTCGTCCCGCTGCCCCGCAAAGAGCCGTCGCTCGCGCCGATCCTCAATCTCACCGCCACGGCGATGAACGCCGTAAACGCGACCATACTCGACCGGATGCAGAGCGAAATCCCGCTGATCCCGGCGCTCGCTGGGCACCTGATCGCCGGTGGCGGCAAGCGCATGCGGCCCATGCTCACGCTCGCCGGGGCAGAACTGGTCGGCTACAACGGCACGCGGCATCACAAGCTCGCCGCAGCGGTCGAATTCATCCACACTGCCACGCTTCTGCACGACGACGTCGTCGACGGCAGCGAGCAACGCCGCGGCAAATCGGCCGCCAACATCGTGTTCGGCAACCCGGCGACGGTGCTGGTCGGCGATTTCCTGTTCGCCCGCGCGTTCGAGCTGATGGTCGAGGACGGCAGCCTCAAGGTGCTCAAGATCCTCAGCTCCGCGAGCGCGATCATTGCTCAGGGCGAGGTCGACCAGCTGACCGCGCAGCGCAAGATCGAGACCAGCGAGGAACGCTACCTGCACATTATCGGCGCCAAGACCGCCGCGCTGTTTGCCGCCGCCAGTCGTATCTCGGCAGTCATCGCCGAATGCGGCGAGGCTGAGGAGCAGGCGCTCGACGATTATGGCCGCAATCTCGGCATTGCCTTCCAATTGGTCGACGACGCGATCGATTACGACACCGGCACGGCCGACATGGGCAAGGACCGCGGCGACGATTTCCGCGAAGGCAAGATGACGCTGCCGGTGATCTTCGCCTACGCCCGCGGCAGCGACGAGGAACGCCGCTTCTGGCAGGACGCCATCGCCGGCTTCCGCACCGAGGACGAGGATTTCGCCCACGCTGTGGAACTGATCCGCCGCCACGACGCGATCACCGCCACCCGCGAACGCGCCCGCCACTTCGCCCAGCGAGCCTGCGACGCGCTGGCGATCTTCCGCGACGGCAAGGCGCGCGGGGCGATGGTTGAAGCGGCCCAGTTCGCGGTCAGCCGGGGATACTAGCTCACTGGGATCATCAGGTGCGCATAGGGCGTGCCAGCCCACATCACGTAAGGCGCTTTGGTGTCCGGGTTCGCCCCGCTGGGATAGCCGTTCAGCGCCGAAGCCGAGCCGACCACCATCATGTGCGGCCCGGTGTGCAACCAGTCGCCGCCCTCGGTCGGCTTGGTCGCGTAAGGATCGGTGTTGCTGGCGTCGGTGCCTCCGGCGAGCATGTACATGATGCCGGCTTTCTCGGCTGGCGGAGCCTTGTGATTCATCCAGGCCATCGCCCACTCGGTCGCGTTGGGGTCCATGCACATCGGGTCGGGTCCAGGAGTGGCGGGACTGTCGGGCATGCAGGTCCAGCCGTTGGTGCCCTTGCGCAACTCTGTCATCTTGCCGTCGGCGTCGAGTGTGACGATCGCCGCGGCTTTCGAGACCGCAGCGGGCGCGGCGCGTTCGGCGCTGGCGATCGGGTCGTCGGTGTCCGCTGCGGCGGATTCGCTTGCGGCCGGTGTCGGCGCGTTCTCGGACTTCTTGTTGCAGGAAACCAGGGCAGTGGCGGCGAGCAAGATTGGCGCCAGACGTGTGCAAGCCATGATGTTCTCTCCCATCATGCGCGACCCGGATAAGCGAAGTTACCACGTTTCGCCTGCCTCGTGCTAGCCAATGGCGTGAGGACTTCGGTAGAGCGCTCCGGTGAGCGACCTGCCCATCGACACCGTCCTGCCTGAACTGCTTTCGGCCCTGCGCGAGCGAACGGGGGTGGTCCTCGTCGCGCCTCCAGGGGCGGGCAAGACCACCGCCGTCGCCCCGGCGCTGCTGGCCGAAGCCTGGTGCACCGGCATGATCATCCTCACCAGCCCACGCCGGGTCGCCGCGCGTGCTGCCGCTGAGCGCATCGCGGAACTGATGGGCGAGCCGGTCGGGCGGCGCGTGGGGTACCTCACGCGGCTCGACAGCAAGCAATCGGCGGCGACCCGCATCCTGGTCGTGACCGAGGCGATCTTCGTCAGCCGCATCCTCGGCGACCAAGAGCTGGCGGGGGTCTCGGCGGTGCTGTTCGACGAGGCGCACGAGCGCCACCTCGACAGCGACCTTGGCCTGGCGCTGGCGCTGGAAAGCCGCGCGGTGCTGCGCGAGGACCTGCGGGTGGTGGTGATGTCCGCCACCATCGATGGCGCGCGCTTCGCCCGGTTGATGGGCGAGGGCACATCAGTCATCGAAAGCGAGGGTCGCGCGTATCCGCTGCGCACCGAATGGCTCGGCAGCCGTCCCGAGCTGCGCACCGACGAGGCGACGGCGAGCGCGGTGCTGCAGGCATGGCGCGAAGAGCAAGGGGATGTGCTCGCTTTCCTCCCCGGCGTCGGCGAGATCGAGCGGACCCGCGAGCGGCTGGCCGAGCGCCTGCCCGACGTGCCGATCCTGCCGCTTCATGGCCAGGTCGATCCCGCCGTCCAGCGCGCGGCGATCCGCCGCGACCCGCAGGGCCGCCGTCGAATCGTGCTGGCAACGGCGATCGCCGAGACGTCGATCACGCTCGACGGCGTGTCGGTAGTGGTCGATGCGGGCCTGTCGCGCCGGGCCGAATTCGACCTGGCAGCGGGAGTCACTCATCTCGTCACGCACCGCGCCAGCCAGGCCGCGGCGGCGCAGCGCGCCGGCCGTGCGGCGCGACAGGGGCCGGGCGTCGCCTATCGCTTGTGGGAGGCGGCATCGCACTCGGGCCGCGCGGCGTTCGATCCGCCGGAGATGCTGACCAGCGACCTCGCGCCGCTGCTGCTGGCGCTAGCGCAATGGGGCGTGGCCGATCCGGGTTCGCTGCCCTGGCTCGATCCGCCACCCGCGCCTGCGCTGAGCGCCGCGAAAGCGCGACTGCAGGCGCTGGGCGCGCTCGATGGGGCAGGGCAGATTACCGACCGCGGCCGCAGAATCGCATCGCTGCCGATGGCGCCGTGGCAAGCGGCGATGCTGCTTTACGGCGCCGAGCACGGCGCCGCGGAGCAGGCGGCCAGGCTGGCGTTGCTATTGCAGGAGCGCGGACTTGGCGGGAGAGGGGAAGATCTGGCGCAACGTCTTTCGCGCTGGGGCGACGACCGTTCGAGCCGGGCGGAGGCGAGCCGCAAACTGGCGGGGGGTTGGGCCAGGAAGGCAAACGCAATCGTCACCCGGAGCGACAGCCCAGACGCGCCGCTCGGCATCCTCCTCGCCATGGCGCTGCCTGACAATCTCGCACGACGTCGGGATGTGGCGGGTGAGACGTGGCTCTCCGCTGGCGGGCGCGGTTACCTGCTCGACGCCGCGTCATCGCTCGCCACCGCCGAATGGCTCGCGATCGGCGACGCCCAGGGACAGGCCAAAGGCGCGCGGATCACCGCGGCGCTGCCTCTGACCACCGCCGAGGTCGAGCAATGGCTCGGCGAGCGGATCGAGCGCCGCAGCGTGCTCAGGTCGACCGGCGAGCGGGTCGAGGCGCGGCTCGAACGGCGGCTCGGCGCGATCACGCTGGCGAGCGGCCCCGATCCGGCCCCGGACGTCGCCGCGGTCACCGCGCTGCTTGTGGACAAGGCTCTGGAAAGCCTTGCGGATATCCTGCCGAAAGAGCTCCTCGCCCGCGCCCGGTTCGCCGGGGTCGATGCCCTCTCGCTCGAAGCGCTGACGGCCAGCGCCGAGCACTGGCTGGCTCCGCTGCTGGAAGGGCGACGCGATCTCGCCATCTCCCAAGGCAAACTCACCGACGCGCTGCTCGGCCAGCTCGACTGGGACGCGCGCCAACGGCTCGATCGGCTGGCCCCGCGCGAGTTCGCGACGCCGGCGGGCAGCAGCCATCCGATCGACTACGCAGGCCCCGACGCGCCGGCCATGGAAGTGCGCGTGCAGGCGCTGTTCGGGCTGGAGGCGCACCCGATGATCGGCGACACGCCGCTGCTGCTCAAGCTGACCAGTCCCGCCGGACGGCCGATCCAGGCGACCCGCGACTTGCCGGGCTTCTGGCGCGGCAGCTGGAAGGACGTCGTCAGGGATATGAAGGGCCGTTACCCTAGGCACCGTTGGCCTGACGAACCGTGGGCCGAAAAGCCCAGTTTGAAGACCAAGAACGCCTTCCAAAGAAGCGGCGGCTGAATTAGGGAACCCTCATGCAAGCCCGTATCTACCAGCGCCCGAAGAACGCGATGCAGTCCGGCAAGGCGCTCACCGACCAATGGCTCCTCGAGTTCGCGCCCTCGGAGGCGAAGAAGCCGGATCCGCTGATGGGTTGGGCCGGGAGCGGCGACACCCGCGAGCAGGTGCGGCTCAAGTTCGACACGTGTGAGGCTGCGCAGGCTTACGCCGCTAGATACGGAATCGCTGCGCGCGTGCACCCAGTGCCGCCGAGGAAGCTCAAACTCCAAGCCTACGCCGACAACTTCCGCTAGGTTGCAATTCCCCGCCACCCCCGCCATATGCCCGCCCGGGAGTCGGGTGGACGTTCGCGTCCGCCAACCTGGTCAGGTCCGGAAGGAAGCAGCCATAACGGATGGCAGCGGGTCGCCCGGCTCCTTTTTCTCTCAATGACATTCCACGCCCCAATCCCTAACCTGCTGGCATGAGCGATTCCGGCGACATCTCGGGCGACAACTCGCCGCCTTGGGACGAGGGCGAAGCCAAGCCCACCGCGGCCGATCTCGAGGCCGCCGGGCAGGCAGCGATGTTCGGCGAGCCTGCCGCCGACGCCCCCAAGCCGGCCCAGGCCCCCGCCGCGGACGCCCCGAAACCGGCGCCCGCAGCCACCTCACAGCCCTACCGCGTGCTCGCCCGCAAGTATCGGCCGCAGACATTTTCCGAGCTCATCGGGCAGGACGCGATGGTCAAGACCTTGGCCAATGCGATCACTCGCGACCGGCTGGCGCATGCCTTCCTGATGACCGGCGTGCGCGGGGTCGGCAAGACCAGCACCGCGCGCTTGATCGCCAAGGCGCTCAACTGCGTCGGGCCGGACGGGCAGGGTGGGCCGACGATTGATCCGTGCGGGGTGTGCGAGCCGTGCCGGGCCATCGCCGAGGGCCGTCACATCGACGTCATCGAGATGGACGCGGCCAGCCACACCGGCGTCGACGACGTGCGCGAGATCATCGAGGCGGTGCGCTACGCGGCGGTCAGCGCGCGCTACAAGATCTACATCATCGACGAAGTTCACATGCTCAGTCGCAACGCGTTCAACGCGCTGCTCAAGACGCTGGAGGAACCGCCGGCGCACGTGAAGTTCCTTTTCGCCACGACCGAGGTGGAGAAGCTGCCGGTCACCGTGCTCAGCCGCTGCCAGCGCTTCGACCTCAAGCGCATTCCCAAGGCGCTGCTCGAGGGGCAGTTCGCTTCGATCTGCCGCCAGGAAGGTGTCGAGGCCGAGCCCGAGGCGCTGGCGATCATCGCCTCGGCAGCCGAAGGATCGAGCCGTGACGGCCTGTCGATCCTCGATCAGGCGATTGCCCACGCCGACCTCGAAGGCGGCGGCAGGGTCACCGCCGATCGCGTGCAGGACATGCTCGGCCTGGCCGACAAGAGTGCGCGCAGGCGGCTGTTCGCGGCGCTGCTGGAGGGCGATCCGCAAGCCTTGCTGGGCGAAGTCGACCGGCAATACGCGCTCGGCGTCGAGCCGTTGGCGCTGATGCGGGCGATGATGGACCTCGCGCATCGCATCACCGTCGCCCAGATCGGCGGTAACGCGGTCGATGCGGCGACGCAGGAAGAGCGCGAGGCTCTGGAAAGCTGGGCCGGCACGCTCTCACCCGGCCAGCTCCACCGCCTGTGGCAACTACTGCTCAAGGGTCACGACGAAGTGCGCAAGGCGCCCGATCCGCTGGTCGCCGCGCAGATGGCGCTGCTGCGCGTGCTCCACGCGGCCGAGATGCCCGATCCGGGAACGCTGGCGAAAACGCTGGAGATGATGGCGGCGAATGGGATCGCCGCTGCTCCGACTGCGTCGAACGGCAGCGGCGGCGCCGCTGCGGCGGCGTCAGCGCCGGTTTCGCTCGACAGCTGGCAGCGGCTGGTCGAGCGGATCGACCAGTCGGGCGCGCTGCGGGTTGCGCAAGTGATGCGGGACTGGTTGCGGATTATCGACCTGGCGCCCGGTAAGCTGGTTTACGAGATCGCGCCCGGGCTCGGTGAGGATCCCGCGCCCGAGCTGCGCGACGCGCTGCTCAGGGTCACGGGCGAGCGCTGGCAGGTCGGCGCCGGCGAGGGTGCGAGCCTGCCGACGCTGCGCGAGCAGGAGGAAGCCGCCAAGGCCGCCGACGAGCAGCGCATCCGCAGTGCGCCGCTGGTCGAAGCGGCGTTCGCGGCGTTTCCGGACGCCGAACTGGTCGATGACGCGGAAAGCCAGCCAGGCAGCCGCAATTGGAACAAGAGAGCCTAGGATCAAGCGATGGATATGGAAGAAATGCTCAAGGCCGCGCAAGCCGCCGCCGAGAAGATCCAGCAACAGATGAGCGACGTCCAGGTAACACTCGATTCGCTCGAGGTCGAAGGCACTTCGGGCGGCGGGCTGGTGAAAATCCGCGCCACCGCCAAGGGGCGCATCCTTTCGGTGTCGATCGACGACAGCCTGATCGTGCCCGAAGACAAACAGATGCTCGAAGACCTGGTGACGGCCGCCTTCAATGACGCGCGGACCAAGGCCGACCACGCGGCCGAGGCGGAAATGCAAAAGGCGCAATCGGGCATGGGCCTGCCGCCGGGTTTCAAGCTGCCCGGTATGGGTTGAGGCGCCTAGCAGAAGGTCAGCGGCACCCCGCAAACTGCCAAGGTGACCGGTAACGCGCCGACGATGTCGCCGTCGGCCTGGACCGGCAACGCGGTGGCCGCGCGCGCTTCCAGCTTCGTGCACGTGAAGGCTTCGATATTGGCCAGCCTGCTCGGATCGCGCGCGACGGCGATCGTCGCCACGAATTGCAGGTAGTCGCGGCGGCGGGCCTTGCGCAGCGCCACCACGTGCAACACAGGCTGCTCGACACGGGCCTGCGGTGCGAAGCTCCAGCGGCCCGCGTAGTAGCGGCCCTTGGCGATGTAAAACGCTTCGCAGGCCACTGTGCGCTCACCGGTCTGCAGCACTATGCCGTCGCGACGCCAGTCGAAGGCCAGCTTGAGGGCGGCGACGACATAGGCAAAGCGCCCGATCGTGCGCTTGAGGCGAGGCGACACGCTCGCGACAACCCGGCTGTCGGGGCCGACGCCGGCGCAGGCGAAGAAATGGCCGTCTCCCATCGCTACCGGGTAGTGATGGCGCCCCGCCGCGCCGCTCAGCGCCTGGTCGGCAAAGCGCTCGGGTTCGTGCGGATATCCGGCCTCCCTCGCCAGCAGGTTGATCGTACCGGCGGGATAGATGCTCATGCTCACGTTGCGGCCGGCGCGAATGACCGCATCGGCCACATGACGCACCGTGCCGTCACCGGCCGCGACGCAGACATGGGTGGCCTCGTCGGCAATCACGGGTGCGCCGGACGAGCTTTCGCTCAGCACCACTCGCGCCCCACGCGCTTCCAGGGCACGCGCGAGCCGGGCCACGGTACGGCGGCGGTGGCGCCCCGCCGATGGATTGCTGAACAGCTGGACTACCTCGCCCACGAACCCGATCTCCCGTCACCGCGCCGTGCGGACCGTCCACAACCAATCCTGCCCACGCCGTTGCGGGCTGGCCACTCGCTTCCCATATTCAGGGCAAGACGCGCACCGGAGCGCTTTCGGCGGCGCCGTGTTATATTGGACGGATGAACATTTTCATGAATCAGTTTCCCCTGCTTCCTTTGCGCGACCTCGTGGTGTTCCCGGGTCAGGTCGTCCCCCTGTTCGTCGGGCGCGACAAGTCGGTGACCGCGCTCGAGGCGGCGATGGCGGGCGACAAGGACATCTTGCTCGTCGCCCAGCTGGACCAGGGCTGCGACAACCCCGAGCGCGACGACCTCTACGACGTCGGCACTGTCGCGCAGGTACTGCAGCTCCTGAAGCTGCCCGACGGCACGGTGCGCGTGCTGGTTGAGGGGCAGCAGCGCGCCCGGCTGACCGAGATGGAGGAGCGCGACGACTACGTCCTCGCCACCACCGACTTGATCGAAGAGGAAGAGGTCACCGGAACGCAGGTTTCGGCCCTGATGCGCAGCGCGCTTGAGCAATTCGCCGACTACGCCAAGCACAACAAGAAGCTGCCCGAGGACATCGAAACCGAGCTGGCGGAGATCGACGACGCCGGCCGCCTAGCCGACGCAATTGCCGGCGCGCTGGCCAGCAAGGTCGCGACCAAGCAATCGCTGCTGACCGAGACCGGCGCTCTCAAGCGGCTCGAGATGGTCTTCTCGCTGATGGAAAGCGAACTCTCGGTGCTGCAGGTCGAGCGCAAGATCCGTGGCCGCGTGAAGCGGCAGATGGAGAAGACCCAGCGCGAGTATTACCTCAACGAGCAGTTGAAGGCGATTCAGAGCGAGCTGGGCGGCGGCGACGAGGAGGGCGGAGACGAACTGGCCGAGCTGCAGGCGAAGATCGACACGCTCAAGCTGTCGAAGGAAGCCAAGGCCAAGGCCACGGCGGAGTTCAAGAAGCTGCGCACGATGCAGCCGATGAGCGCCGAGGCGACGGTGATCCGCAATTACCTCGACGTGCTGCTCGGCCTGCCGTGGGGCAAGAAGAGCCGCCTCAAGAAGGATATCGCCAAGGCCCAGGCGGTGCTCGACGAGGATCACTACGCGCTATCCAAGGTCAAGGACCGGATCGTCGAATACCTTGCGGTCCAGGCGCGCACCAACAAGCTGAAGGGCCCGATCCTGTGCCTCGTCGGTCCGCCCGGCGTCGGCAAGACCAGCCTTGGCAAGTCGATCGCCCGCGCCACGGGCCGCGAATTCATTCGCCAGTCGCTGGGCGGCGTGCGCGACGAGGCCGAGATCCGCGGCCATCGGAGGACTTATATCGGCTCGCTGCCGGGCAAGATCGTCACCAACTTGCGCAAGGCTGGCACCTCGAACCCCCTGTTCCTGCTCGACGAGATCGACAAGCTCGGCCAGGATTTCCGCGGCGATCCGGCCAGTGCTCTGCTCGAGGTGCTGGATCCGGAGCAGAACGCGAAGTTCCAGGATCACTACCTGGAGCTCGATATCGACCTCAGCGACATCATGTTCGTGACCACCGCGAACACGCTCAACCTGCCGCAACCGCTGCTCGACCGGATGGAGATCATCCGTCTCGAGGGCTACACCGAGGACGAGAAAGTCGAGATCGCCCAGCGCCACCTGATCAAGAAGCAGGTCGAGGCGCATGGGCTGAAGCAAGGCGAGTTCGAACTGACCGAGGACGGCCTGCGCGACCTGATCCGTTACTATACCCGCGAGGCGGGGGTGCGCACGCTGGAACGCGAGATCGCCCGGCTGGCCCGCAAGACGCTGCGTCAGATTCTCGAGAAGAAGGTCACCGGTATCGTCGTGACGCCGGAGAATCTCGGCGAATTCGCCGGGGTCCGCAAGTTCAAGCACGGGGTTTCTGAAGAGGAAGCGCAAGTGGGCGCCGTGACCGGCCTGGCCTGGACCGAAGTCGGCGGCGAACTGCTGACGATCGAAAGCGTCACAACGCCGGGCAAGGGTGAGATAAAGACCACCGGCAAGCTCGGCGACGTGATGACCGAAAGCATCGCCGCAGCCTTCAGCTTCGTGAAGGCGCGCGCGCCGGCCTACGGCATCAAGCCGTCGATCTTCCAGCGCAAGAACGTCCACATCCACTTGCCCGAAGGGGCGGTGCCCAAAGACGGGCCAAGCGCTGGTGTAGGAATGGTCACCTCGATCGTCTCTACGTTGACCGGCGTGCCGGTGCGGCCCGATGTGGCGATGACCGGCGAGGTCACACTGCGCGGGCGCGTCCTGCCGATCGGCGGGCTCAAGGAGAAGCTGCTCGCGGCGCTGCGCGGCGGAATCAAAACTGTGCTCATTCCCGAGGAGAATGTGAAGGATCTGGCGGAGATACCAGCCAACGTGAAGGAAGGGCTGGAGATCATTCCGGTGGCGCATGTCGACCAGGTGCTCGAGCACGCGCTCACCGCACTGCCGCTGGCGATCGAATGGACCGAAGCAGACGATCTGGCGAGTCAGCCGACGCCCCCGGCGCCACCAACCGGGGCCACGACCACAGCCCACTGAGCGATCGCAACCGCGTGCTGCGCTGCAGCGACTCGGAAACGGGCCACGGTAGCGCTCCCATGCTTTGGAGCCGCCTTAATTGTACTTGGCCAAGACGACCGGGCGGCTCATCCGCCAAGGTCGGCGCATTTCGCCGCTCAAGCGCGGAATCTGGCGGCTTTAGCTTTGACAGGGCATGGAAAAGACGCTCAACTCCCGCGCCATCGCGAGGCGATTCCAAATTCTGTCCGACAACACAAATGAGGGGGTTTCTCCGACCATGAACAAGAACGAACTGATCGGTGCAGTCGCCGACGCCAGCGGGCTGTCGCGCAACGATGCGACGAAAGCCGTCGAGGGTGTGTTCGATACGATTACCCGCACGCTCTCGAAGGGTGACGAGGTGCGACTGGTCGGTTTCGGGACGTTCTCGGTTGCAAAGCGCAAGGCTTCGACCGGACGCAATCCGCGAACCGGCGCTCCGATGACGATAAAGGCTTCCACCCAACCGAAATTCAAAGCCGGCAAGGGGCTCAAGGACTCGGTCAACTGATCGCTGCGGCGCCCGGCGGGGGAGCCGGGTTGCTGCCAAAGAAAGGCCGCTTTGCCTCAGGCGGAGCGGCCTTTCGCTTGTCTGCTACGGCGCCAGCCGCACCAGCGCCATGGGCGGCGCGGTTGTCCGTTTGGTGATCCGCCATTCCAGCACCTTGCCGCCGGGACCAGCTTGCGGGCCGTTTTCGGTGTTGTTGGCGAGGATTTCGCCATCGGTGACGATGCGGAAAGTGCCGTCGATCTCCGGGATGCCGAGCGAGGCTGCATCGGGCGCCGCGCCGCCCTTCGCGGCATCCGAAGCGGCTGCCGCGCCGAGCATCCCGAGAGCTCCTTGCATGGGGTTCGTCGCGCTCTGTGCCGTGAACCCCTGCGCCTCGACCCGTGCCGCGCCGTCCGCCCGGCGATTGGCCGTGACAAACGCGTTGGCCATCGGGAAGCGCTCGATCATCGGGAACACGAAGTCGTGGGTGAGCTTGCTCGAGAGGGCGAAGTCGACCTCGAACATCCCGTCGCCGGCATAGGTCACGGAGCGCCAGCCGGCTTGGTGGCGCAGGCGTTCGGCCAGTTCCTGCGCCGCTGCCGGGTCAGCCGGATCGATCCCGCCGAGCATCGCGCGCATCGCTTCGGCATTCTTTTTCTCTTCCTGCTTCTTGCTTTCCTTCTCGCTCTCCCACGCTCGCTTCTGCTCGGCGAGTTCGTCTGCCGTGCAAGTACGCTCGTCGACGTTGTCGTCGTAGCACTTCTCTGGGGCGAACGGAGCCTCGACCTCCGCCTTGCTGGCCATGTCGGCGATCTTGCTCAGCGCCAGCAGGTAGATCTGCCCCTTGTAGGCGAAGGTGAACGAACCGTCCTTGCGCAAGTCCAACGTCGAATCGAACTTGCCGGGCTGCAGGAAGCAACCGGTCAGCGTCAGGCACGCGAGCAGCGCGGCCCGCTGAAACCACTTCGTCATCGTCTTACCCCCCGTCAAGAACCGGTTACTTCGGCCTCGTCGCAACCGCGTAGAGCGCGATGGCGGCGGCGTTCGAAACATTGAGGCTTTCCATCGCCTCGCCGATCGGCAGCCGCGCCAGCGCGTCGCAATGCGCGGCGATGTTATGGCGCAAACCTTCACCCTCCGCACCCAAAACCAACGCCACCGATCCCGCCGGCAGCGCGTCGGGGAATGCGGCGTCGGCCTCGCCGGCCAGGCCCAAGCGCCAATAACCCGCCTCGGCGATTTCCTCGAGCGCGCGGGCGAGGTTGACCACGCGCACCCACGGCACGCTTTCGAGCGCGCCCGATGCAGCCTTGGCCAGGGCGCCGCCCTCGGGCGGGGCATGGCGGTCCTGAGTGACCAGCGCGGCCGCCCCGAACGCGGCGGCCGAGCGCAGGATCGCGCCGACATTGTGCGGGTCGGTCACCTGGTCGAGCACCACGATCGGACGATCCGGGTCATCGTTCAGCACCTCGTCGAGGTGGATGTCTTCCAGAGGGTCGCATTCGAGCACGAGTCCCTGGTGCGGCGCATCGTGCGAGACAAGCCGGGCGAGGTCAGCGACCTCGGCGTATTCGATCGGGAATTCGGCCGGCAACTCGCCATCGAGCGAGGCGACACCTTCGCGCGTGGCCCATAGCTTGCGGTGACGGCGTAGCGGGTTCTTCAGCGCGGCCTCGACCGCGTGGCGGCCCCAGAGCCGTACGTGCCCGTGTGTCGGCCGGCCGGAGCCGCGTCCGCCCTGCATCCGCCCTGCGCGCCCGCGCAGGGCTTTCCTGTTGCCGCCTTTCGCCATGGGAACCCCCTGCCAGCGCCGCCATTGACAGGCAAGCGCGGCTTCGCCATGGACCCGCGCACTCGGCCGGAGCCTCGCATCGCGGGGCGCGCATTAACGGGCTTGCCCGTCAACCGGCACCAGGGTGGACAGGTGGCCGAGTGGTTAAAGGCAGCAGACTGTAAATCTGCCCGCGCAAGCGTACGGTGGTTCGAATCCACCCCTGTCCACCAGCCGGCCTTGATTTCTCCGGCGCCGATTTGCCCTGTCCCCACTGCGACCGACAGTTGAACATTGCGTTCGAAACAGAAGGCGTGGGTCCGGGATTGCGCGCGTCAATTGGCCGGGAATCAAACCTTGCTCGGAATCTTGTCAAACTCCGCCTGGATCTTCGCAAGGTTTTCATCGCTGAGCGCATCGGGTTCGTATTGCTGAATGGCCTTCAGCGTCAGCGTGCGGCCCTGCGTCGGGAACATCTCGTTGGCATAGACCGTCGGGATCAGCTTCTTGAGAATTTCATTGGTGACCGGATCGTCGAGCAGCGTGCCGACGGGTGTATCAGCGACCGAATAGTGCGCTGGCTGCGCCGCCTTGGTGCCTTGGGCCGCGGTCGCGGCGGGCAACATCGATAGAGCGGCGGTGGCTGCGAGGATGGAAAGGATCGTTGGGTAATTGCGCATCAATTGTCTCCCATTTGCAAGTTCAGAATGATTGAAGGTCGCTTGCGATCGCGGCCCGACCCGGGAAGATTTGGCCGATCTCGTACAAGTAGGCGGCGGCCATCGAGGTCCGACAGGGTCATTGCAGCCAGCGACAGGCGGAGCAGGTTCACGCGATTCCTTCTCTTGCGCTGCCCGCTTGTTCGTTGCGGCTCATCTTCTCCAGCATGCGCCGGGCTCGCGTGCCGCCCTGGTCGACGCCGAGGGCGACCGGCCTTTCGGCCCAGAAGTCCTTGCCGCGCACGTTGGCGTAGGCGGCTTCGATCATCGGTTTGTCCTCATCCTCAAAGGCGCCCAGCAACAGCTTCAGGAGCGCCGCGTCGACTTCTTCCGAATCCAGATTGTCGTAGCGGGTGGAGGCCCAGAAATAGTGGGTCTCGTGTTCGTTCGCCGGCGTCAGGATATGGGCTTGCGGCAGCTCGAAACCGGCCTCGCGCGGAGTACCGGCCGGGCACGCTCCGATCATCAGGCGCATAGACGCCGGCGCATTCCAGCGCATGTCGAGCCAGTGATCGACTTTCGCCTCGGGCGGGTAACGGCCGTAGGCAACCGAGGGCGGGGGGATGCCGCGCGCGAACCAATTCGAGTGCAGCGTGTCGGCCTCGACGGTCACCGAATGCTCGCCGGCGAAGATCACCCCGTCGCCGCCGAGCGAGCGCCTATGGACGAATTCGATGTGGCTTAGGTCAAGCAGGTTGTCCGTCCCGTATTCGTAATTGGCCTTCATCAGGGTGTAGCCCTTGAGCGTGCGACTGCCTGGGCTCTCGGCCGCGAACGAGAAGTCCGGGATCCGCCCCGGGTCTGCCTCTTGCGGTGCGCCACCCCACAGCCAGGCAATCCCGTACCGTTCCACCACCGCGAAGGCCGGAACGTCCGTCCCCGCCGGAATGCGCTCCGAGTAGGGGTTGCGCACGCATTTGCCTTGCGGCGAGAACGTCAGTCCGTGGTAGCCGCAGACGACGCTATTCCCCTCGCGCGTGCCACGTGACAGCGGCGCGAAGCGGTGCGGGCAGCGATCGAGGAGCGCGGCGATCCCGCCGTCCTCAAGCCGGTACAGGTATATCGGCTGGTCGATGATTCGCCGGGCCAGGCCGCCTTCCCCGATCTCGTCCGCCCATCCCGCCATGTACCAGCAGTTGCGCAGCCATTTCGCCATCGTGCCGTTCTCCTAGAACCGTTCGCAGCGGATGGCCGCCAGCAGGAACGCCGCCGCCACCAAGGGTGTGACGATCATGGCCGAAATCGCGAAACGCAGGCCCTCAGCGCCGAGGCGCGGTGTCATGATATCGCTGAGGCCGCCGACGATGAACGGACCGAGCGCGCCGCCGATCAGGCCGTATGAGACGAGCATGACGGTCGAGGTCAGGCCGCGGTCCCCCGGATGGGCGAGGGTGATCGCGTAATTCACGCAAGGCACAAAGGCGACGCTGATCAGGACGTTCATTACCGCCGCGCAGAGCATGGCCAGGGTCAGGCTGGGCGCGAACACGAAGCCCGCCACGAACGGCGCAGAAAGCGGCAGCGCAAACAGAGGCAAGCGAAGCATGGCCGAAACCGAAGCACGACCCCGGACGAGTCGATCGGCGATGGGCCCCGACAGCATCGTGCCGGCCATCCCGCCGATCCCCACGGCCGGTCCGATGACGATCCCGACACGGTCGAGTGGAACCCCGTGCAGGCGCTGGAGAAACGCCGGGCCCCAGGCGTTGAGCACCGCGGTTACCATTCCCGCGACGCCAAAGGCGACGGCCAGCGGGACGAAGCCCGGCATGCCGCACACTCGCCGTAGCCCCGCCAGCAAGTCAGCGACCCAGGTGCCCGTCGCTTCGTTCCGATCCGCCGGGGTCTCCCGCTCAGGCTCACCAACCGTCAGCGCGAGGACAGCGGCGACGAACATCCCGGTAGCGCCGCAGATGAAGAACATCGAGCGCCAGCCGAGCGCAGCTGCGAGCACTCCCGCGAGAACAGTTCCTCCGACAATGCCGACGAAGGTGCTCACCTGGAACACCGCCACGGCGGTTCCACGCACTTGCTGGCGGAACAAGTCCGGTATCAGCGACATGGCCGCCGGAAACGCAGTCGCCTCGCCGATGCCGACCCCGATGCGGGCGAGGGACAAGGTCGCGAAATCGTGGGCGAGGCCGGTTGCGGCGGTGGAGATCGACCAGCCGGCGATTCCCAGTGCCAGGATACGTGTGCGGTTTCCACGGTCGATCAGGCGAGCAATCACGAGCCCGCCGACGAGGTTGAACAGAACGAACAGCAGCCCGTTGGCGAGCGACATTTGGGTGTCCGACAGTGTCAGATCGTGCCGCACTGGCTCGGTCACCACGCCGAGCAGCGTTCGGTCGCCAACGTTGAGCACGTTGGCGAGGAACAGCAGGACAAGCGTCCATGCCGCGGCCGGCGACACCGCTCTGCCGCCGCTGGTCACGGCATCAGCTCCCGACCTGTCACGAGCTTCGAAAGGTCCGCATCGAATTCCGCGTCGACCAGAACGAAGACCATCTTTGCCGTGTTGTCCGAGCGATTTTCCCACGCGTGGTCGGTGCCGCGCTGAATCACCACGTCGCCGGCCCTGAGCACGACTTCGCTGTCGCTTAGGATCAGCACGACTTCGCCTTCCAGGACGATGCCGTAGTCGATGGTCCGGGTGCGGTGCATCGGGCTGCGCACGCCGCCCGCGTTCGCGGGCGCGAATTCGATCACGCGGATCAGGTGGCCTTCGCCCGATCCGAGAGCGATGCGCGGGGACGCCGAAGTCGGCTCGGCCGTGGGCGCGGGGCCAAGCACAGCCGGGGCGGATTCGACAGACCACACTTCGTCGAAGCGCGCGCCGGGGAGCGAGCGAGTATGAGAGACCTGCCCGTCCGACAACACAACCGAACGCCCATCCGCCAGGTGTCCGGTAACGATCCGCCGCGTCGTCGCGCTCACCTGAGCCTCCGTTGGCCGCTGACATCGCCGCCGCCGGATGTTTCGACCAGTGTGGCCGGCCCGAAATTGCTTAGCGGGAGGGCCGCCAACGCGTTCACGATCGGGTACTGGGTCGGCATGTCTTCCCACCGCGCCGGGTGAAACTGGAAACGGCCATTGCCCCGCGAGGCCGACTTGATCTGCGGCGCAGGCTCGTCGGGCGAGGTGACGGTGAAATGGTCGACGTCGGCCTCGCCCCAGTCGCCGGTTCGCGGCATATACTTGTGGAACATCATCGGACCCGCGGGCGCGGGTGCTTCGCCGGGCGCGAAATCGCGTGCCTCGATGTCGAGGAACGCGAAGCCCTCCCACGACGCGGTGGCGTGCCAGCGACCCGCATTGATCGCCGGTACGGGAATCTGGGCGAATATCTTCGGCCAGCCGAGCTCCTCGCGGCCGGTGAGGATGGGGTCGGCCATGCTTTCCCACAGAACGGGCACGAAATAGCCGCTCACGTCCTCTTCCCCAAGCCAGCGCGCCGGGATGCAAACCATGGCGATGTTGTAGCCACGCCCGGCGAGCCAGCCGATATCGCTCAGCACCAGCAGGCTCACCTCGAGCCGCGCCTCGCCCGCAATCGCGAAACCTGGCGGCAGGAGGCGTGCGAGCATGTCGGGGTCGGTGGCGGCCGAGAGCGTGAGTGTCTGCGTGGTTTTGTCGTAGCGGCGATGTCGCTGCGATGCCGGGACGTTGCGCGGGCCCGGCGCCGGGCCGAACGTCACCGGCATGCGGTACATCGGCGCGAGGTCGCTCACCCGACTCTTTCGAGGCCGAGAAGTCCGGCCGCGTTCAGGCCGAGAATCTTCGCCTGCTCCTCCTCGCTCAGCCGTTCGTGAAAGCCGACCGGGTCGGGCTCCGACATGTCGAACGGGTAATCGGTGCCAAGGCACAGCTTGTCGGCGCCGTGGGTGCGGATCAGGCTGTCGAGCTGGTCCTCATCGAACACCAGCGTGTCGAGCCACAGCTTGCGCAGGTAGCTCGAGGGCTCGTGCCGGCAGTGCTCGGAACAATCACTCCGCGCGCGCCAGCCGTGGTCCATGCGGCCCCAGTAGCCGGGGATGTAACCGCCGCCGTGGGCGACACAGATCTTCAGCCCCGGATGGGCGTCGAGCACCCCGCCAAAGATCAGGTGGCCCACGGCGAGGGTGGATTCGAGCGGGTTGCCGATCAGGTTGTTGAAGTAATATTCGCTCAGCCGCTTGCCTTCGGTGAAGCCGAGCGGGTGGATGAAAATCAGCACGCCCAGTTCCTCGGCCGCGGCCCAGAACGGGCGCAGCGCCTCGGCGTGGAAATCGGTGCCGTTGACGTTGGTGCTGATCTCGATCCCGCGCAGATCGAGCTCGTTAACGCAACGGCGCATCTCCTCGATCGCCAGGCGGGTGTTCTGCAGTGGCACCGTGCCCATGCCCACCAGCCGCTCGGGATGCTGAGCGACCGCTGTCGCCATGCCGTCATTGACGGCGCGCGCGGCCTCTCGGCCGGTCTCCGGATCGGTGAAGTAGAAATACTGGCCCGGGCTGGGCGAGATCGCCTGCACGTCGATGCCGAGGCGGTCCATGTCGGCGAGGCGCGTGTCGAGCGTGTTCAGCGTGCGGCCGATGGCGGCGAACTGGGCGCGGTTGACCTCCATCGTCTTCGGGCTGGTGAAATCGTTGATGCCCAGCGGCGGACCGGGATAGTTCGCCTGCACGATCGCATCGGCGGCGGGGATGCCTAGGTGGCAATGGATGTCGACGACGAGGTGCTTGCCGCGCGCGTGGACCGGGATCGGCTGGCGATCGCCGCAGGTACTTACCTCGCCGTTCATGCCGCGATCCTCGCGGGAACGATGGTGCCGCCGCACGGCCCGAAGCCGATCGGCACATAGCCCTCGGCCCGGGCCTTGCCGCGCAAGGTGAGTGTGTCCCCGTCTTCGAGCATCACCCGCCGGGTGCCGTCCGGAAGCGTCAGCGGCTCCTGTCCGAGGCGGGTTATCTCGACCAGGCACGCTCGCGCCTCGTCGGCCGAGCCGGAGACCGTGCCGGTGGCAATTAGGTCGCCGGTCTCGAGCGGCGCTCCGCCCGAAGCCTGGTGTGCGACCATCTGCGCGAGGGTCCAGAACAGTTCAGCAGCGTTGGTGCGGACGATTGTCGCCAGGCCGGAACCGGTATCGAGCTCCGCCGTCAGCTCCACGTTTAGCCCGCCGGCCGCGCGGTCGAATGGATCATCGAGATAAGCCGGGATGTCCGGCTGGTCCGCCGTCCGCCCTCGCGCTGCCACGCGGAACGGGGCGAGCGCTTCCATCGTCACCACCCAGGGCGAGATCGTGGTCAGAAAGCTTTTGCCGAGATGCGGGCCGAGCAGCATCTCGTAGAACTGAATGCCGCGCGCCGACCAGTCGTTGACCAGGCAGCACCCGAACAGCAGCTCGTCGGCCCGGATCATGTCGATCGTCTCCCCGAGCACATTGACGGGACCGCCGAGCCAGGCACCGAACTCGAGCTCGAAGTCGAGCATCGGTTCCGGCCCGACGACCATCCGCTCCGTGCCCCGCGGAACGAATTGGCCGACGGGCCGGACAACCGGGACCCCACTTGCCGCGACCGAACTGGCGCGGCCGTTGTAAGCCACCGGAAGAGTTGCCCACGCGGGCTGCGGCGCCCGGCCGCCGTTGGTCGCCATGCGCAGGATGTGATCGGCCGAGGTGCAGAAGTCGGTGAAGGCGGTTGGCTTGGCCGGCATCAACAGCTCGGCGCTCGCCATCGGCACCAGCGCGGCTTCCGCGCCCGCGCGGGCGCCCTCGCTGCCCTCCCGATACAGGTCCGACAAAGCGGCCCGTAGCGCCGAAACCGTCTCGCGGGGTTGGGAGAACAGTGGCAGCAGGCTGGCGCCGCTCGCTGCCTGCGCCGCGGGGCCCGAGATCAGGCCCGACGCGATGAGCGCCGAGAGATCGATGATGCTGGCTCCCAGCGCAACCCCTCCGCGCGCAACCTGGCCGTCGTCGAACACGCCGAACGGCAGGTTCTGGATTGGGAAATCGCTATCGGGCGCGTTGGCGCTCTCGACCCAGCTGCGGCGCTGCGGGTCGTGCGTGGCGTTGAGCTCAATGGGCATGACCGCACCCGTGCCGTTCGTGGTGTTCCTTGCGGTAGGCATTCATCTCGGCGAACAGCACCGGCGGCGGGGCGTGCGGGATCGCTGGATCCCACTGCTTGTAAAGCGAATAAACGTTGGCGACGACCCGCTCGGGATCGGTCCAGTGCGCGTATTCCTTGATCGGAATGTCGCGCGCGGCCTCGCGCCAATCCATCCCGGCCTCGAACCGTCCGCGAACCTCGTATCGCAAATGCTCGAAATAGCCCTTCATCGTGCGGACCGCCGAAACGTCGGTGATCGGGCCGTGACCGGGCACGACCACAGCCGGATCGAGCCCGATGATAAAGTCGCACGCCGCGATCCAATTGGTCAGCGGCCCCGCCCAGATTACGGGATGGCCTTCGTTGAACAGGAGGTCACCGGTAAAGACGGTGCGATCCTCCTTCACCCAGGCGATGGTGTCGGACTCGGTGTGCGCCGGGCCGAGGTCGGTCAGCTCCACGGTCTTGTCGCCGACCGTGAGCGTCATCGCCTTGTCGAAAGTCTTCGTCGGCAACGTCAGCTCGTCGACACCGCTGAAATCGAAATAGCGGCCCATCGTCTCGAACAGAAATTCGCCCGCTTCACCCATGGTCTGCCAGTTGGCCGAAAGGTTCGCGAGCGCCTGCGGATCGAAGCCTTCCATTTCCGCCCGCGTTTTCTCGGTGGCGAT
>Ga0105246_10000145_pt1 | contig 33222 bp, 34 predicted proteins | sample KBSM64metaG_FD_99694 | JGI IMG/M metagenome (GOLD analysis project Ga0105246, IMG submission 99694) | Miscanthus rhizosphere microbial communities from Kellogg Biological Station, Michigan, USA - KBS M6-4 metaG | ecosystem: Host-associated > Plants > Roots > Rhizosphere > Soil | place... | reverse complement strand
TGAGGCCGCCATCGGGGGCAAGCCCCCTCCCACATTTGGACCGGGATCGACACCAACATCCTGGTCGGCCCAGAGGCCGCCATCGGGGGCAAGCCCCCTCCCACATTTGGACCGGGATCGACACCAACATCCTGGTCGGCCCAGAGGCCGCTATCGGGGCAAGTCCCCTCCCACATTTCGTCAGGTGTACGCCCTTACAGTTTTTTCTGTCACTGCGGCCCGTGCTCGACTATTGTGGCAACTGTCCCCGTACACTTCTAAACTGTGCCGGTATGTTTCACACAAAAATAAAATACCCGTGAAATCGAGTGCTGCGTCATGACCAATCTGTTGCTCTACCAACGTATTGCCCAGCAATTGGCTGAGGACATCCGGCGGGGTGTCTATCAGCCGGGGGAGCGCGTGCCTTCGGTGCGCAAGATGAGCTCCCAGCTCAATGTGAGCCATGCCACGGTGCTGCAGGCCTATGCCAACCTGGAAGACCAGGGGCTGATCAGGGCGCGGCCGCAATCGGGTTATTACGTGCACCAGACACCGGCACTCACGGCGCCGACGCCGGATATCGCACGGGTTGAACGTCCGGGGTTGGTCACCCGCAGCAGCATCATCCAGCAAGTGTTGGTCGAGTCGCGCCGCGAAGGCGTATTTCCCCTGGGCGCGGCGGTGCCGAGTGTGGATTACCTGCCGGTCCGGGCGTTGCACCAGCAACTGGCCAAGGTCACGCGCTTCCAGAGCCCGCGCGCGTTCAGCTACATGTTCAGCCCGGGCTTTGAACCGCTGCGCCGCCAGGTGGCGATTCGCATGCGCGATGCCGGCGTGGTGGTGGACCCCTCCGAAGTGGTGATCACCCACGGCTGCGTCGACGCGTTGCAGATGTCCCTGCGCGTGCTGACGCGCCCCGGCGATCTGATCGCCGCCGAGTCACCGACCTATTACGGTTTGCTGCAACTGGCCGACCTGCTGGGCCTCAAGGTTATCGAGATCCCCAGTGACCCGGCCACCGGCATGAGCCTTGAGGCCCTGCAACTGGCCGCCAACCAGTGGTCCATCAAGGCGTTGGTACTGACCACGCGCTTGAGCAATCCCCTGGGCGGGACCATGCCCGAAGAGCGGCAGAAACAGTTACTGCGCCTGGCCTCGGATTTCGACATCCAGATCGTCGAGGACGATATCTACGGCGAGCTGATGTTCGAACTGGGTCGCACCAAGGCCCTGAAAGCCTATGACCGTCTTGACCGGGTCATCTATTGCTCGAGTTTTTCCAAGACCTTGTCCCCCGGCGTGCGCATCGGCTGGATGATTGCCGGCAAGTACCAGCAGGAAATCCAGCGTCTGCAGATGTTCAGCACCCACTCCGCGTGCAGCGTCACACAGATGGGCGTTGCCGCTTACCTGGAGAATGGCGGTTACGACCGGCACCTGCGTTACATCCGCCAGGAATACCGCAAGAACCTCAGCGCTTTTCAACTGGCGGTGCAGCAGTATTTTCCGGAAGGCACACAGATGACCCGCCCGACCGGCGGCTTTATTTTGTGGGTCAGTTTGCCGGGAAGGGTCAATACCCAGGAACTGCACGTGCGCGCCCTGCAACAGGGCATCAGTATCGCACCGGGGCTGATCTTCAGTAATACGGAACAGTTCAACCACTGCATCCGGCTCAATTGCGGTACCCCGTGGAACCGCGAAGCAGAGCGTGCGCTGATGACCCTGGGAATGCTTGCCAGCCAGTTGTGCCAGGAGACGGCGGCGGGTATTTGAGGGGGGTAAAAGGGGACAGGATTGATCTCCATGCTTGTCATAATCCGCACAACAGGCGAGCATATGGCCTTCTGCCGTTAACGCTGTTGGCGATATGACCTCTATTTTTCGCGCTGTCTGGATAGTTGGCTTGTTAGGCCTGTGCAACGCTGGCACCGCGCTGGCGGCATCGCCGGCCACGCAATCCCAGCCCGCCGCAAGCGCCGGGCAGGACGCCGCCGGGCAAAAGCCGGCACCGGTAAAGAAAGCGCCGCAGACGAAGAAAAAAACCGCCAAGTCAAAAAAGCGCGCACCCGTGGCGAGCAAATCCAAGTCCGCTCGCGAAGTCGCCCAGACCAAACTGCCACCGGCACAGTTGGACCTGTCTTTACCCTCGAACATGGTCAGGCTGTTGCAACCCATCGGCACCATGCCCAAGCCCAAGAGCGTGCCGTTGTTGCCGCCAATGTTCAGTGAAAAACCTTCCGACAACAGCGCATTCCAGATCAATGGCCGCTTGCTCAGCAACGAGATGAAGCTGCAATTGCGTAACGATGAGCGGCGTGATGTGGAAGGTGCTGCGCTGGATTTCGAATTCAAGCGATAAACGTTCGATCATCGGTGACCCACGGCCCTGACCATTTGTCGCAGACTGGTCAGTCATCTTTGTTTTGTGCGAAAAACCCCTGTTGGACCATTTTAAAACGGCTGTTTAAGGGCGTACTCTAGCCCGGCCATCCCATTGAGTCGTCGAGGACCTGCTGGTCATGAAATGCCGTGAAGGCTGTGGCGCTTGCTGCATCGCCCCCTCCATCAGTTCGCCGCTGCCGGGAATGCCCCAGGGCAAGCCTGCGGGCGTTCGCTGCCTGCACTTGTCGATCGAACAACTGTGCCAGTTGTTCGGCCAACCGGAGCGGCCTGCAGTGTGCAGCGCTTTCAAGGCAGATATCGACGTCTGCGGCAACGACCAGGCCGATGCGATCCGCTTGATCGGCTGGTGGGAACAGATGACGGCGGCTTGATGGGCTTTACTATCGGAACTTCAACAATAAGGAATACATCGATGGGTTCGCTGAAACGAATGGCTGTGGTCTGTGGTTTTACAATGATGTTCGCCGGTGCTGCCCAGGCCGAGGACTGGCAAGTGGCCAAGGACGAGGACGGGATCAAAGTGTCCCTGAGCGAAGTGGCCGGTTCCAAGTACAAGGCCTATCGCGGGGTGACCGTGATCAAGGCGCCAGTGGCGAAGATCGTTGCGCTGCAGGAGGACGTAGCAGGCGCCTGCAAGTGGATTCATGAGTGCAAATCGCAAAAGCTCGTCGACAAGAAAGGCGATGAAGCCTGGACCTACACCCAGTTCAAGGCGCCGTTCCCGGTGACGGACCGTGATTCTTACATCCATGTCACCACCACCCGGTCCGCTGACGGTACCGTCACCCGCAAACTGGAGGGTGTGCCGACCTACAAGCCTGAAGAAAAAGGCTATGTGCGGGTCGCCCAGGTGCAAGGTGCCTGGACACTGGTGCCCAAAGGCGCCAACGAGACCGAAGTGACCTACCAGGTGCACACCGAGCCGGGCGGCAGCGTGCCGTCGTGGCTGGCCAACAAGTTTGTGGTGGACGCACCGTTCAACACCTTGAAAGCCCTGAAGGAACGCGCCGAGAAGTAAGCGCGGCGAATCCTGTGCCTCCTGCCTTGAGTGGAACGTTTGGTGAGCCCTCAAGGTCCAGATAGATGTGAGCCCACACATGGGTTTTATCGAGGAGGCACCGATGCCGAAGTGGAACATTTCTTTCATCAATGACCGTGGTGAGCCGGTAGTCGAGCAATTTGACTGCGAGCATGAGCCGACGCTGGAAGAGGCCGCACAGATGGTGCGCGTACGCGTGTCGCCGGTATTGGAAAAGCTGGACCTCAATGATCTTGCCGATCGTGTTCCCGACCCTACGGTCAAGAGCTTGCACGACCAAAACGGTATCAAAGACCTCAGGGTCGAACCCGCCGCCTGAATATTCCCTGCACGCCATCCTTGCGCCTCTGGTGCAGGTGGTAGCTTCGCGCTACTCTGCAATCGAGATCAGCGAATCAATCGCTCAGGTCTGGTCTTGTCAGCTACATGCTTGTTTTCCTGCGGTGGTCATTGCCGTGGTACCCGCGCCAGTAGCGCGCGGGCTTCAGGAAGCACGGAAAGTCTATCCATCAGTCTGAGGAGGACGTTTCATGAGCACAGCCTATCAAGAAGACATCAGCACCAACGTTCTGCGCCGCATGAAAGAAGGCGGCTTCGACTTCTCACGCTTTCACCCCATCGAGTTCTACGCCATTTTTCCTGATGAGGAACGGGCGCGCAGGGCTGCGGGTCGATTTCGTGGAGAATCGCTGAACGCCCAGGTCAGCGCACGCGACGATGGTGCCTGGTACCTGGAGTTGAGCAAAATCATGTCTGCAACCTACGACGGTATAGGAGACTTCGAGCAGGACTTTGAGGCAGTGGTAGAGCCGCTTGGCGGGATCATCGAAGGCTGGGGCGTCAAGCAGGAGGTGCGTGGGTTACCCATGTAGCGTTTATGAGCAACACAGCACATCGGCTGACCTTTGGGTCGGCCGATTTTGTTTGAGCCGCCCGCCAATGTTCGCAACGCGCAGCGCGGTTTGTGTGCGCCCAAAAAAAAGCCACCCGAGTAGGGTGGCTGAAAGGGAAGATCGAGGAGCCGATCAGTACACGAGCTGACACGGTACTGGCTGTGCAAAGGGTTTAGCTGTAGGACATGTCCTTTTCAGCCGATGGAGATGATTATCCGCAGGTGCGGGCGGGCAGTGAAATCAACTCTGACTATGCTGGTGATAGTCAGAGCTCGCATCGCCATGAAGCGTGCGGCGAAACTCCGGTAATTACGCGCACCAGGACGGTGCAGTGAGAATCCCCGGGTTGTCCAGGTTTTTGATTTTCAAGTGTTTATGCCGCTGGCACGGGCCTTGCGAAGGTCCTTGCGTCCGGGTGACAAGGAGTACGGCATGATCCGCACTTATTACGATGAAATGTACGATGGGGCAGGGCAGGTCCGGCCCCATTACCGCCAGTTCGCCCGTTGGTTGGCCGATACCCCAGCCGAACTGCTGGCCCAGCGTCGGCGCGAGGCCGATTTGCTGTTCCATCGTGCAGGGATCACCTTCACGCTTTATGGGGACGAGCAGGGGACCGAGCGCTTGATTCCCTTCGACACCATCCCCCGCAGCATCCCGGCGAGCGAATGGCGAATGGTCGAGCGCGGCTGTATCCAGCGGGTCAAGGCGCTGAACATGTTCCTCGCTGACCTGTATCACGAACAACGCATCATCAGGGCCGGGATCATTCCCGCCGAACAGGTGCTGGCCAACGAGCAATACCAGTTGGCCATGCAGGGCCTGAACCTGCACCGTGATCTGTATTCCCACGTCTCCGGGGTCGACCTCGTTCGCGATGGCGACGGCACTTACTACGTACTGGAAGACAACCTGCGTACGCCGAGCGGCGTCAGCTACATGCTTGAAGACCGCAAGATGATGATGCGCCTGTTCCCGGAGCTGTTCGCGGCCCAGCGTATTGCGCCGATTGATCATTACCCCAACCTGTTGCTCGACACCCTGAAAAGCGCCAGCCCCTTGGATAATCCCAGCGTGGTGGTGCTGACCCCGGGGCGCTTCAACAGTGCGTTTTTCGAGCATGCCTTCCTCGCCAGGGAAATGGGCGTGGAGTTGGTGGAAGGCGCCGATTTGTTCGTGCGCGATGACCGCGTATTCATGCGCACCACCGACGGCCCCAAGGCGGTGGACGTGATCTACCGCCGTCTCGACGACGCGTTTCTCGACCCCCTGGCCTTCAACCCGGCCTCGATGCTCGGCGTGCCGGGCCTGCTGGCCGCCTACCGTTCGGGCAATGTCGTGTTGGCCAATGCCATCGGCACCGGGGTGGCGGATGACAAATCGGTCTACCCCTTCGTCACCGAGATGATCCGTTTTTACCTGGATGAAGAACCGATCCTGCAGAACGTTCCGACGTTTCAATGCCGTAAGCCCGACGAACTGTCCCACGTCCTGGCCCACTTGTCCGAGTTGGTGGTCAAGGAAACCCAGGGCTCCGGCGGCTACGGCATGCTGGTGGGCCCGGCGTCCACAGCGGCGGAAATCGAGGCGTTCCGCGCACGCATCAAGGCCAAGCCCCACGCCTATATCGCCCAACCCACCCTGTGTTTGTCCACCTGCCCGACGTTTGTAGAAAACGGCATCGCCCCGCGGCATATCGACCTGCGCCCGTTCGTGCTGTCCGGCAAGGACACCCGCGTGGTGCCCGGTGGCCTGACCCGTGTAGCGCTGCGCGAAGGTTCGCTGGTGGTCAATTCGTCCCAGGGCGGCGGCACCAAAGACACCTGGGTGGTCGAGGATGACCTGTGTTGATTAAAAACTGTTCCCCCCTGGAGGCGGCATGAGACTCTCCATCAGCCACGAAACCACCTACCGCTACGAAGACCAGGTGCGCGCCAGCATCCAGTATCTGCGCCTGACGCCCCACGACAGCGAGCGTCAGCACGTGCTCAGCTGGCAGCTTGACCTGCCGCGCCCTGTGCGGGCGCAGGTGGACCCGTTCGGCAACATCCTGCATGTGCTGACGCTGGACGAACCTCACGACTCCATCATTATCGGCGCCCGTGGCCAGGTGGATATCGACGAGCTGCGCGAGGCCGAACATGAGAGCCAGTCGGCCTTTCCGTTCCTGCGCTGCACGCGCCTGACCGAGCCCGACGAAGCCCTGCGCGGTTTTGCCCGGCAGCACTGCCACCAGCGGCGTGACCGCACGGCCCTGATCGACCTGATGCAGGCCTTGAACCAATCGATGCGCTACACGCCGGGCGCCACCCAGGTCGACACCTGCGCGGCTGAAGCCTTCGCCGGCCACGCGGGCGTCTGCCAGGACCATACCCATGCGTTCCTGGCCTGCGCGCGCAGCCTGGGCATTCCGGCGCGGTATGTATCAGGGTATTTGTACACCGAAGACACTACGCACCTGGCCAGCCATGCCTGGGCCGAAGCCTGGCTGGATGACGCCTGGTACAGTTTTGATGTGACCAACCAGTTGGCCCGGCCGGAGCGGCACCTGAAGCTGGCCGTGGGCCTGGACTATCTGGATGCCTGCCCGGTGCGCGGCATGCGCCGTGGAGGCGGGCATGAGCAGATGCATGCCAAGGTGTTCGTGGCGCCGACCCCGGTGATTTCGGTCCAACAGCAATAATCTGAATACCTGAAAATGCAATTCAAATGTGGGAGGGGGCTTGCCCCCGATAGCGGTGGCTCAGTCAATACATGTACTGGCCGACACAATGCCATCGGGGGCAAGCCCCCTCCCACATTTTGATCTGCGCAAGCCTCAAGGCATCTGCTTGCGCCCCGCCATATGCCGCAAGTACCCCACCAGCAGATCCAACTCGTCGTCCGGCAACACACTGGCCGCAAACGCCGGCATCTTCGCCTGCGGCCAGTGCCTCAGGCTTTGTGGGTCGCGAATGTACCGCTTGAGGAAATCGCCGCTGAAATATTCAGTGGGGTTGTAGGGAATATTCAGATCCGGCCCCACCTGTGCATCACCGGCCCCATTAAGGCGGTGGCAGGCCAGGCAGTTCTTCTGAAACAGCGCAAAGCCTTGATTGACCGGGTCATCCGCCGGCAACGTCGGGTCGGGTAACAAGGCGGGGAAGCGCTCGGCGACTGTCTGTAATTGCTTGATCCTGGAGATCTGGAAGGGCCACTGCTCCGGGCTGACATGCCCTGCCTGCGGGTCGGTCCACACCAGATAGAACGGCCCGGCGCTCGGTTTGCCTGGCGTCAGGGCGGGCCAGGGATGGGCCGGGTCTTCCACTGCCAGCCAGGCGCGCGCGCCGTTTTTTTGCAGCAGGGGCGCGGCGGCGAGTTCAGCGGCAAAACCGTCAAGGGCGACCGCTTGCAGATGGCTCGCAGGGTTCAGGCCCTTTAGGAGAACCGCCAAAGGCACTGCGCGATAGGTCATGGTGCGCTTGTAGGAAACATCATCGACAACCTGCACCGTCTGCGCGTCGGGGTGCTTGAGCAGGTCCGAGGTCTGCCAGGTCTTGCCGGCGTGGTCCAGTTCAATGGTCAATTGCGCGGCCCAGGCGGGCAGGGCCAGCAGCAGGGCAACGAAGGCAAGGATCAATTTCAAGGGATAGCCCGGATTCGCAGTGGCGGAAAACGCACGATAGCGCAAATCCGCACGCAAAAAGACAGCCCCCGCAACGGGACCGCTATTCGCAATGTCCCGGCAGGTGCTGCCAAAAGCTGCAGTGCCGATGCTGTGGGTGCGCGCAACAGGTCGCTCGCGTCGTCACCCGATAACCTTGGTTAAGTTGGGCAAGATCAGAATCAGTGTGGTGGCGAACAGAATAAGTCCCGCCTGACGTACTTTCGAATGTTTGAACATGGCTGACTGCCTTTTGTTGTTATTCCTGAGCGTCAAATGCGTGCCTGTTACTCAAGTATCGCGATCTGGCGTGACATTTTTCTTACAGCGGCTCCAGCAAAACCCGGCAGCAGCTTCTTACAGATTCAACCTTAGAGCCCTCGTTCTTCGGCGCTTAGATCCATTTCATATCAACTCGTCACGTTTTCTGCTTAAAACGGCATGAGGCCTAGTGCCATCTTGGCGCCAACCCCAAGGCTAGACAGCTAAAACGATTAACCCGGGGTTTCCCATAGCTGCCTACCGTTCGTCTGAGCGAGGGGGTCAAAAGCAATGAGCGCATCCGTCATTGAAACCGTGTCAATCGGGCCTAAGGTAAGGGCATACGCCCACTGTGGTTCGAGGACATCATGACCCAAGCTCTGATCTTTGATGCGATACGCACGCCCCGTGGCAAGGGCAAAGCCGACGGCGCCCTGCACAGCGTCAAGCCGGTAAACCTTGTCGCCGGCTTGCTCACCGCGCTGGCGCAGCGTTGCGACCTCGACACCCGCCAAGTGGATGACATCGTCCTCGGGTGCGTCACCCCGGTGGGCGATCAGGGCGCCGATATCGCCAGGACCGCCGCGCTGGTCGCGGACTGGGACGTCAGCGTCGCCGGCGTGCAGATCAACCGCTTCTGCGCCTCGGGCCTGGAGGCGGTAAACCTGGGGGCAATGAAAGTACGCTCCGGATTTGAAGACCTGGTGGTGGTCGGCGGCGTCGAATCCATGTCCCGCGTGCCGATGGGCAGCGACGGTGGCGCCTGGGTACTCGACCCGCAAACCAACCTGCACAGCCACTTCACGCCTCAGGGCATTGGTGCCGACCTGATCGCTACCCTGGAAGGCTTCACCCGCCAGGACGTGGACACCTTTGCCCTACAGTCGCAGCAGAAAGCCGCCAGGGCGCGGGCAGACGGTTCTTTCAACAAGTCGCTGATCGCGGTGCAGGACCAAAACGGCATCGTGCTGCTGGACCATGACGAATTCATTCGCGGCGACTCAACCCTCGAGGGCCTGGGCAAGCTCAAGCCCAGCTTCGAAATGATCGGCCAGATGGGCTTCGACGCTACCGCGCTGCGGGTCTACAGCCATGTGGAGCGCATCGACCATGTGCACACGCCGGGCAACAGCTCCGGCATCGTGGATGGCGCCGCGTTGATGTTGCTCGGCTCCGAGGCCAAGGGCCGCGAACTGGGCCTGCAACCGCGGGCGCGCATTGTCGCCACGGCCGTCACCAGCACCGACCCGACCATCATGCTCACCGGCCCTGCACCGGCCGCCCGCAAGGCGCTGGCCAAGGCCGGCCTGCGCGTTGAGGACATCGACCTGTTCGAGGTCAACGAAGCGTTTGCGTCGGTCGTGCTCAAATTCATCAAGGACATGGGCATCGACGCCGCCCGCGTCAATGTCAACGGCGGCTCGATCGCCATGGGCCACCCCTTGGGCGCCACCGGCTGCGCGATCCTCGGCACCTTGCTCGACGAGCTGGAGGTGCGTCGGCAGCGCTACGGCCTGGCCACCCTGTGTGTCGGCGGTGGCATGGGTATCGCCACCATCATCGAACGCCTTTGAGCCCAAGGACACTGTCATGACCGACGCCATTCGTTACGAAACAGGCCAGGACCAGATCGTGGTGCTGACCCTCGACATGCCCGGCCAAAGCGCCAACACCATGAACGCGGCCTACCGTGAGGCAATGGCGGCCACCATTGCGCGCCTGGAGGCGGAAAAGGACACCCTGGCCGGGGTGATCATCACCTCGGCCAAGAAAACCTTCTTTGCCGGTGGCGACCTCAATGAGCTGATCCAGGTCGACAAAGCCCACGCCAAGGCGTTCTACGCCGACGTAGGCGTGTTGAAGGCCCAACTGCGCAGCCTCGAGACCCTCGGCAAGCCGGTGGTGGCCGCGATCAACGGCGCGGCCCTTGGCGGTGGCTGGGAGATTTGCCTGGCCTGTCATCACCGCATCGCGCTGGACGACACGTCCGTGCAGCTCGGCTTGCCGGAAGTCACCCTGGGCCTGTTGCCGGGCGGCGGCGGGGTGGTGCGCATGGTGCGTTTGCTGGGCCTGGAAAAAGCCCTGCCGTATCTGCTGGAAGGCCAGAAGGTGCGGCCGGCGCAGGCATTGCAGGCGGGCCTGATCGATGACGTGGCGGCAGATCGCGACGAGCTGCTGGCCAAGTCGCGCGCCTGGATCCTGGCGAATCCGCAGGCCAGGCAGCCGTGGGACAACAAGGGCTACCAGATTCCCGGGGGCACGCCGTCGAACCCGAAAGTCGCGCAGATGCTGGCCATTGCGCCGTCGATTCTGCGCAGCAAGACCCAGGGCTGTTTCCCGGCACCGGAGAAAATCCTCTGCGCCGCCGTGGAAGGCGCACAGGTGGATTTCGACACCGCACACCTGATCGAAACCCGCTATTTCACCGAGCTGGTGACCGGTCAGGTGGCGAAAAACATGATCGGCACGTTCTGGTTCCAGCTCAATGAAATCAACGCCGGCCGCTCGCGACCACAAGGTTTTGCGCGCTATGTGACGCGCAAGGTCGGCGTGCTCGGCGCCGGCATGATGGGGGCGGGCATTGCTTACGTCAGTGCCTGTGCGGGCGTTGACGTGGTGCTCAAGGACATCAGCCTGGCCGCTGCCGAGAAGGGCAAGGCTCATTCGGCGGCGTTGCTGGACAAGAAAGTCAGCCGTGGGCAACTGACCGCCGAGCAGCGGGAAACCATCCTGGCGCGGATTCACCCTGCACAGGATGACGCCGACCTGGCCGGCTGTGATTGGGTGATCGAAGCGGTGTTCGAAGACCGCGAACTCAAGGCCAGGGTATCGGCCGCCGCACAACGCGTGGTCGGTGCAGACGCGGTGATCGCCTCCAACACCTCGACATTGCCCATCAGCGGCCTGGCGAGTGCGGTGCCCGACCCTGGCAAATTCATCGGCCTGCATTTCTTCAGCCCGGTGGACAAGATGGCCCTGGTGGAAATCATCAAGGGCGCCCACACCAGCGACGAAACCCTGGCTCGGGGTTTCGACTTCGTACTGCAAATCAAGAAAACCCCGATTGTGGTCAACGACAGCCGCGGCTTCTTCACCTCGCGGGTATTCGGCACATTCACCAACGAAGGCATCGCCATGCTCGGCGAAGGCGTGGCCGCGCCGATGATCGAGACCGAAGCGCGCAAAGCCGGTATGCCGGTAGGGCCGCTGGCGGTGTCTGATGAAGTGTCCCTCAGCCTCATGAGCCATATCCGACAGCAAACCGCCAAGGACCTGCAAGCGCAGGGCAAGGCAGCGCCGACCCATCCGGCGACGGCGGTGATCGATCTGCTGGTCAACGACCACAAGCGCACGGGCAAAGCTGCGGGTGGCGGTTTCTATGACTATTCGGCAGGCGCCCGGAAGCGCCTGTGGCCCGAACTCAAGACGCGGTTCGAACAGCCCGATAAACAGATTTCGCCCCAGGATGTGCGCGATCGCTTGTTGTTTATCCAGGCCATCGAAACCGTGCGCTGTGTGGAGGAGGGCGTGTTGATGTCCACCGCCGACGCCAATATCGGTTCGATCTTCGGCATTGGCTTTGCGGCCTGGAGTGGCGGCGCGCTGCAGTTTATCAATCAGTACGGCCTGGACGACTTTATCGCCCGGGCGCGCTATCTGGCCGAGCAGTACGGGGAGCGTTTCGCGCCACCGGCGTTGTTGCTCGAGAAAGCGGCACAAGGCGCAACCTTTTGCTGATCAACCAGGGGCTTGCTTTGCAGATACCTTTCAAGGCACGCTCTTGGGTGTTCAATATTCCCATCGCCGTGTCAGGTATTTTTTATGTCGCTACGCGTCTGCATCCTGGAAACCGATATCCTGCGTCCGGGCCTGATCGATCAGTACCAAGGCTACGGGCAGATGTTCAAGCGCCTGTTCGCCAAGCAGCCGATTGCCGCCGAGTTTGTGGTGTACAACGTGGTGCAGGGTGAATACCCGCCGGATGACGAAGTGTTTGACGCTTACCTGATCACCGGCAGCAAGGCCGACTCGTTCGGCACCGACCCATGGATCCAGACCCTCAAGACCTACGTGCTAAAGCGCTATGAGCGCGGCGATAAACTGTTGGGTATCTGCTTCGGCCACCAGTTGCTGGCGTTGCTGCTCGGCGGCAAGACCGAACGCGCCAGCCAGGGCTGGGGCATGGGCATCCACGATTACAAGCTCGATGCCAAGGCGCCCTGGATGAGCCCGGAAGTGCCGGAGCTGACGCTGTTGATCAGCCATCAGGACCAGGTCACCACCTTGCCGGAAAATGCCACGGTCATCGCCTCGAGTGAGTTTTGCCCCATCGCGGCGTATCACATTGGCGACCAGGTATTGTGCTTCCAGGGCCACCCGGAATTCGTGCAGGACTATTCCCGCGAACTGCTTGAGATTCTTCAGACAACCCTGGGCGAAAAGCTCTACACCAACGGCGTGGCCAGCCTTGAGCGCGACCACCACGGTGCGACCGTGGCGGAATGGATGATGCGCTTTGTGGCGCACACACCTAAAGCCAACCCGACCGTTTGAAGCTCGCCCACAGGCTGGTGCAGCCCACCGCAATAAACCCCAGCACTGCAAAGTAGCCGTAGTGCCATTGCAGCTCGGGCATGTTCTGGAAATTCATCCCATAAATCCCCGCCACCGCCGTGGGGAACGCGAGGATTGCCGCCCAGGCGGCGAACTTGCGCTGCACCACACTCTGGCGCGAGGCCTCCAGCAGCACGCCGAGCTCGATGGTCTGGCTGGCAATGTCGCGCAGAGTCGTCAAGTCTTCCATCTGCCGCGTGACGTGGATCTGCACGTCACGGAAATACGGGCGCATGTTCTTGTCGATAAACGGAAAGCTCAGCTTCTGCAACTCCTGGCTGATCTCCACCATCGGCGCCACATAGCGCTTGAGCCGCAGCACGTCGCGGCGCAGGCCGTGGAGGTTCTGGATATCGCGCTCGCTCAGGGAACTGCACAGCACATTGCGCTCCAGTTCATCGATCTCGGCGTGGATCGCTTCGCTGACCGGCTGGTAGTTTTCGGTGACGAAATCCAGCAAGGCATAGAGTACGAAATCTTCCCCATGCTCCAGCAACAACGGACGTGCCTCACAGCGCTGGCGCACAAAACCGTAGGACGCCGAATGCCCGTTGCGGGCGGTGATGATGTAGCCATTGCCGGCGAAGATATGGGTCTCGATAAACTCCAGCTTGCCGTTCTCGCGCACCGGTGAGTAGGTGACGATAAACAGCGCGTCGCCGAAAGTTTCCAGCTTCGGGCGACTGTGTTTTTCCATGGCGTCTTCGATCGCCAGTTCATGCAGGTTGAACTGGTGCTGCAGGTTGGTCAGTTCCTGGGCGCTGGGTTCTTCCAGGCCGATCCACACAAAGTGGCCGGGTTTGGCGGCCCAGGCCGCACCTTCGTCGAGGGTGATATCCGTGACTTTCTTTCCGGCGCTGTAGACGGCGGCGGCAACGACTCTACCCATGGTGCTGATCACTTCTTATCTGGAGGACAGGTGTTGGGCAGCTTAGCGTGAATGGCGTTCCCTGAAGTGATCGTTCCCACGCTCTGAACTGATCGTTCCCACTCTCTGCGTGGGAATGCCTCCCGTGACGCTCCGCGTCGCCCGCACGGCGCAGGCGTTCAAGCGCCTTGCAGTTCGCGATCCATCTGCGCAATGCACGCATCCATCTGCGCCTGGCACGCCTGCATCAGCGTCGGAACGTCGTCCGCCGTCATCCCCACAGTAGGAATCGGCGCCAACGAACGTATGAGCACCTCGCCACTGTTCCAGCGATTAAGGCGCATATGCGTGACATAGTTACTGACACACACCTGCACGATCGGCACACCGGCTGCAATCGCCATATGGAACGCGCCCTTTTTGAACGGCAACAGACCTTTGCCCAGGTTGCGCGTGCCTTCCGGAAATACCCAGATGGACGTGTCTTCATGCTGCAGGGTGCGGGTCGTGGTGAGCATGGCACGGCGTGCCTTGTGCGCATTGCCGCGGTCGATCAGCACATTGCCGGCCAGCCAGAACAACTGGCCGAACAACGGCACCCACTTCAGGCTTTTCTTGGCAATGCATACCGTGCGACGCGGCACCACGGTGCCCAACACGAACAGATCATAGTTGGACTGGTGGTTGGCGATCACCACGCAGGTGCCGGGCTTGTTGCGCAGCGAGTCGACATCCGTCCTCACTTTCAAGCGCAGTATCCACATGGCGGGCAGTGCATAGAGGCGGGCGCAGAGGCGACTGTTGTCAGGATTGAACGGGCGGCATACCCCTATAAGCACGCCCACTATCCCGGCGAGCATAAAGTGCAGGCTCATCAACAACATACGTAACAGAAAAAGCATCGACACGGCCCATCGAAACAAAAGGTGGCGCAGTGTACGGATGTGCACTGTATTCGGCAATTGCCCCTAAAGACGTAGGAGATAGGCGATGTTTAAGCGCATGTTTCAACATGGGCCGATAAAGCCTGTCTAGAGCGGCGCAGGCTGTTTCGGCTTTGGCTGTAAGAAAAAGCCCGACTCAAGGTCGGGCTTTTTCTTACAGCCAAAGCCCGACTCAAGGTCGGGCTTTGGCACAGCAGGTTCAGGTATTACATCAGCACATGACCTTGATCCTGGATAATTGCATCGTCCAGCGCTTCCAGCAGCGCCTTGCGCACTTTCAGCTTGGTCTGCTTGTGCGCATTCATATTGATCTTCTTCAACTGCCGCGCCGCTTCCAATGCCGCCGCGTGCAATTCTTCCGGCGCCACCACCTTGTCGAGGAAGCCCGCCTGCAAGGCGCCTTGCGGGTCAAACATCTCGGCATTGATCACCGAGCGATGAAACGCCGACTTGCGCAGACGGTCCCGCGCCAACTCGATACCGGCGTGGTGCATGGTCATGCCGATCGCCACTTCATTCAGGCCGATGCTGAACGGGCCCTCAACGCCAATCCGATAATCCGCCGACAACAGCAGGAACGCGCCCTTGGCCACCGCATGCCCAGGGCATGCCACGATCACCGGGAACGGATGCGACAACAGGCGACGCGCCAGCGTCGAGCCGGACGTCACCAGGCCGATGGCTTCTTTAGGGCCGGCCGTCATCACTTTCAAATCATAACCACCCGACAGAATGCCCGGCGTGCCCGTGATGACCACCACTGCCCGATCCTGCTCCGCCTGATCCAGCGCCGCATTGAACGCACTGACCACTGCCGGAGAAATGGCATTCACCTTGCCGTTGCTCAGGGTCAGGGTCGCGATACCGTCTTCGAGGTGGTAGGCAATCAACTCACTCATGACGCGGTTCCTTATAGGGCTTGTTATAGAAGAATGCAGCAAACGTTACCCAGCGCGCCCGCGCGGGTAAAGCGCCGTGACTGACTGCCCAGTCAGGCTTTCGCGCCACAGCCGGCAGCAGAGCGCCTGAAGCGGGGCACCACAACCAGCGTAGACCATCCCGATCCATGCCCGAGATTGGCACAATCGCCACCGCCCGCAGACCCCGTTCCGGCATAACCGTCTAACCGCATGAAAATTCTGAAAAAAACCTTTGCCATCAGAAAGGCTTTCGACTACATTAGCGCGCCTCGACAGACTGAACTGGTTTGCCGAGATACGGTGAAGTGTCCGAGTGGCTTAAGGAGCACGCCTGGAAAGTGTGTATACAAGAAATTGTATCGAGAGTTCGAATCTCTCCTTCACCGCCACATTATTACGAAAAAGCCCCGTTTTACGGGGCTTTTTTGTGCCTGCTGGTTTTGTCCCGCCATCTGCCCAATTCGGGCTCTGTAGCGCTTTATCCAGACCTACAGGCGGCTATGCGCCTACACACCCGGACGAGCCGTCTCAGCCCTGCGACGCCCTGGATCGTCTTCGCCAATACCGCACCCCTGCCGCCAGGGCCACCAGCGCTACCACCGCGAGGAAGATCGGCAGGCGATAGGGCTTCAGGTCGCCAAAGAAATGCTGCAATGCTTCGCCGGCCCAATAGCCGGCGCCGACGAACAGGGTGGCCCAGATTGCCGCACTTGGCACATTGATCAGGGCGAACTTCCAAGGCGATAGTCCACTGGCACCGATCACGATGGGCCCCACCAGGCGCATGCCGTAGAGAAAGCGCACGGTGAATACCGAGGTCGTCGGATAGCGGTGGATAAGGTTCTCTACCCGTTCGATGGCTGACTGATGACGTTTGAGTTTGGGCAGCAGGCGCTGCCCGGAATAACGTCCGGTCCAAAACAGCAGTTGATCGCCGAGTATCCCGCCTGCAGTGGCCCACCCGATCACCTGCAGCACTTGCAAAGTGCCCTGGTGCGCAGCCATTCCGCTCAGGATAAGAACGGTCTCGCCTTCGAGCAGGCAGCCCAGGAAGATTACCCAGTAGCCGTAGCCAGCGATCAGCGCATTTAGATCAAGATGTTCGAGCACGGCGTATTCCTTGTCGCTTGGCACGGAAAGGCCGCGCCGGGATTCTTCGCGTTTCCTTTGAGGTATCCGTCAGCAAAAAGGTTTCGACAATGTGGCCAGCGCTTCCGGCCGCCGTTCTATGCGGTCATACGGGAGGGGGATGACCGCGCGCGTTCACGGCCGTTGGATGCCTGCTGCGGATTAGACAGCAGGCATCGGGAAGGGACTTAGCGAGCAATCATCCCGGCAGCTTGTTCGGTCGCTTCAGTCGTACGCGTTGCCAGCTTGCGCACTTCGTCTGCAACGACCGCAAAGCCGCGACCCGCTTCGCCCGCGCGCGCGGCCTCAATCGCCGCGTTCAGCGCCAGCAGATTTGTCTGGTTGGCAATGCTCTGAATCGTCCCGACGATCTGTGACAATTGGGCGATGTTGTTCTCAAGCGTCCGCTGGTGCTTGACCTCAGTGTGCCGCAGCGCCTCCTGCTCATGCTGCAAGTGGACATCCACGAGGGCACCTACTACCCGAAGGGGTGAGCCGCTGGAGTCGCGGCGGGTCTGGCCTCGCGCTCTGAACCACCGATACTCGCCGCTCTTCATCTTCAGGCGATACTCGATATCAAAAGGCGTTTTACCCGATCGGTCGTTCAAATGAGCACCAAATGCGTCGAGGCTTTGTTCCTTATCATCCGGGTGTAGTCGGGATGCCCAGCTGTCCAGGACATCCGGGAACTCCTCCACCGTTTCAAATCCAAGCAGTCGCCGGAACTGCGGAGACCACCAGAAAGGGTTCTTTGGATTGACCGGGTCTCCCGCGATGACTTCCATATCCCACAGACCGTCCGAGAGCATCTCCCTGGCCAGTTCAAATCGGGTGATGATGACGTCGTGTTCCTGGTCTCGCTCAAGCTGATCATGGATATCACGCAGAGAGCCCGCGACGCGTAGAGGCATCCCCCGATCATCCCGCAAGGTTTCTCCTTGGGCATAGAACCAACGGTAGGAACCGTCCTTCATCGCGAGGCGATTTTTCACTTTATACGGTGTGTGCCCGGACTTATCGTTCAAGTGGCGGGCAAAAGCGTCGAGGGTGGCTTGCTTGTCCTGTGGATGCAGGCGGTCGGCCCAGCTGGCTAACACATTTGGGAAGTCGCGCTCATCGTTGAACCCCAGAAGGTTTCGCAATTGTTGAGACCACCAAAAGCGATTTTTGGGATTCACCGGGTCGCCAGCGACGACCTCCATATCCCAGAGCCCTTCGCTGGAGGCGCGGTTTACAAGATCAAACCGCACCTCGTGGGCATGCGCGGACGACGCAGCTTCGCGAAGCAGCTCACGGGCTGCCTCCAGTTCCTGCTCAAGCGCATGGATACGGAACTGGGAGTCGCGCTCAAGGGAGTCAAAAGCCTTCCAGGCATCCAGGACAGCCGCGCGTTCAGCGCACCCGTCTACTTGTGGAGGTACCCGGCGGGTGATTGCAGCAACCAATTGTTGAACAGCGCGACGATCACGGCGCATTTTGAAGACATTAATCATGAAGATTGGACTCGTAGATGTTGCGGGCCCTATCCATGGCACCTTGCCATCTATATCGTCATGAGCGAAAAAAACTGTACACGATTTTTGATTTGTACATGATCTGATGAGCGTGCCCTGGAGATCGGTGGTCCTTAACGCTCCAGGCGTGCGGCGGTCGCTTGAAAAGTAAGCAAGCCCCTGATACTGCGAAAAATCAGGGGCTTCGTTATTTCTGCGGTTTGAAAATCCGGCGATTCAGGTCAGGCGCAAGGCATGTCCATCCGCCGCCCTATGACGTCGAGCAAATCGCAGCCGTCGCGCAACGGAATTGAGCAGAGCAGTGCGAAATCGCTGAGTACGACAGCATCACTGCTGATCTCACTGCGTAGTGCGAGGTTCTCAAGGACTTGGGTAACGGCGCGAAGTCGATAGGTTGCAGCGTCGAGAAGTATTTCCAGCGGGGCGGTGGTGTCGACAAAAAGAGCAGGGGTGGCGCTGTCGTTGTTGGTGAGGGCTATGAAGTGGTTCATATGTGCAACTCCGGTTGTCAGAGGAAAGCAGCCACACATTTGTCGCCAAACAAAAGGTGGCAGCTGTACGCAGGTTGGCGAACCGGGACAATCGGAAAACCGGCAGACCCGAAGGTCTCCCGCGCACAGCTACCGTCGAGCAGCTTATTGCGCGCAGAAGCATCCCGCAAATATGCGAGGGCATTTCTGTCGATTTATCGTCGAGTCGCCAAACCCGGTCACCCTATGAGTGACCGGGTGACTATAGGCATGGTGATTTTGAAACGGGAGCCCCGCATTTCTGCAAGGCGTGTAGGACGTTGCCCAAACCCGCACAGCGATGAGAAATGATTCAGGATTGAGCGTCAGCGAGACGGGCGTAACGGATACCGAGGTTCATGGACCATCCTCTGGCGTCAGGGCCATGAAACCTCGCTTGCCAGGCTCAGCGCTCTGGCAACCTGATACTTATTGCGCGGTTTTCAACTTGATCACATCACCGGAGATCTTGGTGGTGTAGCCATTGAGGACCCAGGCCCAGAACCATTTTTCCTGGATTTGGGTGTTGATCATCGCGTCGCCGCCTTTGGCCTTGATGGCTGCATCCTGAGCGCGGACGAAGCGGCTGTTCTGGCCGATCGGGATAACGCCCAGCAGCATGATGCCGGTGGCGCTGGCTTCGCTGTGGCCGAGCACGGTGTATTGGCTGGCGTCGTATTGCTGGGTTTTCATGGCGGTGCCGGTGCAACCTGCCAGGGTGAGACCAAGAACGGCTGCGGCAACTACTTTACTGACGTACTTCACACGTAACTCCATGGGCTGAATCTCGAGACTCAATTCTCGAGGCGCGACACTTTAAACGCTCATATGGCGGATTGAAATCAGCGCGCCCAGGTTTCATTTTATGGCGACAATCAGGCGGCCATCGGGGGCAAGCCCCAATGCCAGTCAGTCAAGCGCAGATCCCCTGTGGGAGGGGGCTTGCCCCCGATAGCGGTGGGTCAACCAACATCAATGTTTGCTGGGCCGACGTCTTCGCGGGCAAGCCCCCTCCCACATTTGTCTGCGCTCGGTCAGAGACGCAGCCAGGCCAGGCTGCCGAGTACCACGGCCACGCCGCCGGCCGAATACGCCATGCGCTTGAGCCATTCCTTGCGCGTGAGCAAGGTAATCGCCGCCAGTGAGATCGCGATCTGAATCGCCGTCATCGCCTGGGCCCAGCGATGGTGCTGGTGCAGCGCTTCTTCGGATTTACGGTCCCATTCCAGGGAGCTGGCTTCAAGCTTCTCGGCTTGCTTGCGCACCTCTTCCTTCTGGCTTTTATAGCGCTGAATTTCATCGTTGTAGTGGGCGGCATCCACGCCGGGAATATGCGTGGCCAACTCCGCCAGGTTCTGGCGGCTGGACTTGGCCTGGTAGTAATTCCACTGGTTGGCGGCCTCGGTCTTGATGATCGCGGCGTTGTTCTTGTCCATCGCCGCCTCGCTTTCGCTGGAGCCGGCCTGGTAGCTGAGCATGGCGCCGACGGTGGCCATGATGGCGGTCATCACCGCGATACGACTGGCAAAGGTATCGCCTCGACCGTGGGCCTGTTCGGTGGTGTGTTCGAGGTGCTTTTCGTGGGGGCTGGGGACTTCGAAGGCTTCGGACATGGCGGCGTCTACGAGGGGGCAGGGGGAGCCTGATTCTTCACCAGTGCGGCTGTCTCAAGCCTGTCGATAACGTCGGATCAGGTGCCCATACAGCGCAATATTGACCAGCAGCACCAGCGCTCCCAGGCCCAGTTGGATCTGCGGCGTGAGCCCGGCCGGGTAGATCAGCGCGAGGAGGTAATGTTCGATGAAGCCTGCGCCATAACCGTCTTGCCCGGCCAAATGGCGCAACAGGTTTTCCCAGCGGGTGAGCGGGCAGGGCAGGTGAAACACCTCGACGGCAACGCCCCAGGCCGCTGCGGGCAGGTGCAGCCAGATGAGCGGTCGCCATTTGAGCACCAGCAGGCCACCGAACAGCACGAACAGGATGAAGCATAAATGGAACAGCACCAGGCTGTCGGCGGCTAGACGGTAGAACATGCGTGGGTTCGCTTTGAGGGCGTCGAAGGCGCGGGCTTTGGGGATGAGGTTATAACTCAAGTTGACAGGCATTTATGCCCAGGGCCTTGGCGATTTTTTCCCGCGTGGTTCGACGTGGTTTGGTGACCGCTTCTTGCTGGGCGAATGCCGATTGTGAAATGCCCAGGCGCTTGGCAACTTCATCCTGGGTGAGGTTCAAGTGCTCGCGCCAGGCCCGTATGGGTGTCGCTCCCTCTACCAGGCGGCTGACGACAGCGTGGGGAATCAGGTTCGGGTCGTTTTGCCGGGCCAGGTAATGTTCATAGGGGATCACCACAAAGGCTGGCTTGCCCTCGATATTGTGGATGATCTGTACGGCAGTAGGTTCGTTCGTCACGTTTTTTGACCTCTTGAATGCTGACCACATGGATGTCGCCGTCCCAGTCGAAAAGGACGCGATAATTACCCACCCGCAACCGATAGCCGTGTGGATGGTTAACCAACGCCTTGACGTTGACTGCATCCGGCATGCGCTCAAGCGCTGACACCGCATTGCGTACCTGTTGCTGATGGTAGGTATGCAGCCGAAGCAGTTGTTTGACCGATTTGCGGGTCCAGTGGATCGAATTCATTGGAGGTTAATAAGTCTTTTATAAGGTTTGCAAGGTGCATTTTCAGCGCATGGTCGAAGGCGGATCTCTATTCACCCACAAACTCTAGACAGGCGCCGCGCACGCCTGCCGGTAAAACTGTTGCGTGGTATGAATGCTCTATAGGGGCATCACCAAGGTTGCTCGCAGGCAGCCGGGACCGCTATTGTGCTGAATCCTTTTAGTCTTCCCCCCGGGGTTTCTGTTGTGATGAACGCACCGCGTACCGCTGTCCCGATCAAGGCTGTGATTTTCGATATGGACGGTTTGTTGCTGGATACCGAAGGCATCTACACCGAAGTCACGCAAATTATTGCCGAACGCTACGGCCGCACCTATGACTGGAGCATCAAGCAGCACATCATCGGGCGCGGTGCACAGGACCTGGCCGACTATGTCGTCAAGGCGCTGGACCTGCCGATCACACCGGCCGAGTTTCTGGAGATTCGCGAGCCGTTGATGAGCGAGCGGTTTCCCAAAGCCCTGGGCATGCCTGGCGCCGAGGCGCTGGTGCGGCATTTAAAGGCGCATAACATTCCGATTGCCGTGGGTACCAGTTCGTCGCGCAACTCGTTCGGCCACAAGACGACGTTGCACCGCGAGTGGTTTGGCCTGTTCGACACCATCGTCACTGCCGACGACCCGGAAGTCGGCGCCGCGAAGCCTGCGCCGGATATCTTCCTCACCGCTGCGCGTCGCCTGGGCGTGGCGCCTGGGGATTGCCTGGTGTTCGAGGACTCGCCATTCGGCGTGACGGCGGCGAAAGCGGCGCACATGACCGCCATCGCCGTGCCCGATGAAGCCATGGCCGACAGTAAATATCAGCATGCCGACCAGATCATCCGCAAACTGGCGGACTTTGATCTGGCGGCCTATGGCTTGCCACCTATGTCCTGACTCAGCATCGGTCTAAAAATGTGGGAGGGGGCTTGCCCCCGATTGCGGTGTATCAGCCAATTTATCAATAGCTGACCCACCGCTATCGGGGGCAAGCCCCCTCCCACATTTGGTTTGTAGTTCTGCAAAAAACTATGCGCTGAAACCACCGTCTATGGTCAGGCTGGCCCCCGTGATATAGCCCGCTTCCGGCCCGGCAAGATAGGCCACAAAACTGGCAATCTCCTCCACATGGCCATAGCGCCCCACCGCCATCAACCCGACCAAACTCTCGGCAAACTCACTGTTCGCCGGGTTCATATCCGTGTCCACCGGCCCCGGCTGCACGTTGTTGATGGTAATCCCCCGTGGTCCCAGGTCGCGTGCCAAACCCTTGGTCAACCCTACCAGCGCCGCCTTGCTCATCGCGTACGGGCCACCGCCGCCAAATGGCATGCGCTCGGCGTTGGTGCTGCCGATATTGATCACGCGGCCACCTTCGCCCATATGTTTGGCGGCTTCCTGGGTGGCAATAAAGACGCTGCGCACGTTGATCGCCAGGGTCTGGTCGAAATCTTCCAGCGTGAAGTCTTCCAGCGGGGCGATAGCCAGCACGCCGGCATTGTTCACCAGGATATCCAGGCGCCCGAAGGCATCGACGGTGGCGTTGACCGCCGTGCGAATCGCTGTGGCATCGGCGCTGTCGGCGTGGATTGCCAGGGCTTTGCCGCCTGCGCTGATCACGCTGTCCTGCAAGGCTTGCGCCTTGGCGGCCGAACTGACGTAGGTAAAGGCAACGGCAGCGCCCTGCGCGGCCAGGCGCTTGACGATGGCCGCGCCGATGCCACGGGAACCGCCTTGAACCAAGGCGACTTTGCCAGTGAGGGTTGCAGTAGTCATGTCGATCTCCACGTAGTTGATGAGCCGAGTATCGGCCTCACGCGACCAGGCCGGTAGAGCGTGATTGCTATAGTCTGTGTAAACCAAAAGTTTAGAGTGGCGGGTCATGGAGAGCTTTGGCAGTATCGAATGCTTTGTGCGCAGCGCCGAGGGCGGCAGCTTCGCCGAGGCGGCGCGACACCTCAGGCTGACGCCGGCGGCGGTCGGCAAAAGCGTGGCCAAGCTGGAAGCGCGCCTGGGCGTCAGGCTGTTTCAGCGCAGCACTCGGCGCCTGACCCTGACCGAAGCCGGCAAGCTGTTCCTGGGCGAAGTCAGCGGGAGCCTCACGACGATTCAGAACGCCGTGGCCAACCTGGCCAGCGCCGAGGGGCGACCGGTGGGCACGCTGAAGGTGAGCATGGGCACGGTGTTTGGCAATCGCTATGTGATGCCGTTGCTGGGTGAATTCATGCGGCGCTTTCCGGCGATCAGCCCGGATTGGCACTTCGATAACCGCCAGGTGGACTTGATCGGCCAGGGCTTCGACGCCGCCATTGGCGGTGGCTTTGAACTGCCCCAGGGCGTGGTGGCGCGCACGTTGACCCCGGCGCACCGGGTGCTGGTGGCGTCCCCGGCTTATCTGGCGCAACACCCCGCAGTGCGTGCGCCCGACGATTTGTCGCGCTGCCACGGCATCCTGATCCGCTCCCCGCAGACAGGCCGGGTGCGCTCATGGCAACTGACCCACCGCGAGCGCGAGCACAGCCCGCTGGTGCTCAAGCCCGTCATGACCATGAGTGATTCCGAAGCCGCCTGCTGCGCCAGCGCCCAGGGCCTGGGCATTGCGCTGGTCAGCCTGCCGATGGCCGTGCCGTTCCTCGACAGCGGCGCGGTGGTGCGGGTGTTGCCGGACTGGTATGTGGATGACGGCAATATCTCCATCTACTACGCCGAGCATAAGTTGCTGCCCGGTAAGACCCGGGCGTTCGTGGATTTTGTGATCGAGCAGTTTGCCGAGCAGCAATTGGGCCGCAGATTCAGTGCGGTCGCAAAGTAAATAGAATTCCAACTGTGGGAGAGGGCAAGCCCCTTCCACAGTTGACCTTCAGTGGCCGAACTTGCCGGGCCAACCGATGACTTTCTTCGGCCTTGGTGTCGCATAGGTCCTGACTTTGGATGTCGACAACCCCAACCGCACCAGCGACTCAGCGATCGTCACCGCCGCCGTCACCCCATCCACCACCGGCACCCCGGTGCGCTGGCGAATCTGCTCGTCCAGCCCGGCCATGCCGCCGCAGCCCAGGCAGATCACTTCCGCCTTGTCCTCAAGGATGGCCAGTTCCGCCTGGCGCACGATCGCTTCCATGGCCGCCACCGGGTTTTCTTCCAACTCCAGCACCGCCATGCCGCTGGCCCGCACCGAGGCGCAGCGCTGGTACAGGCCGGCGAGTTTCAGCCGGTCTTCGATCAGCGGCACCGTGCGGTCCAGGGTGGTCACCACCGAGTAGGCATGACCCAGGAACATCGCCGTGCTGGCCGCGGCTTCGGTGATATCCACCACCGGCACGTTGAGCAGCTCCTGCAAGCCTTCGCGGCCATGCTCGCCGTAGCCGGCCTGGATCACCGCATCAAACGGCTGGTCGTAGGCCATTACGCGGTCCATGACCGCGATGGCGGCCAGGTAGCTTTCAAAGTTGCCCTCCACCGACTCGGCGCCGAAGTAGGGGGTCAGCCCCACAATCTCGGTGCCCGGCGAGGCCACGCTTCTGGCCTGCTCAGCGATGGTCTGGGTGATGGATTCGGTGGTGTTGACGTTGACCACGAGGATGCGCATGGAATGTCCTTGTTTAATGACTGACGTTATCGACGGCAATACTTTCGCCGCTGACATCGGCGTAGAACGGCTGGCGCTTGGCGATCAGCAGGTACAGCAACCCTGCAATACCGGCGCCAAACAGCCAGGAGAACGGCGAGACGCTGGCAAACCCGGGCAACAACGCCAGCAGGATCGCGATGACCGCTGCCGGAATGAACGCCGCCACCGCGCGCAGATTCACGCCCCGGCTGTAGTAATAAACCCCTTGCGCGTCTTCGCTGTACAGTTGCGGCACATCCACCTGGCTTTTGCGGATCAACCAGTAGTCGACCATGATCACCCCGTACAACGGCCCCAGCAGTGCGCCCAGGCCGGACAGGAAATACACGATCACCAACGGGCTGTTGTAGAGATTCCACGGCAAGATCAACACCGCGACGGTGGCGCTGATCAACCCGGCGCGACGGAAGTTCAGGTACTTGGGCGCCAGGTTGCTCAATACGAACGCCGGGGCGACGAAGTTGGCCATGATGTTCACCGCCACCGTGACGATCAGGAAGGCCAGGCAGCCGAGTACGAGAAAGAAGGTATTGGGAATGGCGGCGATGATTTCGGTCGGGCTTTCGATCACTCGGCCATTGAGCTGGAACTGCCCGCCGCACAGCAGCACGGTGATGGCGGCGAACACCAGGATATTCACCGGCAGGCCCCAGAAGTTACCCACCTGGATCGTCCTGCGGCAGGGCGAGGAGCGTGCGAAGTCGCAGAAGTTGAGGATCAGCGTTCCGTAGATCGCCAACCACAGCGCGCCTCCGGCAAAGATATTGCGCCACATCTCGCCGCCGCTCAGCGGTTCGCGGATCGACCAGGCAATGTGGCCGCCTGCCTGGAAGTACATCCAGCCGGCCAGCGAGGCCACAGTGAGCAGAATCACCGGCCCGGCGAATCCTTCATAGCGACGTACCATTTCCATGCCATAGGCAAGGATCACCAATTGCACCAGCCAGATCGCCACGAAACACGCCCAGCCGAGCGATGACAGGCCGAGAATCGAGTTGTGGTCGTAGTCGGCAAACCCTGGATGAATCGCCGTCAGCAGCACCCGGAAAACCACCGATGCCAGGTAGGTCTGGATACCGAACCAGGCAATCGCAATCACCGCACGGATCAACGCCGGAATCTGTGCGCCATGGATACCGAAGCTGATACGGCTGATTACCGGGAACGGCACGCCGGTCTTCTGGCCCATGTAACCCGACAGGTTCATGAAAAAGTACACCAATGCCGCGCCTATCCCCAGTGACAGCAGAATCTGCCAACCGCCCAGGCCCAATGCATACAGGCCGATGGCGAATGAATAGTTGGCGATGTTGTGCACGTCATTGGCCCACAGCGCAAAGATGCTGTAGCGGCCCCAGCGACGCCCTTCGGCCTTGGTCGGCGCCAGGTCCTTGTTGTGCAGGCGTGGGCTGAGTACCAGCGGGCCGGGGCCGGCGGCCTCTGGATTCAGGGCGGAGGAGGGCAGATCCAATGCGACGTCATGGGAGAGGCTAGTACGCATTCCGGCGGGCTCCAGCACATCCGCAGCAATGCGGCAGATGGCAAAGTGTATGTAGATTTTGTATTTATTGTATACAAAGCGTAAATACTCTTAAGCCACATGCGTGCCAGCTTTGGATCTATGAAAACCGTGGTTAATTTCTTTTTTATTGGTTGTTGGCATAAATTGCTGAATTTAAAGCGATATAAATTGACCGTTCGAACAGCTATTTATTTTCTTGAGGAGGGGGACCGACCTGGGAGGGCAAAAAAATTTAGAAAGGAAGTGTTACGTTTTGGTGCGCTTCAAGCGAGATTGCACACATAAATGGCACCGATAGTTACAGGTATGTGTACATCTCGAAGGTCAAGTCGAGTCCAATGTGGGAGGGGGCTTGCCCCCGATTGCAGGGGGCCAGTCACAGATGTGCCTACTGACACTCCCTCATCGGGGGCAAGCCCCCTCCCACACAAGCCCCCTCCCACAGGTTTTACCGCATCAACTTCAAGCCTTGCTGATGATATTCCCCGCATGCAGCCCGCATTCCTTCTGCGTGGCCTCTTCCCACCACCAGCGGCCTTCACGCTCGTGCTGGTTGGGCAATACCGGCCGGGTGCAGGGCTCGCAACCAATGCTGATAAAGCCGCGTTCATGCAGGCTGTTATAGGGCAGCTCAAGCATGCGGATGTAACCCCAGATTTCCTCACTGGTCATCTGCGCCAGCGGGTTGAACTTGTACAGGGTACGTTCCGGGGTAGAGAACGCCGTATCGATTTCCAGCGCGGCCACCTGACTGCGGGTGCCCGGGCTCTGGTCGCGGCGCTGGCCGGTGGCCCAGGCGCGAACACCTGCGAGTTTGCGGCGCAACGGTTCGATCTTGCGAATACCGCAGCACTCGCCATGACCGTCCCTATAGAAGCTGAACAGGCCTTTCTCCTTGACGAAGGGTTCCAGCTTGCTCTGGTCCGGCGAGATCAGTTCGATGTCGATCTTGTAGAAGTCACGCACCTGTTCGATAAACCGATAGGTTTCCGGGTGCAGCCGGCCGGTGTCGAGGCTGAACACCTTGACGTTCTTGTTCAGTTTCCAGGCCATGTCCACCAGCACCACATCTTCGGCGCCGCTGAAGGAAATCCACAGGTCGTCACCGAACTGGCTGAACGCCAGCTTGAGAATGTCCTGGGCGGACTTGTTGGCATAGGTGGTGGCGAGTTCAACGACGTCGAAGGCTTGGTTCATCAGGACGGTTCCTACAGGTCAGTGGCGCTGAGCGCTCTATAGGCGGCGATGGTATCAAAATCCGCCCTGCGTTGCGGCGGCGTGCTTGAATCGCTAGAGTTCGGCAGTCCTTTTGCTCGCTCAACTTGAATAATACGAACGGAGTGTCTTGTGGAAATTGCCTGTCTCGACCTGGAAGGGGTGCTGGTTCCGGAAATCTGGATCGCCTTCGCCGAAAAAACCGGTATTGAATCCCTGCGCGCCACCACCCGTGACATTCCCGACTACGACGTGTTGATGCAGCAGCGCCTGCGTATCCTCGACGAGCACGGGCTCAAGCTTGCCGATATCCAGCAAGTGATCGCGACACTCAAGCCACTGGACGGCGCCATCGAGTTCGTCAACTGGCTGCGCGAACGCTTCCAGGTGGTGATCCTCTCCGACACCTTCTACGAGTTCTCCCAGCCGCTGATGCGCCAGCTGGGCTTTCCGACCTTGCTTTGCCACCGCCTGATTACCGATGAAAGCGACCGGGTGGTCGGTTATCAACTGCGCCAGAAGGACCCCAAGCGCCAGTCGGTGCTGGCGTTCAAGACGCTGTATTACCGCGTGATTGCTGCCGGCGATTCCTACAACGACACCACAATGCTGGGTGAGGCTGATCGCGGAATTCTGTTCCATGCGCCAGACAATGTGATTCGTGAATTCCCGCAGTTTCCGGCCGTGCACACGTTTGAGGATTTGAAGCGGGAGTTTATCAAGGCGTCGAATCGGCCGTTGAGCCTGTAAGTTATCCGGCGCGGCTGATGGCCTCATCGGGAGCAAGCCCCCTCCCACATGGGCCTCCCAGCCTGCGCCTAAACGCCTGCCAGCAATCGTTCGTAAGGAATACACAATCCTTCATGCAGGCGTTTGATCATCGCCAGGCTCAGTTTGCGCTTGCCGTTTAGAACTTCTGAAACTCGCCCGCTGGGGCCGATAAAGGGTTCAAGGTCGCGGGCGGTCAAGCCCATTTGTTCCATGCGGAATTTGATCGCTTCCACTGGGTCCGAAGGCGGCATTGGAAAATGTTCCGCCTCGTATTTCTCGATGAGAACAGCGAGAATTTCGAGTTCGTCACCTTCGGGGCTGCCGATGGCCGCTCCCCAAATCTGCTCGACGCGCGCGAGCGCAGCGGCCAGGTCTTCCTGAGAGTGAATAGGTTTGATGTTCATCACACGGTCTCCGCGTTGATTGAGTCGTACTGCGCGTGGGTGCCGACGAAGCGGATAAACCCAAGTTGTCGCTCATAATCGATCGACATGATCACCCGATACTTGTTGCCACCCACGTTGAACACAACCCTGGCGCCTTTGAGAATGCTCGCAGTCCTGAGCTCTGCCTTGAGGGCCTGTGGTGTCGGATAAGTGGCTTTTTCCATATGGCGATACAGCTCGACCAAGGACGTTTTCGCGTCGGCAAAAGCCGGGCGACTCTCCCAGAATATTCGTAGGGTGGAGAGAGCGATTACGCGCATCGTTCTGACCTCCCGTTTTGGGAGATGGTAGAGTGGAGCGGGAGAGGATGCAAACCCTGAAACAAATCCTGACGATTGAGCAGTCGCATATGTGATCCTTCACAGACGGCCGGTGGGCGGTGGAAGACGGAAGCTATCGCGCAGCTCACCGTCGGTCCACAACCGTTCTGATTCGGGGTTTTTCGTGGCGAAGTCGCTGCCTTGCGCGGCAGGAATGGCCTGGTTCTAGAGCGCTTCCAGGGTGTGTAACAACACCCGTACCTTGGTCAGCGACTCCTGATATTCCGCCTCCCACTGCGAGTCCGCCACGATCCCGCCGCCGCCCCAGCAGCACACCTGCCCGTCCTTGACCAGCAGGCTGCGGATGGCAATGGAGCTGTCCATTTCGCCGCGCACGTCCAGGTACATCAGTGAACCGCAGTACAAGCCACGTCGGGTCGGCTCCAGTTCGTCGATGATCTGCATGGCTCGGATCTTCGGCGCGCCGGTGATGGAACCGCCGGGGAAGCTGCCTTCGATGAGGTCGAGGGCATCCTTGTCGTCGGCCAGCGTGCCGGTGACGCTGCTCACCAGGTGGTGCACGTTGGGGTAGCTTTCCAGGCTGAACAGCTCCGGTACGTTTACCGAGCCGATTCGGCAACTGCGGCCGAGGTCGTTGCGCAGCAGGTCGACGATCATCAGGTTTTCCGCGCGGTCCTTGGGGCTGGCCAACAGTTCGTCGGCGTGCGCGGCGTCTTCCTGGGGTGTCAGGCCACGGGGGCGGGTGCCCTTGATCGGGCGGGTTTCGACATGGCGCTCGCTGACCCGCACGAAACGCTCGGGCGACAGGCTCAATACCGCACCGTGATCCGGCAGGCTCTGAAATCCGGAGAACGGCGTCGGGCACGCTTGGCGCAATGCGCAGTAAGCCACCCAGGGATCACCGGCGCACGGCGCGCGAAAACGCTGGGCAAAGTTGACCTGATAGCAGTCACCGGCCTGGATGTAGTCCTGGATACGCACGATGGCCTGGCGGTACGCCTCGGCCGTGAGGTCCGGCGCCATGGGGCCCTGCAGCGTGAAGCTGGCCGTTGGCGCAGTGAATGGCCCACTGAACAAGGCAATCAGGCGCTGCCGCTCACGGTCGGCCAGTGTGGGGTGAAACACCAGCTGGCTGGTCTGCGCCTGGTGATCACTGATCAGCGCCCAGGCATACAGGCCCAGGCGCGCGTCCGGCAGGTGCAGGTCGTCTACCGCCAAGTGGGGCATGTGTTCCAGGTGGCGGCCGAAGTCATAACTCAGGTAGCCGATCAAACCACCGGCAAAGGGCAGCTCTGTACCGGTGGGCAGCGTCGCATCGCCCAAGTTCGTCAGGCTATCGCGCAGGCGTTGCAGGAAATTATCGCCGCGCTCCTCAGGCTCAACCGCGAAGGTCGCCTCCGGCCAGGCGCTGAGCAGGTCGTAACGGCCACGCTCGGCAGCCGGCCGGCCGCTGTCGAGCAGCACCGCGCCAGGGGCATGACGAATCGCCGTAAAGTACTCGGCGGGGTTGGCCCGATAGGGCAGCGGATGTACGGAACAGGTCGACATGCGGGGGTGGATCAGCCAGTGGCGCGGGGGAGAGGATTGTAGTCCCCTGTAGGATTTGCTCCTAGAGGGGATGTCGGGGATAGACAGTTTGAAGACCGGATCAGCCTTCCACCGGCGGAATATGACCGAACATTTCCTGTACGAACTTCACCCGCTCTTCCACGGTTTCGGTCACGCCGGCGGCTTTCAGTTCTTCCAGCCGCGCCTCCACCGCATGGGTGCGCAGGGTCAGGCCGCAGTCGTTGGCAATCTGGATATTCAGCCCCGGCCGCGCGTTCAGCTCCAGGATCAGCGGGCCTTTTTCCTGGTCGAGCACCATGTCCACGCCGATATAGCCCAGGCCGCACAGCTCGTAACAGCCGGCCGCCAACTTCATGAAGCCGTCCCAGTTGGGCAGTTGCACGCCATCCACCGCATTGGTGGTATCGGGGTGCTTGGTGATGATGGTGTTCAGCCATGTGCCACGCAGGGTCAGGCCGGTGGCGAGGTCCACGCCCACGCCAATCGCGCCCTGGTGCAGATTGGCCTTGCCACCGGACTGACGGGTCGGCAAGCGCAGCATCGCCATCACCGGATAACCCATCAGCACAATGATGCGGATATCCGGCACGCCTTCGTAGCTGATGCTCTTGAAGATCTGGTCGGGCACCACGCGGTATTCGATCAAGGCGCGGTCGCGGTGGCCGCCCAGGGAGTACAGGCCGGTCAGGATGCTGGAAATCTGATGCTCGATTTCTTCATGGCTGATGATCTTGCCGGACACCGTGCGATAGCGCCCTTCAAAACGGTCCGCCACCACCAGGATGCCATCGCCGCCGGCACCCTGGGCGGGCTTGATCACGAAGTCGCTGCGCCCGCCGATAATGTCGTCGAGCTTGTCGATTTCCTTCTCGGTGGAGATCACCCCGTACATTTGCGGCACATGGATGCCGGCCGCCATGGCCCGCTCCTTGGTGATGATCTTGTCATCCACGATCGGGTACAGGCTGCGCTTGTTGTACTTGAGCACGTAGTCGGCGTTACGCCGGTTGATGCCCATGATCCCGCGCGCCTCCAGGGCTTTCCAGGTCTTCCAGAAGCCGAACATTACGAGTCAGCCTTCAAGAACGCCTTGAAACGTACCAGTTCGGTCAGGCGATAACCGCGATAACGCCCCATGGCCAGCATGAAACCTACCAGGATCAGCAGGATCGCCGGGAAGGTGAACACGAAGTAGACCAGTTCCGGCACGCTCATGATGATGTGCGCCAGGGAGGCTGCGAACAGCGTGCCGATCGCGACTTTCAGCGCATGGTTGGCGCCACGCTCTTCCCAGGTGATCGACAGGCGTTCGATGGTCATGGTCAGGATCACCATCGGGAACAGCGCCACCGACAGGCCTCGCTCCAGGCCCAGCTTGTGGCTGAACAGGCTGATGGCGGCAATCAGCACCACCACGAAGGTCAGCACCACCGACAGGCGCGGCAGCATCTGCAGCTTGAGGTGTTCCAGGTAGGACCTGAGCGACAGCCCCAGCGCGGTAATAATGGTGAACAGCACAATGCCGAAGCCCAGTTGCGTCTCGCGAAACGCCAGGGCAATCAGCACCGGGGTGAAGGTGCCCAGGGTCTGCAGGCCGATCAGGTTGCGCAGGATCAGGATCACCAGCACGCCAATCGGGATCATCACCATGATCATGAACGTCTGCTGGGTTTGCAGCGGCAGGCCGTACAGCGAGTATTCGAGAAAGTTGGCGTCGGTGTTTTCGTCGGTCAGCTTGGCCAGGCGAATGGCATTCATCTCGCTGTTATTCAGGCTGAAGGTGACCATGGCTTTCTTGCCGCCATCGACCGTGATCAGGTTTTCATCGCCGGTCCACCACAGCAGGCGGTCGGCGGGCAGGCCTTGCTCACCGGTTTCCGGGTTGAAGTACAGCCAGTCGTTGCCGTTGAAGCTGCGCAGCCACAGTTCAGGCGATTGCGGCTGGTCGGCGACGAGGCGGATGGTGTGGACTTTCTCCACCGGAACGTGGGCGATGGACAACAGCAATTCGACGATCTTGGCCTTGTGCGACGTCGACGGGTCGCCCGCCAGCAGCAGTTTCACATTGTCGTCGCTGAGGTTGTTGGTGCGCTTGATGGCTTCGGTAATAAAGGTTTCGACGTCTGCCGAGTGCTGGCGAATCGGCGCGAGCAAGGCTTCGGCGGCGATTTTTTCCGGGCCCTCCACGGCGATGCTGTCGCGGAAGGTCGGGCCCTTGATCTTGACCTTTTCACCGCTGTAGCGCTTGGTCAGCACCAGACGGTAATACAGCGTCTGGTTACCCTTGGCGCGGCGCGCCGACCAGGTGACCTTGCGGTTGCCGTCGGCGCGGTTGACGCTCACCCCGTAGTTGTTCGAGATAAAACTCTCATTGAGGCTGACGAAGTCGCGGCTCAACGGCGGC
>Ga0105246_10000144_pt1 | contig 33315 bp, 35 predicted proteins | sample KBSM64metaG_FD_99694 | JGI IMG/M metagenome (GOLD analysis project Ga0105246, IMG submission 99694) | Miscanthus rhizosphere microbial communities from Kellogg Biological Station, Michigan, USA - KBS M6-4 metaG | ecosystem: Host-associated > Plants > Roots > Rhizosphere > Soil | place... | reverse complement strand
CCAGCGCTGCAAGCGGGGGGCGAGGCTTTCGGCGGGCCCGCCGATCCGCACCACGCCCTCGCCCAGGCGCGGTTTGCGCGGATGCGCGAGATGCCAGTCGATCGCCAGTTCCTCGCCGCGGTAACGGATCGCGCCGCCGGGTTGGGGTGCCTGCGTCCGCGGCAGGGCGGCGAGCTGCCCTTCGAGCCATTCCTGCCGGGCGCGGGCGAACACCAGCGCGTCTTCCGTCCGTCCCCAGCGCGGCAGGGTGATGCGCACTTCGCTGCCGTCGGGCGCGAGCCGCATCACCAGGCGCTTGGCACGGGCGTGGCGGCGGATCGCCAGCGGCAGGTCGCGTGCGCCGATGCGGATCGCCAGCTCGTGCGGGGCCCGGCGGAGCCAGTCGATCACGGAACAACCTCTTCGTCGGCGCCCCAGTCGACGATGTGATGTTCGAGCGGGCCCGCGTCGGTTTCGCTCACGACCTTGCCGGCAACGCACTTGCCGGCACGCTTCATCGCTTCGTCACTACCGGTTAGCAGCGGGTGCCACTCGGGCAACGGGCGGTCCTCGGCGCGGCGGCGGTAAGCGCAAGTCTCTGGCAGCCACGGCACCGTGTAGACCAGCTTGAGCGTCAGCCGCAGGCAGTCAGGCACGAAGGCCTTGCGGTGCCGGTAATCGCGGCAGCGCGCGGTCCCGGTGTCGAGCAGCTTGCAGGCGACGTTGGTGTGGGCGATTTCGCCGGTGTCCTCGTCCTCCAGCTTGTGCAGGCAGCAGTGCCCGCAGCCGTCGCACAAGGCTTCCCACTCGGCGCGGTCGAGGTCCGCCAGAGGCAGCTCCCAGAAACGTTCCCTCAACTCACCCATTTTTCGAGGCTCGCAGTGATGGCCTTGGGACCCTCGTCGATCGGCACCAGCGCGATCGGCTCTCCCTTGCGGCCCATCAGGTAGGCCTGGGTGCTGTGGTTTACGAGGTAGCCGCCCTCGGCGTTCGGCTTGCCTTTCTCGTAAAAGATCGCGAATTCCTTGGCCGCCTGGGCGACGTGTTCCGGCGTACCGGTCAGGCCGAGCAGATCGTCGGAGAAGGCATGGGTGAACTCGCCGACGACCCTGGGCGTGTCGCGTTCCGGATCGACCGTGATGAACATCGGCACGATTTGCGCCGCCAGCTGCGGGTGCTCGCGCTTGTAGGCCGCGAAACCCTGCATCAGCCGCTGCATGTCGGTGGGGCAGACGTCCGGGCAATAGGTATAGCCGAAATAGACGATCCGGTACTTGCCCGCGAAATCGCTCCAGCGGACGGTCTTGCCATCGCTATTGACGAGGGTGAACGGCCCGCCGATCGCGGCGCCCGCGAGCGGCGCGGCTTGGGCCTTGTCGGAATTGGACGAGCAGGCGACCAGGAGGAACGGAAGAGCTAACGCAAGCAAGGCTCGGGGCATGGCAGCTCGGTTCATGCTCTGCTAACGGGATCGCCGCAAGGGTCGAGTCCGTCTTGGGCACAGGGATTTCGGGAGATACGACGTGGCGTTGGGTCATCGCATCAAGCTGGCATTGGCGGCAGGCGCTGCAGCGGCGCTACTGACGGCGGCGCCGGCGACGGCGCAGCGCTTTTCCGACGGCTACAAGTTCCTCGAAGCGGTCGACAAGGCCGAGGTCGACAAGGTCAAGGACCTGGTCAACAAGAATTCCACGGTGGTCGACGCGCGCGACGTCACCGACGGCCACACCGCGCTGCACATCGCCACCCGGCGGCGCGACACCGGCTGGCTGCGCTACCTGCTCAGCCTGGGCGCCAACCCCAACCTGGCCGACAAGCAGGGCGTCACGCCGCTGATGCTGGCGAGCCAGCTCGGTTACGTCGAAGGCATTTCGATGCTCGCCTCCAAGGGCGCGAAGGTCGATTCCGCCAACGAAGCCGGTGAGACCCCGCTGATCCTGTCGGTGCACAAGCGCGACCTGCCGATGCTGCGAATCCTGCTGGCCGCCGGCGCCGATCCGGATCGCAGCGACAATTCGGGCCGGACCTCGCGCGATTACGCCAAGCTTGAGGGTTTCACCCAGGCGCTCGACGAGTTCGCCAGGAACGACAAGTCGGGCAAGAAGAAGTCGGGCCAGACCTACGGGCCGACCTTCTGAGCCATGGCGGCCGCGACGGACCCGACCTTGGATGAACTGCGGCTCCAGCTGGCGCCACAAATCGCTGCCGCCGCGATCTTCGACGGCTGGAGCGACGCCGCGCTGGTAAGCGCAAGCGAAGCCGCCGCGGTCGACCCGGCGGTTGCCCGGCTCGCCTTCCCCGATGGGCCGATGGACATGATCTCGGCGTGGGTCGCCTCGGTCGACGCGCGGATGGAAGCGGCGTTCGACCGCGAGGTGCTGGCGCAGATGCCGATTCGCGAGCGGATCCGCGCGCTGGTGTGGTTCCGGCTCGAAGCGGTCATGGGCCTCGAAGAAGCGCTGCGCCGCGCTGTGGCGATCCAGGCGATGCCACAGAACCTCGCCCGCACGGCGAAAATGGGCTGGGCGAGCGCCGACCGGATGTGGCGCCTCGCGGGCGACACCGCGACCGACTACAACCACTACACCAAGCGGGCGATCCTCGCCGGGATCTACGCCGCCACGCTGACGGTCTTCGTCGGCGACGAGAGCGAGGGCAAAGCCGAAACCCGCGCCTTCCTCGACCGGCGGATCGAAGGAGTGATGAAGTTCGAGAAGGCCAAGGCCCGCTGGCTCAAGCCGCGCGAGCATTTCGACCCTGTGCGTTTCCTCGGCCGCTTGCGCTATCCCGCGCGCTGATTGTTCTTAATGCGAATTAGTTGCAATTAGTGCCCGCATCTGGCACCGCAGACCCATGACTCTCGACCAGCTCCCGCCTCGCCAGCGCGCCGAGATAGTGGCGATCGACTGGGACGTGCTCGCCCCCGACGAGGCCAAGCGGTTGCGCGCGCTGGGCATCGACGAAGGCGCGCGGGTGGCGATCGCGCATCGGGGGGTGTTCGGCGGACGTGATCCGATCGCGTTGCTGATCGGGCGAATGACCCTGGCGGTGCGCCGCAGCCACGCCGCGGCGATGACCGTCAAGGAAGTGTGATGTCGCGCCTGCGCACCGCCGCGCTGGTCGGCAATCCCAATTCGGGCAAGAGCGCGCTGTTCAATGTGCTCACCGGCGCGCGGCAGAAGATCGCCAATTATCCCGGCGTCACCGTCGAGCGCAAGGCCGGGCGCTTCACGCTGCCGAGCGGCGAGCCCGTCGAGCTGATCGACCTGCCCGGCAGCTACGCGCTCGACGCCGCCAGCCCCGACGAGGAAGTCACCCGCAAGGTCGTGCTCGGCGAATTCCCCGGCGAGGCGCGGCCCGAAGTTCTGATCGTGGTGCTCGACGCTTCGAACCTCGAACAGCACCTGGTCTTCGCGCAGGAACTGATCGAACTCGGGCGGCCGGTGGTGATCGCGCTCAACATGGTCGACCTGGCCGAGCGCGACGGGTTGGTGCTCGACCCGGAGGCGCTGGCGCAGGCGCTCGGCGTGCCGGTGGTTCCCACTGTCGCGGTCCGGCGCCGCGGGATCGATGCGCTGCTGGCGGCCATCGAGACCGCCGAGGCCACCGCCGAGCGCGACCCCAGGGCGCACAAGCAATGGCACCTGACGCTGCCCGAACGGCGCATGGCCGCGCGGACGATGGCGCACGGCGCGATCCTGTCCGAGACCGCGCAACACCGCCTCCACGCCAGCCTCGACAAAGTGCTGCTGCACCCGTGGCTCGGCCCGCCGATCCTGCTGGCGCTGCTGTTCGTGATGTTCCAGGCGGTGTTCGCCTGGGCCACGCCGCTGCAGGACGCGCTCGACGGAGCGGTCACCGCGCTGATCGGCTTCGCCACCGAGACGCTTCCCGCGGGCTTCCTGCGCGACCTCTTGACCCAGGGCGTGCTCGCCGGGGTCGGCTCGGTGGTCGTGTTCCTGCCGCAGATTGTGATCCTGTTCGCCTTCATCCTGGCGATGGAGCAATCGGGCTATATGGCCCGCGCCGCATTCCTGATGGACCGGATGATGGCCCGCGTCGGCCTGTCGGGCCGCAGCTTCATCCCGCTGCTCTCGAGCTTCGCCTGCGCGATCCCCGGGATCATGGCCACGCGCGCGATCGCCGATCCCAAGGACCGCCTGACGACGATCCTCATCGCCCCGCTCATGACCTGCTCGGCCCGTCTACCCGTCTACGCCGTGGTCATCGCCGCATTCATCCCGCACCGCACCGTCGGCGCCGGGATCGGGCTGCAGGGCCTGGTGCTGTTCGGCCTCTACGTCGCCGGGATCGTCGGCGCGTTCTGCGTCGCGCTGGTGCTGCGCAGCACGGTGACCAAGGGCAGCGCTTCGGGCTTCATCATGGAACTACCGAAGTACCAGTGGCCGCCCCTGCGCGACATCCTGCTCGGCCTGTGGCAGCGCGCGTGGATCTTCCTGCGGCGCGCGGGCACGATCATCTTTACCGTCACCGTCGTGCTGTGGCTGCTGCTGAGCCTCCCCCGCGCGGCGCCGGGCGAGAGCCAGGTTGACGCCAGCGTTGCCGGGCACATCGCCGACGGCCTGCAGTACGTGGTCGAACCGATCGGGTTCAATCGCGAGATCGCCCTGGCGCTGATCCCGGCGATGGCCGCGCGCGAAGTCGCGGTATCCTCGCTGGCGACGACTTACGCGGTCAACGCCGGCGACGACGACGAGGCGGCGCGGGGCCTCATCCCGCGCCTGCGGGCGGGCTGGACCCTGCCGACCGCCCTCGCATTCCTCGCCTGGTTCGTCTTCGCCCCGCAATGCCTGTCCACGATCGCCGTCACCCGGCGCGAAACGAACGGGTGGAAATGGCCCTTCTTCATGTTGGCTTACCTGTTTGGGTTGGCCTACATCTTCGCGGGAATCACATACTGGAGCGCGGTCGCGCTCGGACTTTAGACCCGCGAGAGGATTATTCATGGCAGGCAGCGTCAACAAGGTCATCCTGATCGGGAACCTCGGCGCCGACCCGGAGGTGAAGAGCTTCCAGAACGGCGGCCGGATCGCCAACCTGCGCATCGCCACGTCCGAAAACTGGAAGGACAAGGCCACCGGCGAACGCAAGGAGCGGACTGAGTGGCACACCGTCGTGCTCCAGTCCGACGGGCTGGTCGGCGTGGCCGAGCGCTTCCTGCGCAAGGGCAGCAAGGTCTACATCGAAGGCCAGCTCCGCACCCGCAAGTGGCAGGACCAATCAGGCAACGATCGCTATTCGACCGAGGTCTCGGTCGGCGGCATCGGCGGCGTGCTGACGATGCTCGACGGCGCACCGGGCGGCGGCGGCCAACGCAGCGGCGGTGGCGGCGACTGGAACCAGGGCGGCGGATCGTCCGGCGGCGGCTCGAGCTACGGCCAGAGCGGCGGCGGTTCGTCGGGCGGCGGCGGATCGAACTTCGGCGACGACCTCGACGACGATATTCCGTTCTAAGATTAGTGTCGCTTCCAACGCGACACTTAGGGCCGCAGGAACTGAATCGATGGAGACCACGCCCCTTCCATAAGGGCGAGGATGGAATTCATTTCCTGCGGCCCGTCTCGTCTAGCCTCGTGCGCAATCAAAAGCGAGCATTCTGGAGGCTAGTCACCACTCTTTTTCAGCGCCGCCAGCGCGGCGAACGGCCCGCTGGCATCCTCGTCCGCCAGGCCCTTCTCCTGCCGCACGCGATCGGCCTCGGGGCTCGTCGCGTAAGGATCGATCGTCAGCGCCAAGCTCTGCGCGACCGCTTCGCCGAGGTCGAACGAGGTGCCGGAGTAAGGAATCTCGTCGAGCTGTTCCTCGGTCAGTTCGAGTTCCTCCTCGGTCACCGGCGCCTCGGGCACGAAGCGCAAGCGGAGCGGCTCTTCGATCCTGACCGGCAGATCGTCGCCGGTAACCGCGCAGCTTTGCACGATCTGCGCCGAAAGCGTTCCTCTGGCGTCGACCGCCTCGCCATCGGCTTCGAGCGTGACTTCGGCTTCCAGACGATCGACCGCGATCAGCCCGAAGCGCTGCGCCAAGGCCTTGCGTTCGGCTTCCCCGGCCACGAGCCTGACCGGCGCGCCGGTAATGCCGCGGCGGTCGATCATGCGCGAGAACTCGGGACCGCTCATCGGGCGATGCGCCCAGTCAGCAACTCGCCAATGGGCGCACCGTCGAGCTCGCCGGCAAAGGCGCGCAGCCGCACCGCCAACGCTTCGGGCCCCTTGCCGTCGAGCATGGTCACGTTCCGCCGTAGCGCATCCTCGAACGAGCCCTCGCCGGCCAGCGCCGCGCGGTAGGCGCTCAGCCGGCCGCCGAGCGAGGCCATCAGCTTACCGATATGCTTGCCGACGACGATGTCGCCCACGCCGAATTCGCGCAGTTGCCCGTCCATGTCCTCGACGAATAGCTCGGCCAACAGCGCGCCTTCCGCGCCGTGTCCACCTTCGCGTTCAATCCGCAACAGGACCAGCGCGAGCACCGCAGTGACCATATCGAAACGCCCAGGCACCGTGTCGGCCACGCCGCAATCGAGGTACCACTGCGGCTCGCGCGAAATCTCGACCGTTCGGTGCCACAGGGGGCGCAGGGCCTCGCGCGGATCGGGGGCGGAGCGGAACAGGCGGGAAAGCAGGTTCATGGGGACAATCGTCCGTTCAGCGGTCATTCAATGCGCCAAGGCGAAGCGCGCCGTTGCGCATGGGCGCGCCAGCCCGTAAGGCTCGCGCCGATATAAGCGCGGCACCGCTCATGGCAATCGTGGCTTTGGGCGCCTGACGCTTAGGTTTCGGAGACGGTCGAACATATGATCGGGATCAATCGTAACGCGGCACTGCTGGGCGCGCTGGCGCTGGTATCGGGCTGCAGTTCGATCGTCGACCATCGCGGCTACATCGCCGACCCCGTGCTGCTGCAGTCGGTCCATCCGGGGATCGACAATCGCCAGTCGGTCGAAGGCACTCTCGGCCGGCCCACCTTCACCAGCCAGTTCGGCGAGCCGGTGTGGTATTACGTCTCTAGCACGACCGCGCAGAAACCCTTCACCACTCCGAAGATCACCGGGCACACGGTGCTGGCGATCAGGTTCGATCCGGCGGGCAACGTCATCGCGGCGGACACCTCGGGCATCGACCGGGTCGTCCGCATCAAACCCGACGGCGACAAGACGCCGACGCTCGGCCGCGAGCGCGGCATCCTGGAGGATCTGTTCGGCAATATCGGCCAGGTCGGCGCGGGCGGCGTGGGCGGCGGCCCCAACGGCAGCAACACCGGCGGCGGGCCGTAGTCATTGTCCTGATCCAGGCGAAGGATTGAAGCCTTCTCCGGGGCGCCCCATATCGCGCGCCATGGACGGACACTCTGACAATCGCACCGCGCCCGGCTGGCACGGCACCACCATCATTGGCGTCTCCAAGAACGGCAAGACCGTGATCGCCGGTGACGGCCAGGTGACCATGGGCAACACGGTAATGAAGCCGAACGCCCGCAAGGTCCGCCGGATCGGCCAGGATGGCAAGGTCATCGCCGGTTTCGCCGGGGCCACCGCCGACGCCTTCACCCTGTTCGAGCGGCTCGAGAAGAAGCTCGAGCAGTACTCCGGTCAGCTCCTGCGGGCCGCGGTCGAACTGGCCAAGGACTGGCGCACCGACAAGTACCTGCGCAACCTCGAAGCGCTGATGATCGTTGCCGACAAGGACACGATGCTGGTGCTGACCGGCAATGGCGACGTGCTCGAGCCCGAAGGCGGCATCGCCGCGATCGGCTCGGGCGGGAACTATGCGCTGTCCGCGGCCCGTGCGCTCGACGCCTATGAGGACGATGCCGAAAAGATTGCCCGCCGGGCGATGGAAGTGGCGGCAGAAGTGTGCGTCTTCACCAACGACCGAGTGACGGTCGAGACCATCTGACTCCCCTCCCGCTTGCGGGAGGGGCCGGGGGTGGGCCTGTCGAACCACCGCCGCTCTTGCCCACCCCTAACCCCTCCCGCAAGCGGGAGGGGAATTGAGGACCGAATGAACGAAGCCCTTACCCCCAAAGCCATCGTCAAGGCTCTCGACGAACATATCATCGGCCAGGCCGAAGCTAAGCGCGCGGTCGCCGTAGCGCTGCGCAACCGCTGGCGCCGCCAGCGTCTTTCCGAGGAGCTGCGCGACGAAGTCACGCCCAAGAACATCCTGATGATCGGACCGACCGGCTGCGGCAAGACCGAGATCAGCCGGCGCTTGGCGAAGCTCGCCGATGCACCGTTCGTCAAGGTCGAGGCGACCAAGTTCACCGAGGTCGGCTACGTCGGCCGCGACGTCGAGCAGATCGCCCGCGACCTGGTCGAGGAAGCGATAAGGCTGGAGAAGGAACGCCGCCGCGAAGCGGTGCGCGACGCCGCCAGCAAGGCCGCGATGGACCGCCTGCTCAAGGCCCTGGTCGGCGAGAGCGCCAGCGAGGCGACCCGCGAGAGCTTCCGCCAGCGCATCGTCGAGAACGCGATGAACGACGTCGAGGTCGAGATCGAGGTCGAGGACAACCCGCAGATGCCGTTCGACATCCCCGGCGGCGGAAACGTCGGGATGATCAACCTGTCCGAGATGATGAGCAAGGCGATGGGCCGGCAGAACATGAAGCGCCGCAAGCTCAAGGTGCCCGACGCGTGGGACAAGCTGGTCGACGAGGAAGCCGAAAAGCGCCTGGACCAGGACGACGTCGCCCGGGTCGCGCTGACCAACGCCGAGACCAACGGCATCGTGTTCCTCGACGAGATCGACAAGATCGCCGTCAGCGACGTGCGCGGCGGCTCGGTCAGCCGCGAGGGCGTCCAGCGCGACCTGCTGCCGCTGATCGAAGGCACCACGGTCGCCACCAAGTACGGTCCGATGAAGACCGACCACGTGCTGTTCATCGCCAGCGGCGCGTTCCACTTGTCCAAGCCGAGCGACATGCTGCCCGAGCTGCAGGGACGCCTGCCGATCCGGGTCGAGCTGCGTTCGCTGACCGAGGAAGACTTCGTCCGCATCCTCAGCGAGACCAAGGCCAATCTGGTCGAGCAGTACCGCGCGTTGATCGCCACGGAGGAAGTCACGCTCGAGGTAACCGACGATGCCGTGCGCGAAGTGGCCAGGATCGCCGCGCAAGTGAACGAGAGCGTCGAGAACATCGGCGCCCGGCGCTTGCAGACGGTGATGGAAAAGCTGCTCGAGGAATTGAGCTTCGAGGCCGAGGAGCGCAAGGGCGAGAACGTGACGATCGACGCCGCCTACGTCCGCGACAAGCTGACCGAGCTCGCCGGCGACGCCGACCTGAGCAAGTATATCCTCTAGCCTGCGGTTTTCGTTCGCGCTATGTTCCGGCGATTCGATTCGAAGGAGAGCGCGTCATGCCCACCGGTGGATGTCATTGCGGAGCAGTTCGCTACTCGCTCGCGGGTGAGCCCAAGCACAGCAGCGTATGCCATTGCGAGAGCTGCCGGCGCACCACCGGCGCGCTCGCCACAGCCTGGCTCGGCTACCCGAACGAAGCACTGACGGTCGAGCAGGGCGAGCCGAAGTCCTACAATTCGTCGGGCGGCGTCGAGCGCAAGTTCTGCAACACCTGCGGGACCAGCCTGTTCTACACCAACGAGGCGGCGATGCCGGGGATTGTCGACGTGCTGACTGTCACGCTCGACAACCCCAAGGCCTTCCCGCCCGCGCTGCATGTGCAGATGGCCGACGCGCTGCCGTGGGAAGCGACGCTGGAAGCCCTGCCGAAGTTCGACCGCTTCCCCGGTTGACGCGGCGCCTCAGGCCGTCACTCGCCGTACGAAATCGGCTACCAACGCCTCGACATCCTTCACCGGCGAGCCGAGCGATTGCGACGGCGTCAGGTGGTTGTGGCCGACGAGGTAGTGCATCTCCGGGTAGGCGCCTTTGGCCTGGCCCCATGCGCCGGCGACACGGGCCGCCTCGTCCTGAAACATCGCCGCGTCGAACTCGCTCACGGTGAAGCACAGTGGAACGTCCGTCGACAGCAGGCCGGGCAGGCAGTTGGCCTCGGCGAATGCCGCACGGTCGCTGCCGTAATAGGGATGAGGGCCCTCGTGTGGCCTGGCCACGGTGGTATCGTAAATCCCGCTCATCAGCACCGCGCCGCGCACGCCGGCACCCGGGATCGCGTGGAACCGCGAGTGGGCCACGTAGCCGGCTACGTGCACCGCTCCCGCCGATTGTCCCGACAGGACGATCCTCTCCGGATCCCCGCCGTATTCGGCGGCGTGTTCGCGGATCCACTCGACCACGCCGCGCACCGCCTCCGCTCCTGCCGGCCACGGGTGGTCGGGGGCGAGCGGATAGGTCGGCACCACGCCGATCCACCCGTGACGGGCGGCGAAGTCGCCGACATTGCGGTAGAACGGGCTCGGCGGCGGATTGCGCTTGTCGCCCATGACAAACCCGCCGCCGTGGACGAACACGAACACCGGCGCGTTCTCCAGGTTCTGCTGGCGGTAGAGGTCGAGCCGGTGGCGCGGATTAGAACCGTAGGCGATGTCCTCCTCCTCGATCGTCTGCGGGTCCATACCTTCGAACATCCGCGCCATCATCATGCTCGTGCCGCCGAGCAACTCGGGCGTCAGTTCGCGGCCGAAGGCGGAGACCTTCGCGCGGAATTCAGGGGTCATGCGGTCTCTCCTATCAATAGCACCGGCTTGATCGCCTTGCCCGAACGGGCGTCGGCGAAGGCGCGGTCGATCTCGGCAAACGGGTAAAAGGTCAGCAGCCGGTCGAACGGGAAGCGGCCGTGGCGCCAGTAATCGACCAGCTTGGGCAGGAACAGGCCCGGGTGCGCGTCGCCGCCGAGGATGCCGCGCAGCTGCTTGCCGCCGGCGAGCATGGCGAACATCTTCGGCGCCCATTCCCCGCGCGGCGCAGCGACGAAGCCGGCAGTTCCGTTCATCGCCAGAACTTCGAGCGCCCAAGTGTGAACCTCCGGCACGGTGGTGGTGTTGAAGCTGAAATCGACCCCGCGGCCGGTGACCGCGCGGACCTTGTCGGCAACGCCGTCCTCGTCGGCCGCAATGCTGTCGGTCGCGCCCAGTTCCCGCGCCAGTTCGAGCCGCTCGCGGTTGACGTCGACCGCCACAATCCGCCGTGCGCCGACGAGCTTGGCCGCCATGACCGCACTCAAGCCCACGCCGCCGGTGCCGAACACGGCGATCGTGTCACCGTAACCCACCTTCAGCGCCTCGATCACTGCCCCCGCGCCGGTGACGACGCCGCATCCGAGGGGCCCAAGCTTCTCGAGCGGGAGATCCTTGTCCATCTTCACCGCGGTGCGCTGCGGGACGAGGCAATGGCTGGCGAAGCTCGACTGTCCGAAGAAGTGCGAATGCACCGCGCCGCGATCAAGTGCGGTCGAGCCGTCGAGCCGTTGGCCGCCGAAGCACAGCGGCATCGCGAGGTCGCAATAGGTCGGCCTGTTGGCCTTGCAGCTCGGGCATTGCCCGCACGAGTTGCCGCTGAGGATCACGTGGTCGCCGACTTCGAAGCCCGTCCCCCCCTCGCCCAGCTTCTCGACCACCCCCGCACCCTCATGGCCGAGCACGATCGGGTGCGGCGAATGGCGGCCGGGATGCTCATGCAGGTCGGTGTGGCAGATACCGGTCGCGACCAGGCGGATGCGCATTTCGCCCGCCCGCGGTTCTTCCAGCTCAAGCTGTTCGAGCGCGGGCGACGGCGTGTCGCCGCGGCTGACGGCGGCGGTGATCTTCATGCCTTGCAATCCCCCAAACCGTCATGCTGAACTTGTTTCAGCATCCATCTCGCCTCCCGGCAGTGGTCTGGCTGTGTGGCACGATGGACCCTGAAACAAGTTCAGGGTGACGATGAGAGTTGAAAGGGCCGCTCACTGTGCGGCTCCCAAATGATGATCGTCCTGAATATCCGCCACCGGCCCGGTCTGCGTCAGCAGGCTCTTGCGGCGCAGGAAGCGGCGCAGGTTCTCCGGGCCGATCCGGGGGGCGCCGTAACCCGACCAGCCGAAGCTGTCCGTGCCGAAAGTGCCGAGCTTGGCGAACGTGAGGAAGGTGTCCTGCAGGAATATGCCCCCCGCGTTGATCCGTCGGCCAATCGCCATCGCCTCCTCGGCGGTGCCGGCGATCACGCTGGCGGTGAGGCCGAAATCCGTGTCGTTGGCCAGGCGGATTGCTTCCTCGGTGTCCGCGTAGGCCATGACCGGAATGCACGGGCCGAAGGTCTCGTCCTGCATGATGAGCATGTCGTGAGTGACGCCGGTCAGGACCGTGGGGCGCAGGTAGAGCCCGCCGCCGATGGTCTCGATCCTGCCGCCGGTGAGAACTTTCGCACCCTTGGCTTTCGCATCCTCGATGTGCCGTTTCACGATCTCGGCCTGCGGGGCAAACGTGAACGGCCCGATGTGCCCGGCGCGCGGGTCGTTGGCGTTCAGGCGCACCGCCTTCGCCTGCTCGACCAGCCTTGCGACGAAAGCGTCGTGCACGCTCTCGTGCACATAGACCCGCTCGACCGAATAGCAGACCTGCCCGGTGGCATAGACCGCGCCGCGCAGCACACTGGTCGCCGCCCGGTCGAGGTTGGCGGTTTCGGTGACGATGCACGGGTCCTTGCCGCCGAGCTCCAAGTTGCACGGGATCAGCCGCTCGGCGCAGGCGACGGCGACCTTGCGGCCCGTCGGCACCGAGCCGGTGAAGCAGATGGTGTCCGCCTCGGCGATCACCGCCTGGCCGACCTCGCCGGGGCCGGTGACATAGTCGAACACCGCTGCCAGCTCGGGGACATCCCGCACCGTCTCGAACAGCGTCTCGATTACACGCGGGGTGATCTCGCTCGGCTTGAGCAGAACCGCGCTGCCGGCGAACAGCGCCGGCACCGCATCGAGCAGTGCCAACATCAACGGCGCGTTCCAGGGGCTGATCACCCCGACCAGCGGATAGGCGACGACCTGGCTTTCGATCTCCACGGTCGGCATCGAGGTGCTCATGCCGTGCCACTTCAGAGACTCGAAGGCGGCGGGCGCGTCCTTCAGCCAGCCGCCGATGTTTCCACAAGTGATAAAGCCTTGGAGATAGCTGGTATGGCACCCGCCGGTGTCGACCGCGTCGGCCTCGCCGATATCCATCGCCCGTGCCTTCACCGCGTCTAGCCAGCGGGCCATCACGCCGCACCGTCCCTCGACGCCGAGCGCTTCCCACCCAGGCTGGGCCGCGCGCAGTTTCGCTGCCTTTTCCGCCACTTCGGCTCGGCTGGACACCGCCAGCATCCGGTCGAACTCGCCGGTGCGCGGGTTGCGGACTTGCAGCATGGCTTCCTGAGCAATCGCCGCCGAGGCCATCGATCCTCCCTTTTTGACTTTGCCCAAGCCTATCGCCTTGCCGCTCCGGTGGGTAGCCTGAAGTGCGCAATTTCGCAGACTGGCGCGAGCCGCGCGCGTCTCGTCGGGAATCGGTTCGCCGCACGGGATACACAGCCCGCCCCAGCGTTAACCTTTTACCCCGCGACTTCGCGGAACGAGAGGAGACCCCCATGAACGATCAGACCAAAAAGCCCGGCCAGCAACAGCAAGACCCCGGTCAGCAGGAGCAGCAGAACCCCGGCAACCCGCAACAGGAACAGCAGAGCCCCGGCGGTCAGCAGGAACGCCAGGCCCAACCCGAAAGCGGGGGCCAGATGAACCAGCAAGGCGGCACCTACCAGCCCGAAGGCGATCGCGGCGTCCAGTTCCAGCCTGAGCAGGGCCAGGACATCCGGTTCCAGGAGGACGAGGAACTCGACGACCAGCTCGAACAGGGCGAAGCGAGTGAACGGCAATCCGGCCGGCAGCCGGAGCAACAGGCCGGTCAAGCTCGCCAACCCGACGAGGGCGGCGACCGCTGAGAGTAGCCCCGTGCGGTCCGGCAAGAGCCACGCATCGGCTCAAAAACCGGAACCGTGCGCGGCTAACGCGTTGATTCGTCAGTCCGCACAGTATCGCGGGCAGTAAAGGAGACGATCGATGGGTAACCGCAACCAGAGCAGCGGCCGCCAACCGCAGCCAGGCCAGCAGGGTCGCCAGCAGCAACAGCAGGGCGGCCGAAGCCGCCAGCAGGAGCAGCAGGGCGATCGCAGCGGCCAGATGGGTGATCGCGACAGCGATCGCGGAAACCGCAACGACAACAGGTGATCATGAGGTCACGCTGAGCAAGGGCCGTCCGAGAGGGCGGCCCTTGTTTTGTCTGCCGATCTAGAACCCGTACCTCACCCCCGCCCACAGCGTGCGCGGTGCGCCGAGGTCCATCGAGCCGCCCTGATTGCGCGTGATGACCTTGACGTCGAACAGGTTCTCCGCGCGAACGACGACGCTCAGCCGATCGAGGACCGGCACTTGCGCGAAAAGGTCGACGGTCGTTGCGGCGGGCAGCATGTCGGTTTGCTGGTCGTCTTCGTACTGCTTCCCGACGTGGCGCACGGTGGCCGAGAACAGCATGCGCTCCGCCGGGCGGTACCTGATGGTCGCGCTTTCGGCCCACGCCGGAGTCTGGGAAGGGATGAAGCCGTCGAGGTCGGTCCCTGGGCTGTGCTGCCGTGCGTGGGTGTAAGCAAGCGAGCCGTCGAAGCTCAGTCGGCCGAAGGTGGCCTGCGCGCCGAACTCCAAGCCCTTCGCGCGGATCGCCTCGATGTTGCGACGCTGGCGCGTGTTGGTGGCGATCGTGACGTTGGTGATCGCATCCGTGACCTTGTTGTCGAACGCTGTGGCCGTCAATTTGACGCCTCGCGCCACCTGCCAGTCGAGCCCCGCTTCGTATCCCAAGAGCCGTTCGGGCTTGAGGTCTTCGTTCGCCTGGGTTGTCACCGGGAAGACCACGAACGGGCGATAAAGCTCGTTGAGGGTCGGCAGGCGCAAGCTGGTGTAGGCGACGCCGCGCAGTTGCAGGGCCTTGGTCGCATGCAGCACGCCGCCGCCGCGCCAGCTGAACTCCCAGTCCGCCCGGTCAGGGAAGATCTTGTCGGTGGTGGTCGCAGTACCGGGGCCGTTGAGCGCCCTGAAATAGCCGTTGCGGATCGTATAACGGTCCCCGCGCACACCGCCGGTCAGGGTCACGGGGCCGAGTTCCCAATCGTCCTCGGCGTAGAGGCCGATGTCGGTGTTGACGCCTCCGGCGAAGCGCTGAGCGGTGCGCACGCCGCTCACGGCGTTGTAAGCGTCTTCCTTGAGATCGCCCTTCATCCGGCGGTAGTCGCTGCCGAAGCGCAGCGTGTGGCCGCCGCCGACCGGCGGACGAATCTCGACCTTACCGCCCTGCCCGCTCGCCGGAGTGTCCTTCTGATCGAGCGATAGGTTGAAAGTGCTCGACGAGATTACCCGATTGTTGAAATTGCGCCATTGGGCGTAGGCGACGACGTCGAACTGCCACGCGCCGCGGCCCACCAGGCGGCCGCTGAGGTCACCACCGCTCATGCCGGTCGTCGCGCCGGCGAAGCGCAGAACGCGGTTGTCCTCGAAGGCGAGGCCGCGAAGCTGCAGCGTCAGATCGCTGCCGATCGGCTCGACCAGGCGCGCGGCCGCAGACCAGCTGTCAAACTTGGCGCGCACGGTGGCGGGAACGCGCTGCGCTTCCGGGGTGGTGAAGAAGCCCTTCCCGCGATCCCAGCGGCCGCTGACAACCGCGTAGCCCTCGCCCACCTCGGGCGCGAGCGAGCCGCTGAGTTCGGTCTCGCCGCGCTGGTCGATCATCGCCGAGCCGGTGGACAGCCCGAGGTCCGCCGCATCCGCGCTGTCGAGCTCGATCACGCCCGCGAGCGCGCCCGAACCGAAGGGGCCCGAGCCGCCCCCGCGGGTGACCCGGACGTTTTCGAGCCTTTCCGGCGCCATTGCCGAGAGGGGAACGTAACCGAAGAACGGGTCCGTCATCGGTACCCCGTCGAGCAGCACCAGCGCGCGGCTGGTGGCGTTACCGCCGAGCGCGCGCAGGGTCACGCCTTGCGCCGAAGGGTTCGACGAACGGCTGTCCGAACGGCGAAATTGCTGGAACCCGGCGACGTTCTCGAGCGCGTCCTCGAGCCGGCCCGAGGAGGTCGAAAGGATAGCGTCGCGACCGATCTGCTGCGTGTCGTAGGCGGGTGTCGCCGGGGTCACGTCGAGCCCGCGCCCTGTGACTACGATCTGCTGCGTGGCGGCTGGCTGAGAGTCTTGCGCGACCGCGGGCGCGGCTGGCAGCGCCAGGCCGGCGAGCACCAAGTATCTGACCTTCATGGTATCCCTCAGGGCGTTTCGTTGACTTTGTCCGGCCTGATAGCGGAGCGCGCTTGCCCTGTCACCATGCCTTTGGCAGGGTGGCCTGTAAGGGAGATTTCCGCCGATGCACTCTTTCATTTGCGCCGGGCTGCTCGCGCTCGCCGGCGCCGTCCCCGCCCAGACTCTCATCGCCCAGGAGACCAAGCTGCCAATGACCGCGACTCCGCCGCAAATCGCCCAGGATCACAAGGCCTTGCTCGCCAGCCGCGACCCCAGGCTCGCCGCCAACAAGAAGCTGGTCTACGACATGTACCGCATCGTGCTGCAGGCGGGCATCTGGGAGCGCGCCGGTGAGTTCATCCGCGACGACTACATCCAGCACAACCCCAACGCCGCGCAGGGCCTGGCAGGGGTGCAGGAGTATATCCGCAAGACCCGGCCGCATCGGGAGATCAGCACCACGCTCGATCTTCCGCTGATCAACCTCATCGCCGAAGGCGACACCGTGATGACCGCCTTCGTCCGCCCGGAAAAGGATGCGAACGGGCAGACTTACTACTCCACCTGGTTCGACCTCTTCCGCATTCAGGACGGCAAGATCGCCGAGCACTGGGACCCGATGCTCAAGACCGACACGCCAATCGATCCGAACGACAAGAAGCTTTGACAAACCCTCAGCCGAGGTAACGGGCGAAGAAGCCCTTTCGCTTTGGCCGCGATTCGGCGTAGCCGGACGCCTTCGCCAGGTACTCGGCGAGGATCCCGGCCTGATTCTTGGTCATCAGCACCCGAATGGTGTCAGGATTGTCTTTGTCGCCAGCCTTCGTCGCCGCGAATGTCTCTACGCTCAGCAAGATGCGACCGTTGAGTTCCTGATGCTTCCACCCCACCAACGCGCCGTGATATTCCATTGCAGTCGGCCTCTCTCACGCCGTGTTTTGACGACCCCGCCAACTGATGTCTTACCTTGAAGCGGGGCACCGGTCGACAGCCGCATACGACTGCCCAAAATTGGGACATAAGCGGTTCGAGGACCTACCGACAATTTGCGAACGGACGATCGTAGTCGTCGGCGCAGGCGATCGATCAAACCACCGCCGGCGCCGCATCCAGCAGTATGGTCTTGGTCTCGACGTAGGGCCACAGGCCTTCCTCGCCGCCTTCGCGGCCGATGCCGCTCTGCTTGAAGCCGCCGAAAGGCATGCCGAATTCCATCCGCATGCCATTCTGGCCGACGACGCCGGTGCGCACTTTGCGCGCCACGTCGTAGGCGGCCTGGGCGTCGCCGGTCATCACCGAGCCGTTGAGGCCGTAATTGCTCTCGTTGGCGATCCGGATCGCGTCTTCTTCGTTCTCGGCCGGGATCAGGCACAGGACCGGGCCGAAGATCTCTTCCTGGGCGATGCGGCTCTGGTTGTCGACGTTCGCGAACAGCGTCGGCTCGATGAAATAGCCCTTGTTCATGTGCGCCGGCCGCTGACCGCCGGTTACCAGGTCGGCGCCGGACTTCTTGCCTTCCTCGATGTACATCTCGACCCGTTCGAGCTGGCGCTTCATCGCCAAGGGGCCGAGCTGGGTCTCTGAATCCGCCGGATCGCCGATCTTGATCCCTTTCATCACCTTGGCGATCGCCTCGGCGAGCTCGTCGTGCCGATCCTTGGTGACGATCGCGCGGCTGAGCATGGCGCAGACCTGGCCGCTCAGTACCGTGATCGTATTGCCGAGGATGTTGGCCGCGGCCTCGATTGGAAAATCGTCGCGCACGATGGCCGCCGACTTGCCGCCGAGCTCGAGCGTGCAGCGAGCGACGCGGCTGGCGCAGACTTCGGCGATGCGCTTGCCGGCGACGGTCGAGCCGGTGAAGCTGACCTTGTCGATGCCGGGGTTGTGGACCAGGTGGTCCGATGCCTCGCGGTCAGCGGGGACGAGGTTGACCACGCCCGCGGGCAGCCCGGCTTCTTCTGCGGCTTCGGCGATGATGTAGGCTTCGAGCGGCGTCTCCGGCGAAGGCTTCATCACGATCGTGCAGCCGGCGATAAGCGAATAGGCGACCTTGTTGAGCATGATCCCGAACGGCGCGTTCCATGGGGCTATGCCGGCGACGACGCCGACAGGCTCGCGCACGATCACCGCGGTATCGACCATCTGGCCCTTGCGTTGGTCGGTCCACGGGAAGCTCTCGCCGAGCGCAGCAATCCCGCGCATCCCCATCACGGCGCCCATCTGCATCCCTTCGGAGCGTCCGGCGAGGCCGCCGATCTGCGCGCACCAGGCCTTGGCGATCTCGGGCACACGCCGCTCGAGGATCGCGGCCATCGCCATCAGCACCTTGCCGCGCTCCGCCGGGGGAGTGGTCGGCCAGGGGCCGTGGTCGAATGCCTGACGCGCGGCGGCGACTGCGCGGTCCATATCCTCATCACCGGCCGCGGCGACGCGGGCGATCACTTCCTCGCTGTTGGGATTGACCACTTCGATGGTGTCGCCCGAAAGCGGGGCGACCCATTCGCCGCCGATGTAGAGTTTGTCGGGATTGCGGATCGTTACGCCTTCGGGGGTCATGGTAATCTCCTCTCGCTCACACCCTCAACACATGGGCGCGGCCGTTGGTCCTAGTAACTACTCAAAATCGTCAGGCTCTGAGAATCGAGCGGCTTACCCGCCTTCTGCAGCGCCAGTTCCCTGGTGCGCAGCTTGCCCTGGAGGTCGATCAAATAGGCGTGGATCGCCTTCACGTCGGCCGGGCTCAGCCGGTCTTGCCAGTGCGGCATGCCCTGGGGGGTCAGCAGGCCCTTGAGGACGATGTTGTCGAACTGGTCGTGGATCGGCTGCGGCATTCGACGCAAGTCCGGCGCACCGGCGCGCGCCTGGTTCGAATGGCAGATCGAACAATTTGCGGTGAACAGCCCCTGCCCCTGCGCGAGCATCGACGGCGTCACGCCCGCCACCTGCGGCGGCGGCGCGGGAGCCGGTTCCAGGGCGGGCAGCGGCGGCGGCAAGGGCACGGGGCCTCCGCCGACCTTGAACACCAGGAGGCGGTTGGCGTTGCCCCGCTGGTAGGCGGCCGAATAGCCCGGCGTGAAGCCCCACCCGCCACCGCCCCAGCCGGCCTGAACCGCGACATACTGCACGCCCTTGACGCGGTAAGTCATCGGCGCGGCCATAATCGAAGTGCCGGTATCAACGTGCCACAATGCTTTGCCGGTATCGGCATCGCGCGCGAACAGTTGCCCGCCGACGGTGCCGTGAAAAACGAGACCCGAGGCGGTGGCGAGCGTGCCGAAGCGGTCCTGCCAGCCCGCCGCCGGGACCGACCACTTGGTCTTGCCGGTCAGCGGGTCCATCGCCCTCAGTTCGCTACTGAACGGCTTGTCCTTGACCCACTGCCACTGCGCGGTCTTCTCCATCGCCTCGCGGATCGGCGGCGGCAGAGCGGGCGCGGCCGCCTGCAGATCGGGTGAGAAGATCACCGCCGCCCCGGCATTGAGGAACTTGGGATCGCGCTTGGTCTGCGGCGGCCCGGCCATGAACATGAGGTTGCCCATGTCCAGCACGTGGGCGAAGTACGTCTTGCGCTCGGGATCGTAGGCCGCCGGATACCAGTTGCGCGCACCTGGAGTGGCCGGGAAGACGATCTTCGGCCCGGTCGTGTAATCGCTGCCGTCGGGCGTCAGGTGCGGCAGGCCTGTCTTGAAGTCCCACCTGTCGGCCCAGCTTGTGCGGACGATCGGATTGGCGGCGAGCGGCTTGCCGGTCTCGCGATCGACCACGAAGAAGAAGCCGTTCTTCGGCGTGTGCAGCAGCACCGGCCGCTTCTCGCCGCCGCCGACGTCTATCTGCGCCAGCACCATCGGCTGCACCGCGTCGTAATCCGCCTGGTCGCACGGGGTTTCCTGAAAGTACCACTTGAGCTTGCCGGTCTGCCGGTCGAGCGCGACCAGCGATTCCAGGTACAGGTTGTCGCCGCCGCCGGGCGAACGGGCGGATTGCGGATAAGGCGTGCCGTTGCCGACGCCGACGATCACCTGATCGAACTCGGGATCGTAAACGATCGCGTCCCACGCGGTGCCGCCGCCGCCGATCTCCCAGCTCGAATTCGGCGCCCAGGTCTTGACCGCGGCTTCGAGTGCCGGACTTTCCTGCGGGCCGGTCTTGGGATCGTGCGGCACGGTCCAGAAGCGCCACGCCTGCTTGCCGCTGTCCGCGTCGTAAGCGGTGACGTAGCCGCGAGTATCGTCTTCCGCCCCGGCATTGCCGATGATCACCAGGTTGCCTGCGATCCGCGGCGCGCCGGTGCTGGTGTACGCGCGCGTGTGATCGGCCACGGTGTCGGTCTGCCAGGCCACCGCGCCGGTCTTGGCGTCGAGCGCGTAGAGCACGCCGTCGAGAGCGGCGACGAAGACCTTGCCATTGTGGACGGCGACGCCTCGGTTGGCCTGGTCGCAGCAGGCGTAGCGGTTGACCTGCCCGTCGACGGTGGGGGTAAAGGTCCACAGTTCCTTCCCCGTCGCGGCATCGAGGGCATAGACCCGGCCGAGGTTGCCGCTGGTGTACATCACCCCGTCGATCACCACCGGGGTCGCTTCCTGCACCCGGTTGCTCCCCAGGTCGTACTCCCAGGCGAGGCCGAGCTGGGCGACGTTCTGCGGGCCGATGTCGGTCAGCCGCGAGAAGTGGCTCTCCGCCCAGTCGCCGCCGGGCCTCGGCCAGTCGTCACCGGCGCCGTAAGTGCTGGTAGCAACCTGCGGCTTGTCCGAGGTGACCGCGTTGCACGCGGCCAGCGCCAGCGCGGCGAAAAGAACCAGCTTCCTCATTGCGGCCACAAGTGCCGGTACTGCTCCATCACGGAGCGCAAGCTGCGCGGCGGGCGGCCGGTAATGCGTTCGACGTCGTGAGATTCGACGTCCATGAAGCCCTCGCGGATGGACTGGCCGAAGGTCACCATCCCTTCGCTGGCCCACGGGATCGGCCCGTCGGGGATCACGTCCGAGGCCTTGCGCGCCACGCCGAGCGAATCGAAGTAGGCGAACATCCCTTCGTCGTCGACCATCTCGACCTCGATCGGCTTGCCGGCCATTTGCGAGACGAGCGCCATCGCATCGGGCAGCGTCCACATCTCGGGCCCGGTGACGTTGTAAGCCAGGTTGGCGTGGCCTTCCTGCGTCAGCACCCCGACCGCCGTCGCCACGCAGTCGTCACGGCTGACGATCGGTACGCGGCCCGCGCCGGAATTCTCGGGCTTGTGGCCGGCCTGCAGCGCCGGGATCGCCATGGCGGTCGCCACGGCCTCGGCGTAGAGGCTGTCGCGCAAGTGTGTCCAGGCGAGACCGGACGCCTCGATCATTCGCTCGGTGGCGAGGTGGTCATAGCCCTCAACCGAAGGATTGCCCGGCGTTCGCACTCCCAGCAGCGAGGTGTAGACCACGTGCTTTACGCCGGCCGCCTTCGCCGCTTCGACGGCCGCGGTGTGTTGCTCGACCCGGCTGCCGACGCGCACGGTCGAGATCAGCAGCATCCGCTCGCCGCCTTCCATCGCCGCGCCGAGCGAGGAGGGATCGTCGAAGTCCGCGCGGCGGATCTGCGCGCCGCTTTCGGCGAACTCCGCCAATCTGTCGGGTGTACGGCTGAGCAGGACCAGATCCTCCGCGGGAACCCGCTCCAGCAGCATCTTCGCCGCCGCATTACCGAACTGCCCGGACGCGCCGGTCACGATGATCTTGCCCACGAATCTCTCCCGTGCGGAACTAGCCCGCTTGCCTCAATCATAACGACTGTTACGATTGAGGCAACAAGTGGAGAGGGAATCGAATGGCCAGGCTATCAATCGAAGACCGCATCGCCCTGCAGGACCTGATCGCCGCCTATTCGTGGGCGCTCGATACCGGCGACGCCGAGGGACTCGTCGCCTGCTTCACGGAAGACTGCGTGATGAGCGAGGAAGTGTTCGAGGATCCCGACGTCTGGAAAGGCCACGCCGGCATCCGCGGGCTGATGAAGCACTATGCCAACGCGCCGGGGTTTCCGGGGCGCCAGCATCACGTCACGCAAGTCCAGTACTCGCCGCAAGCCGATGGCAGTGCGAAAATGCGCAGCTTCGCTTTCGTCACCGAATGCGAGGGCGAGCCGCCTTACGTGCTGCGCTTCACCGGGTGGTACGACGATCACGCGGTCAAAGGCGCTGAGGGCCAATGGCGTTTCAAGCGCCGCACGGTACGGCTGTGGGATGGGGAGGTCTTGAAGAACTTCCCCGGCCGTGGTCACTGGGTCGCGAGACAGCGGCCGGAGAGCCTGATCATCAAGCGCTGAGCGCATCGAAGGGGGAGCAGCCATGAAAATCACCACGCACCTGGCGGTCGGCACTGCCGTCGCCGCACTTGCTTTCGCCGCACCTGCCGGCGCGAAGGATTGCGCTAGCCTCAGCAGCTTGAAGGTGGACGGCAAGGTCACCTCGGCGACCCTCGTTCCCGCCGGGGCATTCCAGCAACCCGCCGGGCCGGGCGCGCCTCCGGGCGTGGGAGCGGGCTCCTACAAAGACGTGCCCGCGTTCTGCCGCGTGCAGGCGACCCTGACGCCGACCAGGGACTCGGACATCAAGGTCGAGGTCTGGCTCCCGGCGAGCGGCTGGAACGGCAAGTTCGTCGCCGTCGGCAACGGCATTTGGGCCGGGCAGCTCAGCTACTCGGCCATGGCCGACCCGCTCAAGCAGGGTTACGCCATCGCCACCACCGACACTGGCCACACCGGCAGCGGGCTCGACGCTAAATGGGCCGTCGGTCATCCGGAGAAGCTGGTCGATTTCGGCTATCGCGCGGTCCACGAGATGGTCCTCACCGGCAAGGCGGCGATCAGCGCCTTTTATGGCAACAAGCCCAAGTTTTCCTACTGGAACTCGTGCTCGACCGGCGGCCGCCAGGGGCTGATGGAAGCGCGCCGCTACCCGGCCGACTTCGACGCGATCAGCGCGATGGCGCCGGCCAACCCGATGACCGGGCTGATGGTCCAGTCGATGTGGGTCGGCTGGGCGCCGAAGCACGCGCCGGGCGCTGCGCTGACCCCGGCCGCGATGGGCATGGTCCACGCCGCCGCGGTCAAGGCCTGCGACAAGCTCGACGGAGCCGAAGACGGATTGATCGGCGATCCGCAGCACTGCGGCTTCGATCCCGCGACGCTGCAATGCAAGCCCGGCGAGACGGCCTCGTGCCTCGCCCCGGCGCAAGTCGAGGCGCTGCACATGATCTACGGCGGCGTGCGCGACGCGAGCGGCAAGGTCATCCGGCCCGGCTGGCCGGTCGGCAGCGAGATGCAATTGGCGCTGCTGATCGGCGGCAACGAGCCGTTCCCGGTAGCGACGAGCTATTTCCGCGACCTGGTTTACGCCAACCAGCCGGGCTGGGATTGGAAGGTGAACGACTACGGCAAGGAACTGGCCGATGCGCAGGCCTACGGCGCCGACATCCTCGACGTGCCGCCGACCGGCCTCGGGACCTTCTTCGCCCGCGGCGGCAAGCTGCTGCTGAGCCACGGCTGGACCGACGGGCTGATCCCGGCCAACAACACGGTCGAGTTCTACCGCGGCCTGCGCGGCGCGATTCCCGCCGCGCAGGCACAGAACCAGCTACGCCTGTTCATGGTCCCGGGAATGGACCACTGCGGCGGCGGCGAAGGTGCCTCAACATTCGACGCCCTCGAGACAATCAACGCCTGGGCAACGAGCGGCCAGGCGCCGGAGCGGATCGTCGCCACGCGCACGCCCTCGCCCAACCCGAACGCGCCCAGGCTCGCGCCGATCGGCCGGCCGCTGTGCCCCTACCCCCTCATCGCGAAGCATGACGGGTCGGGCGACGTGAACTCGGAGAAGAGCTTCGTGTGCGCCAAGGCCGAAGCGGCGGCGACCGGCCAGCCCGGCGAGCGCGGCTGACGAGGGTCTAGGCGCGGGGCGCGAGGGCCCACGAACCAGTGTCCGCCAGCGACGCGGGCACGCGCACCCGCACATACCCCGCTTCGCGGCCGACGTCCTCGATCAACACCGCATCGGCCGAGCGGCTAACCCCGACGACCAGCGCGGGGGTCCGTTCGAACACCGCGCGGGCGAAGCGGATGCGGTCGCCTTCAATGGCAATCGGCTTGTCACCACGCGCTTCCGCCTCGGCGGCAAAGCGGCGTCCCGCCTCAAGCGAAGGATCGTGCAGCAGCACGGTGCCGCTCGGCTTGCGTTGAGGCGATCTCGCCAGCGAGGCGGCAGCCGGCAGCACGAGCGCGCCCGCCAATGCCCCGCGCCGCGTCGCGCCGATCACTTCGCGCCCCCATGCGGGCCTGCCGCGAGATAATCGGCGATCTGCTTCAGGTCCGCATCGCCAACCTCGCCGCGCGGGACTGGCGGCATGTTGCCGATGCCGCGGCGCGCGGCCATGATCACGTAGGCGGCGACGAGGTTGCTACGCTGCTCCAGCATCGCCGGCTGGACCCGGCGAGCGAGCAGCCCCGTGCCCATGCCGACCGCGCCGTGGCACATCGCGCAATGCTCGACGTACAGCTTCTCGCCGCCGGTGGCGTTCGGGCGATCGATCGGCGTGGTCGGCTTGGGCATGCCTTGCGCCACGGCGACACTTGCAAAGACGAGCGCACCGAGCGCCGCGATTGCGATCCTGCTCATGCCCTGCGCTCCCCGTTGTAGGTCGTCGGCCAGATGCCGCTCTTGCCCGGGGCGAGGATGCCGTTCGGGTCGAGCGCGTTCTTGACCTTCTCGTTGAGCTTCCGAAGCGCCCCGCCGCCCCAGTCGTAGCTCTCGGCGACGAGGTCCATGTAGTCGAGGTGCGTCCGGTATTCGCCGTAACCTTGCGCCTTGGCGTCGGCGACGAGCTGGCGGAAGAACGGGTCGATCTTGGCCATCCTGGCGGCGTCGTCCTTGTCGAAGATCATCGCGTTGACATTGACGAGGTGCCGTTCGCCGAAAGCGAAGCTGCCCTGGTAGTCGATGCCGAATTCCTTGTAGCGGGCGTAAGTCCGCTGGAACTGCGCCAAAGCGAGCGAACCGTCCTGCGGCAGCAGCGGCGAGAACCCAATGTGCCCGCCGCGCCCGCCGTACCAGTTGATGTTCTGCATCGGAAAAGTCATCGGCGTGCCGGTCCAGCCCGAGTATTCGAGCGGCTGCCCTTTTACCCAGGTGGTCGGCTTCAGCAGCATCGGCTTGATGTCACTCATCGCCTTTTCGAGCACCTTGTAGGCCGCCTTGTTGACCTCCTCGCGCCCGTAGAGCCGCAGCGAGACGCCCCACCAGCCGATGTTGAACTTCTTGCGGATCGCGTCGATCACGGAATCGTCCAGCGCGCCCGGCTTGTCCGTCCACTCCTTGCGGGTGGTCAGCACCGCGGCCGCGCGCAGCCAGTTGCCGATGCTCGGGCTCTGCTGCAGCAGCCGCTCGCGCCGCAAGGGCCCGATGGTGTCGACCATCGCCTTCAAGTCCTCGGGCCGGTTGAACTCGACATCCATGCCCATCAGGCTTTCGGGCTCGGGCATCAGCCACATGTTGGCCTTGGTGACGATGCCGAAGTTCGACTGAACGAACATCTGGTCCCACGCCGGGCCATAGCCGAACGGGTACAGCCCCCAGGTCGGCGCCTTGGAGAACGCGCCCATGCCGGTGCGCACCACCTCGCCGGTCGGCAGCACGACTTCCATCCCGCAGAAGTTCTTCGTGTTCTCGCCGTAGGGCGTGTAGCCGACCCCGCGGTCGAGCGCGTTGCCGATCACCGAGCCCCACGAGTTGCCCGGGGTGGAGAGCCAGTAAGGCAGCTTGTGCTGCTGGATGTAGTCGTAGAGGTCGTAGAAGCCGACGCCGGGCTCGAGCGTGACGACGCCGTTGGCCGCATCGAACTCGATCTTCTTCATCCGCGACAGGTCGAGCACCACGCTGCCGGCCAGTTCCGGCGCGGTGCCGCCGTAGCCGAGGTTCTTGCCGCGGCTGATCGGCCACAGGGGCGCGCGGAACTGGTTGGCGATCTTCACCGCCGCCTGCACTTCCTCGACGCTCGTCGGCGCGATCGCGCCCGCCGGGTGGTGGCGCGCGTCGTCTATCGCGAACTTGTCCTGGTAGCTGACCCGGTCGAGGTCTTCGAAGAACACTTTGTCCGCGCCGAGCGCGGCCTCGAAGGCCTTTTGCGCCTGGCTCATCTTGGCGGCGGTGAAGCCGGGCGGGAAGGGGATGTCTGCCATCGAAGTATCCTACTGGCCCGAGGCCCATTTGGTTCGCGCCGGCGGCCGGGCGCCCGCGTCGAGCCGGACGACCTCGCCGTTGATCAGCGGCGTGTGGATGAGGAATTCGGCCACCGCGCCATATTCGTCCGCGGTGCCGGCGCGCTTGGGGAATTCATTGTCGGCGAGCAGTTCGGTCACGAAATCGGGCGGCAGCGCGGCCACCATCGGCGTGTCCATGAACCCCGGCGCGACCGCGTTGACCCGGATCGCGTGGCGCGACAGATCGCGCGCCCAGACCAGCGTCAAGGCCGCCAACGCCGCCTTGGCGGCGGTGTAGGCGCCCATGCCTTCCTGACCCTCGAAGCTGGCGATCGAACAGGTGTTGACGATCACGCCGCGCTCGCCGTCGGGGCCGGTCGGCTTGTTCGAAATCATCCGGTGCGAGACATGCGCCGCGACCTGGGCCGCGCCGATCAGATTGACCGCGATGATCTTGCGGAATTGAGCCATGTCGCCCGGCCCCTCGGGAGAAGCGACGGCGCCCAGCCCGCCGATGCCGGCGTTGTTGAGCAGCATGTGGATTTCGCCGTAGCGCTCGACCACCTGCCTGACAGCCGACTCGACCGAGTCTTCGTCGCTCACGTCGCATTCGATGAAATCCGCCCCGGCGGGCGGCTGGCCGGTTAGGTCGAGCGAAACGACACTCGCGCCGGCGCGCAGCAAGCGGCGCACGCCGCCCTCGCCCAGTCCCGAATTGCCGCCGGTGACGACGGCGACCTTGCCGCTCGGATCCACTTTCCTCTCCCGTCGCTGTAGCGCGACTTTAACGATCGTTACTTTTGAGCTAGCACGGCGCTGAGTCAAGTGAGGGGAGAGAATTTGGCAACTCGCGAAGCGTTATACGCGGCGCTCGACCGCTATCTCGCGGCCCTGCTGGCGCGCGATCACGCCCGGCTCGCGTGGGCGAGCGGCGCGCTCGTCACCGAAAACAACGTCGCGCTCGAACCCGGCGATGGTCTGTGGGGCACCATCACCGGGCTTGGTCCTTATGACCTGCGCTTCGCGGACGAGCAGGAGGAGCAGGTGGCGCTGTTCACCACCGTCACGGAAACCCGCGACACCTCGGGCGCGTGCATCCGCCTCGGCCTGCGCGGCGCGGCGATTGCTGAGGTCGAGACGATCGTCGTCCGCCAGGCCGACGAGGCGCTGGTGTTCCCCGATCCGAAATTCGAGCGCAAGCCGGTGATGGAAGCCATCGTGCTGGAAGCGGAGCGTTCCAGCCGCACCGAGATGATCGCGCTGGCCGACGGCTACTTCGCCACCCTTCAGCTCAACGACGGCACCATCCGCACGAAATTCCACTCCGGCTGCGACCGGGTCGAGAACGGCGTGAGAACGACCAACAATCCCGAGTTCTTCGTCCCCGTCGCCGGCTTGCCGTGCGAGGAGCAGTTCCGGCTCGGCAACTACCGTTACGACGACCGCCTGCGCGGCCGCCGCTTCCCGCTGGTCGACGAGGAGCGCGGGATCGTCCTCGCCCACGGCTTCATCGACCATCGCGGCCGGCTGGGGGAATACGAGCTGACCGACGGCACTCGCGCGTCCAGCCCAATCCGCCGCCCGCACACGTTCTATCTGTCCGAGGCGTTCAAAATCCGCGATGGTGCGATCGAACAGATCGAGGCGAATTTCATCACGGTGCCTTATCACATGCCAAGTCCGTGGGACGCGTACGCATGACCGGCGCCCGTCGCATCGTCACCCTGTTTCTCGTCGCGGGCGTGTTCGTTCTCGACGGTTACGACATCAACGCGATGGCGCTCGCCGCGCCGCGCCTGCAGGAACCGCTCGGGCTCGCGCCGGACCAGTTCGGCTGGGTCTTCTCGGCGCTGCTGATCGGCCTCGGCGCCGGTTCGGCGCTGATCGGGCCGCTCGGCGACCGGCTGGGACGGCGGCCGTTGATCGTGTTCGGCTGCCTGGCGATCGCCTGTACGACGCTCGGCACCGCCACCGCCACCTCGCTCCACGGATTCTTCGTCTGGCGCCTGCTCACCGGCCTCGCTCTCGGCGCGGCGCTGCCGAATTGCAGCGCGCTGTCGGCCGAACTGGCGCCCGAGGGCAAGCGGGCGACCGTCATGGTGCTGGTCTCCGCCGGCATTTCCGGCGGCGCGCTTATCGCCGGCACGAGCGCGCCGAATCTCGTGGCGTTCGGAGGTTGGCCGGCCTTGTTCGTCATGCCTGGTCTCTTTGCCGCGTTGGTGGCGATCGTTCTCGGCTTCGTCCTGAAGGAGGAACCGCGCGCCGAACCTGTCGCCGCGGCGACCGCCCCGAAAGTGCCGCAGATCGAGCTGCTGCGCGCGCCGTGGCTGTTCCCTTTCGCGGTGTTCGCGGTGGCACTGACGATGAATTCGGCCAACCTCTACTTGCTCAGCCAATGGCTGCCGACGATCCTGCCTCACGCCGGCTTCACGCTCGACCAGGCCGCGCGGGTGTCGGGCCTGGCTCAAGGCACGGGGATCATCCTCGGGCTGACGATGAGCTGGTGCGTCGACCGCTGGCGGCCGGGCACGACGATGGTCGCAGCCTACGCGGTCGTCACCGCCGCGTTGCTGCTGATGGGGCTGTCGATCGTCGCCGGTCCGGGCGCGTGGACCGTGTTGCTGCTGGTGGCGCTGGGCGGCGTTTCGGGCGGGGCCATGGCCTTCCCTGCGCTGACCGCCTACCTGTTCCCGCCGCGCCTGCTGTCGTCGGCCATCGGCCTCGGCGTGCTCGTCGCCCGCGCGGGCGCGATCCTTGCACCTCTGATCGGCGGCGCGATGCTCAAGGGCGGCGCCACGCCGGGCCAGTTCCTGCTCGCCGCGGCCGTACCCGGTGCGCTCTGCGCACTGGTGTGCCTGGGCTTACCCGCCGCGCTGAGGGTTCGCGGGAGACAGCGGCCTACGGCCTGATCAGCCCGCCGATCCGTTCATCCCTCGTCTGCGGGCTTGGTCCGCTCGAGGAACAGGGAATGACCTTTCTCGTCCGTCGCTTCGAGCCGGGCGATCAGCTTGCGAACGATCTCGTCGAGCTTGGCAAGGTCGCCCTCGGGCAGGTCGGACAGCAGGAAATCGGCTACCGCCGCCGTCTGAGGACGCATCAACTCGTAGAGCCGCCGCCCCTCCGGCGTCAGCTTGAGCACCTTGCGCCGGCGGTTGCACGGATCCGCCTCGACGGTGATCCGCCCATGCCGCTGCAGCGTCGCCACCGCCCGGCTGACGCTCATCGCGTTGACGCCTGTGTGATCGGCCAATTCATGGCTGGCGCTCGCGCCGAGCCGGCCGATCGCCATCAACAGGCGGAATTCGTTGAGGCTGACGTTGTGCCGATGCGACAGGTACAGCGAGAATGGCGCCATTAGCCGATTGTTGAGCTTGAGCAGCCGGTGCAGTGTGCCGACGCTGCCGTCGGGCTCGGCCACCGCGGGGTGCCGGTCATTCGTCTTGTCTTCTCGTCCCAACTCTCGTTCCCCCACCATTTGTGCCGCATCAAAGCGTGGCCTTGCCTCGACTGTAACATCCGTTACGGTTCCAAGCCAAGAATCAATGGGAGATAGATGCCATGGGCGCCTTTCCGCAAACGATCCATTTCATCGGCAGCAACACCCCGCGGCGGACCGAGATGTCAAAACGGGACCTCGAAGTCGAGGGAGAGATCCCAATCGAGGTCGACGGCGCATTCTTCCGCGCGGTGCCCGACAACGCCCACGCGCCGATGTTCGAGGACGATATCGCGCTCAACGCCGACGGGATGATCGCGCGCTTCAACATCGAGAACGGCGCGGTCGATTTCGACATCAAGTACGTTGAGACCGAGCGCTATCTCGCCGAGAAAATGGCGCGGCGAGCGCTGTTCGGCCGCTACCGCAACCCGTTCACCGACGATCCCAGCGTCGCCGGGGTCGACCGCACCGTCTCCAACACCACCCCGGTTTGGCACGGCGGGCGGCTGTTCATGACGAAGGAGGACGGGCGCGGGTACGAGATCAACCCCCACACGCTCGAAACCGCCGGCAAGTGGGATTACTACGGTGCGCTCAAGTCGGAGACCTTCACGGCGCATCCGCGGATCGACCCGATCACCGGCGAGATGTTCTTCTTCGGCTACGAGGCCGGCGGGCTGTGCAGCCTCGACGTCGCCTACGGCGTCGCCGACAAGGACGGCAATCTGACCAGCGAGCAGTGGTTCCAGCAGCCTTACTGTTCGACGATCCACGACTTCGTGATCACCGAAAAATACGCGGTGTTCCCGATCTTTCCGACGCTGGCCGATCTCGACCGGATCAAGGCCGGCGGCGATCACTGGGCGCACCGGCAGGACCTGCCGAGCTGGGTCGGGATCATGCCGCGCTACGGCAAGGTCGAGGAGATGAAGTGGATCGAGGGGCCCGTCGGTGTCTCGGTGTTCCACGAGGTCAACGCCTACGACGACGGCGACATGGTCCACATCGACCTGTGCCTGACCGAGACCAACGCCTTCCCGTTCATGCGCGAGGCCGGCGGAATCCAGAAGCCGCAGCAGGAAATCCAGGGCGCCGTGACCCGCTGGACGATCGACATGGCCAAGGCCGAGCCGACGATCCAGGAACGGCCGCTGGGGCCTCCGGGCGACTTGCCGCGACTCGCCGACGCCGACCAGGGGCGGCCCTACAGCCACGCCTGGTATCTCAGCATGAACCCGCAAGGCGGGCCGCCGATGCCCGGCGGGCCCGTCGGCATGAACTTCAACGCGCTGATCCGGCTTGAGGTGGGCAACGGCCGCGTCGAGCTGATGGGCGTGCCGCCGGGCGCGGCGATCAGCGAGCCGGCGCACGTGCCGTCGAGCGAGCCGGGCCACGAGGGATGGCTGCTCACGGTGGTCGATGTTCCGAACAACCCGAACCCGGCGCAGCAAGTACCCGGCGACTATTCCTCCGAGCTGTGGATCGTGAACGCCGGGGAGGTCGCCAGCGGGCCGGTAGCCAGGGTCAAGACGGGGCTTGCCTTGCGCAGCCAGGTTCACGGCACTTGGGTGGGCCGCGAAAGGTTGCGGGCCAGTAAGCTGAAGGGCTGACGATCCTGCCCATTTGCGTTTCGCAAATTGCGGGCATACTCTCGGGCAAAAGAGTGGGAGAGGTTCGATGAGTCTGCGCTTCTTTGGGGCCGCGCTGGCCGTTCCACTGTTCCTCGCCGCCGGGGCTCCAGCCGCGGCCGACGATGCGAAACCGGCCGCGAACGCCACGCTGCCCGACGAGCCCGGTCTTAAGGCCCCTCCGGGCTGGCACGCCAAGCGCACCGAATGGGGCGATCCCGACCTCACGGGCCGCTGGCCGATCGACAACCTCAGCTCGACCCCGTCGCAGCGCCCACCCAACCTCGGTGACAAGGCCTGGCTAACTGACGAGGAATACGCCGCCGCACTGAAGTCCGCCGACGAGCAGCTCAAGCTGTACAACCTGGAGGTCAAGGCCAACCGGATGGGCATGGGCCACTGGACCGAGCGCGGCCGGCCGATGCGGCAGACTTCGCTGATCATGGAGCCCACCAACGGCCGCATCCCGCCACCGACACCGCTCGGCACGGAGCTGTCCAAGAACATGAAGAGCAGCTGGTCCGAGAACACCTTCACCTGGGTTACCGACTTCAGCCCGTATGACCGCTGCATCGCCCGCGGTATGCCGAGTGCGATGACGCCGGGCGCGTACAACAGCGGGATCGAGGTCTGGCAATCGCCGGGCTATGCCGTGATCAGGCTGGAAATGATCCATGAGGCGCGGATCATCCCACTAACCGGCAAAGGTCCGCCTCCGGCGCCCGTGAAGAGCTGGATGGGCTATTCAGTCGGCCGCTGGGACGGTGATACGCTGGTGATCGAGACGACCAACTTCGTACCCAACCAGCCGATCGGCGGTGACGGCGGCAGCGGGCACGCTGTGCCCAACAGCGATCAGATGAAGATCGTGGAGCGCCTCACTCCGACGGGACCGGACCATATCCATTACGAGGCCTGGGTCAGCGACCCGGTGACGCTCACGGCTCCATTCAAGTACGACTTCCCGTGGACCCGCAACAAGGATTACGTGCAGTACGAATACGCCTGTATCGAAGGCAACGAGCAGACCCGCGGCTATATCGAGGGGACCAGCCCCTACGAAGCCGCCAAGCGCGAAGCGCGCGAGAAGGCCCGTGCCGACGGCACTCTCCAGGTGGCGGACCGCAGCACGAGCTCGAGCAACAGGTGACGCGGGTCAGGCTTGCCGCACTGCTCGGCGTTGCCGCACTGGCCTTTGCCGCACCGTCGGCCGCGCAGGACAAAGCCGGGCAATGCAACCGGCAGTGTCTGATCGACCTCTCGGACAAATACGTAGCCGCGCTGGTGGCGCACAACCCGAAGGCCGTGCCACTGGCGGCGAACGCGATCAGCGTCGAGAACATGAAGGCGATCAGGCCCGGCGAGGGGCTGTGGCAATCGCTTGGCGCCGGCCCGAGCGGGTTCGTGATTCACGTGCCCGACCCGGTGTCGGAGCAAGTCGGCATCCTGGCGGTCGCCACGGCCGCCGACGGCAAGCCGGCGATGTTCGGCATCCGGCTCAAAGTCGAGAACGGCAAGATCGCCGAGGCTGAGCACCTGATCGGCAACACGCCGGCCGCCTCCGCCATGGGCAACCTGCAAACCGTTCGCCCGGCGCTGCTCCGCGAAGTGCCTTACGAATACGCGGATTCGCGCGGCCGGCTGATCTGGCTCGGCAAAAGTTATTACGACGCGCTCGACGACGGCAACTCGCAGGAATCGGCCTTCGCCGACGATTGCGAGCGGCACGAAAACGGTTTCCAGACCGCCCGCAACCCGCTGACCCGGCCGGGCACCGGCAACGCCAACGATCCCAGCTTCGCCTATCTCGGCGGGCTG
>Ga0105246_10000142_pt1 | contig 33547 bp, 29 predicted proteins | sample KBSM64metaG_FD_99694 | JGI IMG/M metagenome (GOLD analysis project Ga0105246, IMG submission 99694) | Miscanthus rhizosphere microbial communities from Kellogg Biological Station, Michigan, USA - KBS M6-4 metaG | ecosystem: Host-associated > Plants > Roots > Rhizosphere > Soil | place... | reverse complement strand
TCCGCTCTGAAGTTTGCCCAGATGCACCTGACCAATACTGGCCGCGGCCACCGGGGTATCCTCGAACCGGGAAAAGATCTCCTCCAGCGGTATATCCAATTCCTGTTCCAAAATACCCCGTGCCGTCTCTGATGAGAACGGCGGAACTTGATCCTGCAATTTGACCAGTTCCCGAATAACCGATTCAGGTAAAAGATCTGCCCTTGTGCTTGCAAGTTGCCCCAGCTTCACAAAAGCCGGCCCCAGCTCCTGCAGAACAAGCCTGATCCGTTCACTTAACGTCTTGGTGGGTTGTGCTTCACGCGACATCCACCGTCTGGGCAGGGCCAGTAGCTGGAATAATCCCAGCTCCTCGACCATATAACCGAAGCCATGACGCACCAGCGCCATGGCAATCTCCCGGTATCTGCCGACATGTTTGATCCGCACAGCCATCTATTCGATCTCGTTTCCTTTGAGAGGAGGAGAGTCTTCAACAACCGGAGCCGGGGATTCATCTAGTTGAAGCTGCGGTGTCTGATTCAGCTCGGCCAGCTTTTTTTCCAAAACCGCAACGCGCTGCTCCAGACTGGTCACGTCACTTTCGGATGCCACGCCAGCTTCCTGAAGCACACGTTTGACCTGCTCCTGAATGACACGTTTCAACTGGCCTTGCTCTTCTTCCCCGCGCTCCAACAATCGTTCAACAAACGCTTTGGATTCTCCGGGCGCAAGCTTCCCGCGTTCCACCAGCTCATCCACGGTTTTCTCAATCTTTTCTTTGCTGACTAACGTAAGACCAAGCCCTAACGAGAACGCCTTCTTGAACAAATCGCTCATCTTATTCATCCTCCTCTTTGGTTGTCTCTATATTACACCTCTTAAACCTCGACATGCAAAAAGGAGAGCTTTGTTATACGTACCGCGCTGCCCATTTACCTGCCTGCAAAACCAATCGACGATACATTTCGTTTGCAAAGGATGGAACAGAATGCCCAGGCATCAAATATACAATTCGGCCCAGTCCATATTTATGCGCCCATGCCGCCGGCTTAGGCCCCTCTTTGGACTGATATTCCAGCAGAATTTTGGTCTCTGTAAATGAACCGAACTCGAACTCATACGGCTCTTCTTCCATTGTGAAACCGGAAACCCCCTCCGTCACGGGATGATTCTCCGCCGTAACCGTGAACTCCAATGGCGCATAAGGCGGGTGATGAAGAAATTTGGCTCCGATCATCTGTTTGATCTCATTTCGGTTCTGAAGCGAGATTCCATTATGTAAGATGACCAGCCCACCCCCGTTACTCACATAAGACAACAGACCTGCTGTCTGCTGCGGGGAGACTTTTCCTCTCCAATCGTCCATGTAGGAGATACATACATCAAACCCTGAAATATTTTCATGAAGCAACATGTTGCGATTTTCACTGCACTGAACCGTAATCGTATCTTGAAAAATCCGGCTAATCTCCGCGTCTACCCCCTGTAGTGGATGCCAGTCCGGATGTGTATAATCTCCAATTAAAAGTGCCTTTTTGCGATGATCCATTACAATCATCTCCTTTCTTCTGACCTTGTTCGTTTTGATTCGTCTGCACACTCCATATCCTATAAATTAACCACACTTTGTATCATCGACTACCTGTGAATCTTCTACCTCACTTCTACTGCAAGGCATGTGCACAATTTAACATCAAAATCAAACACCTCTGTTACACCCGTTACTAGAGGTGAGTGTATATCTTCCATATCGGTTTTGAACAGGATATCTACAGACTCAGAATACTTCCTAGTATAGCCGAATTATGCTTTGGCATATCCACATCATTCCGATCAATATTGGCTCCCCAGTCTCCTTTTTCAAAAAAGATGCCTCATCCCTAACACATTCCACATGTTTCACTAAAAACCTTTAATTGTACAGTCTAATCTTCAACTTCACGACCAAAGTCTCAGGAGGTTCAAAATGAATTCATGCCCTTCCGCTCATTCCCGAAAGAGGAGGTTAGGCTGGTTCGACAAAACAACCAAATCAGCTTCGCCCAGACGATTTCCAGGCCATGTCCCTCCATTCCGGGCTCTGTGCATCCATATTTAACCTTACTGCCGTGCCACACATGGATGCGTTAAACGTTCGTTCTGAACACTTCTGAACACGAATTTTACATATGCATGCTCCACTTGAACTAATCTTGGGGCTCACGGTACAGCCGGCAATGCTCCACCCATCTCTGTGCGGCTTGCGGATCAGAACCGAGGTGCACATGTGTGTATCCAGCCACGATATTGCCCGAAGCGTATCCCTCCTGCTTCGAACCCCTTAATCCCTTCGTTTCATACGCATATGGAATGGCTCCTTCTTCGCGGTACGTCATCGTGGAGTAATGGAATTCATGCCCTCGTAGCACTTCACCCTGTTTTAGCAAAAAAGAGTCCTGAACCGCACTCGCTTCCCGATATCCCAGTGCAGCTCGCTTCTTCTGCATATGTACCTGAGCAGGAATAATTCCTGCCATGGCATACGTCTGTCCTTCACGATCTGTCAGCGTTTCGGCCAGCACCATATAGCCGCCGCATTCCGCGAACAGCGGCATCAGGGAACGTGCTGCTGCGCGCAACCCTCCCAGAAAAAGCTCGTTTCCGGCAATCTGCGCCGCAAACTCTTCTGGAAAACCACCACCAAGATAAACACTATCCGCCTCCGCCGGAATGCCTTCGCCAGCGAGTGGACTAAAATACTTTAGCTTCGCCCCCGCCGCTTCGAGAAGTTCCAAATTGTCAGGATAATAAAAGTTAAACGCTGCATCTCGAGCGACGGCAATAACAGGCTGGTACGTATCCGGCTTGCTGTAGATGTGGAGAGCCTTCAGCTGGGACACATGCTCGGCATCGTTCACGCTGGCTGTATAGGTAATGTTACTGATATCGGTAGAGTTAGCCACAAGGCTGTCTTTTCTGGTGTCGCTAGAGTGATCAGAACTAGCATCTTGGACTGAGTCGTGAGCAATGACCGCTTGGATTATAGAGTTAGCTGCAACATCATCGCTTCCTTCTAAATACGAGAGAGGGGGAGCACTTGCTGCCAATTTAAGCAGATGATCCAGATCTGTACCCTCTAGCAACACATCGGCTGCCCGTTGGAATAAAGGCTCCAGTTCTCCACGCTCAATGGCAGGGACCAGTCCGAGATGTCTTTCCGGGATGCACATGTCTTCATCCCTTTTCAGCCAACCGACGACCGGAATGCCGCACATTTGTTCAATCGCTTTTTTCACAATCGTATAGTGCCCTGCACTTCCGCACCGATTCACTATCACACCAGCAATGTTTAATTCAGGCTCCAACTGCTGAAAGCCCAGAACGATGGCTGCCGCACTGCGCGCCATACTGCGTACATCCACAACCAAAATCACCGGTGTCTGTGTAATCAACGCAATTTCTGCGGTAGAGCCGACGTTGCTGAGCGGATCTTTACCGTCGTAGAGGCCCATCACCCCTTCAATGATGGAAATATCATGACCTGCGGATGCCCGCTGGAATGTCTCCTTCACATATGCAGGCGAAGTCATCCATGCGTCCAGATTACGTGAAGCTCGACCTGTCACTGCCGTATGATACGTTGGATCAATATAATCCGGACCGCATTTGAACCCCTGTACGCTGAATCCGCGCTGGGCAAGTGCCTTCATTAGACCGAGCGTTACAGTCGTTTTACCCGCCCCACTCCCCGTACCTGCGATAATCAGCCGAGCTGTGGTTTTGTTGTTGGACGTCACTGTTATGGGTTTGTTATTTGGCGTCGTTGGTACGGATTCATTATTGGACATCGCTGTTATGGGTTTGTTATTGGTGATCATTGTTGCGGCCCCATTATTAGACGTCATTGGCGTGACTCCGTTATTAGACTCAGTTGGTAAAACTTCATTCATGGGTAAGGCCTCATTATTCGAAACGGTGGTCTCTACATTCTTCGAGTTCTTTGAATTCTTTGAATTCATCGTTCATCCCGCCTTTGTTCTACATATAACAAATAGACCTTCCCATATCGGTTTCAACGGCTGGGACGGTCATGTTCAAGAGGTGATAGCAACTACTTTATGTGTGTGAACGCATCAAGGTGAAAATGTAGCTTTAGTCCACTCGGAGGGACTGCGTCATCTCGCCTCGGCAGACGTAACTCTGACTCTATAACTGATGGCAACGGGTGGCAACCGAGACAACTGATGCAACCCATAGCAACTCAAAGTACCGAAGTACAGAAGTAAAGAAGTAAAGAAATAAAGAAGTACCTAAGTACCGACCCTTCCTTATGAAACCCCACCTCTAACGATCACCAGAAACCTTATTTTGCGAAAAAAGTACACTTTCAAATTCTAACGATCCTGAGGAACGTTATTTGGGATGAAAAGCTCGAATTCTAGCCATTTTCTCTGCAAAATGCTCAAATAACGTCTGTGGTGATCGTTAGAATTTAGAGTTGCCCGATTTGGGGCAAATAGCATCATCTGTGATCGTTAGAGCTGCCAGGGTAATTATTTTGGAGAAATATTTGTTGCTTGTTGCTAGCTACTTATTGCGTACTGCTTACTGCTTACTGCTCGCTACTTACAACTTACTGCTTACTACTTATTGCTTACTGCTTACTGCTTACTGCTTACTGCTTACTGTTTACTGTTTACTGTTTACTGTTTACTGTTTACTGTTTACTGTTTACTGTTTACTTCTTACATCTGATGACTGCTGATGATCGGTGATACTTCAAATTATTCACATAAAAACATGCCTCGGTTCGGTAATTTTGGCTCCCCAAGATACATCGTAATTATTTGGTAACGTAGACGATCGAAAACACGCTCATGCTTGTTAGTCAAACAAATGCTGTTGGTCACACGTAACGCTGGTTGATCATATGAAACGTTAATGGATCACACGAGCTTCTTGTTGGTCACACAAAACGCTAGTTGATCACACGAGATGCTTGTTGATCACAAGAGATGCATGTTAGTACACGAAACGCTGGTTGATCACACGAAACGCTGGTTGATCAAACAAAATGCTGGTTTATCACATGAATTCGCTTGTTGACCACACCAAATTGCTTTTCGATTACACGAATCGGGCTTAATCAAACACAACCCGTGCGACAGAGATCGTCAGGTTGCCGCTCTTTTTCTTTTCCAGCAGCCAATGGTCAGCCCCCGAAGAAAGCAGCGCCGCAGGTTCACTTACGCCGTAGGCTCCGGTGTATTTAAATACCGTTTCGGACGGATTGGCAAGTTGCACCGTATTCAGCTCCGCAGGTGTGTAAGTGACGAGTTCCCAGCCATACTTAGCACATAGAGCCAGCAGGCCTTCCTCATCTTTTTTCAGATCAATGGTAGCCACGTTGCGCACGCTCTTCACAGACAGAGACAGTTCTTCCAGCGTGGCAAGCACTTCCTGCTCCAACTCTTCCATCGTGGTACCGCGATTACAGCCCATACCGAGCACAAGGCTTTTGGGACGGTACAGCACACCGTTGGTTAGAAATCGTTCCTCTTCCGCCGCTGAAAGCAAACGGTCACTGACTACCAGTGCAGCGTTAAACGCAAACGATTCCGTCTCCTGCATATTACCGAAGACCCGGATATGATCAGGAACCGGTTTGTTATAACGCCACCAGTTGCGTTCGCCTGTCTCCTGAATAAGGGCCACCGGCTCTTCATTGACCACCGCCGCACTCACCGGGGTTGCTTTATCAAAGCTGTCCACGATCCAGCCCAGCTCACGTCCAAACATATCCACCGGAATCGTGCCTTGCACGTCCGAAGCTGTCGTGATGACTGCACGCGCACCAAGTACTTCCGCCACTTGACGCGTGAGTTCGTTGGCACCGCCAAGGTGGCCGGACAGCACGCTAATAACGTTCTCGCCGCGGTCATCAATGACCAGAACGGCAGGATCGACTTTTTTGTCCACCAGTAACGGAGCAATCATGCGTACAACGGCACCCAGAGAGATAAACAGAATGATGCCGTTGTAATGTTTGAACAGGTCTGGCAGAATCAGCTTTACCGAGCCTTCGAACAACGTGTACCCCAACTGCTTCTCGTCTCCACGGGCGAATTTGCTCATATAATAAACATCCGTGCCCTGAAACTGCCCTTCCAGGTTACGCACCATCTCCACGCCATGCTTCGTAATCGCTACAGCAGCAAACGGATTACTCACCGGACTTCACTCCCTTGCGATAGCCGTGGGTGAAGGATTTGTCGTACAGTTTGGAACGATGAGCATCCCGGTTCACCAGATCAGGATCAAGCGCCCAGCCTGCCAAAATCATCGCGTGCATCGTAATGCCTGCGGCACGCAGATCGGCAGCCAGATTGGCCAGCGTGGTACGCACAATTTTCTGATCCGGCCATGTTGCGCGTTGCACTACCGCGACCGGTGTATCTTCGCTCCAGCCTGCGGCGAGGAATTCCACCACGACTTTTTTGGCCAACGTCGCACTCAGGAAGAGCGCCACCGTACAGTGATGGGAGGCCAAATCGCGCAGCTTCTCCCGCTCAGGCACAGGTGTGCGTCCTTCCGCACGCGTCAGAATGACGGTCTGCGTCAATTCCGGCACAGTCAGTTCCGCTCCCAGCGCCGCTGCTGAAGCAAATACCGAGCTAACGCCCGGAATAATCTCGTACTCCACGCCCTGCTGCTTGAGCAGCACCATTTGTTCCAAAATGGCACCATACATCGCTGGATCACCCGTATGTACCCGTGCTACGCTGCGTCCTGCCCGGACCGCGGTGCACATCAGCTCGACCTGCTGTTCCAAATCCATGCCGGAGCTTTGCAGCACTTCGGCTTCGGGTTTGGCTGTTGCAATCAGTTCATCATTCACGAGGGAATCCGTGTACAGAACGAGGTCGGCATTTTTCAGAATATTCGAGCCCTTTACCGTAATCAGCTCAGGGTCTCCCGGGCCAGCACCAACGATGTACACTTTCGGTTCTAATGTCTTCATTTGCTCACCACCATCAGGCTTAAATATTCCAGCTCCTGCCCTTTCAGTTCACGGGCGTCACGCCAGACCAGTTCATAAGGGGAAGTGACTTTGGTAACCACCGACGCTTTACCGCCAAGTCCCATCTCGTCCAGCAGCTCCAGCATCGGGTCCAGTACCTTCGCTACTTTGATAAACACAATCGTATCGTGATGCTCAATCGCCTGCCGCATCGCTTCTTTGTCCGCCGTCGCGGGAATAATGCCGACCTGCTCGTCGCCATCTGCCAGATGAATATCGAGTGCAGCCGCCGCACCAAGAACAGAGGATATGCCCGGAATCGAGCTAATCGGCACTTCAGGATGCAGTTCACGCATCAGACGTGCAAGGTGGATAAATGTACTGTATAAGTTCGGATCACCTTCCGTCACAAACGCTACATCTTTCCCTTCCTTTAAAGCCTCCCAGCACGCTTCCACGGTTTTGCCCCACTCCCGTTCAAGCACAACCGGGTCTTTGGTCATCGGAAAGATCAGCCCCAGCATCTCTTTCTCCTCTGGATTCACATATAATTCAACAATTTCGTGGGCGTAGGATTTACCGCCTTTGCGTTTCTTCGGATAGGCGACCACCGGGCATTCGCGAATCATCCGGTATGCTTTGACCGTAATCAGTTCCGGGTCTCCCGGCCCGACACCGACGCCATAGAGTGTACCAACCGTTTTGCCCGGTGGCGATGGTTCTGACAAAGCCGATGCTGACACCTCTCCGACAGTCGTTTTCACAGTTGTGCTTACAGCTGCGTCCCCTCCGGCTACAGTCACCGTCTCGCTTGCTGCTGCACTTGCTATAGAACTTTTCGAATTGGTTCCTGCAAAACCTGATGCATCACTTGTGATGTTTCCTGTTGTTGTGCTAATGCTGCTCTCCCCCTTTGGTTCCTTGCCAAAAAAACTATTCTGCTCCGTTCACAGCTTCCGCTTCGTCTAATGCGATAAATTGCCCTGTAATAACATAGATCGGATTCAGTCCGTCAAAACGGGTCATGTTCAGGATCGGCTTGCTCCGCGCCGTCTGTAGCAAAGTCACGGAGGCATCCATGCCCGCATCGCGCATCGCCTTCATGCTGTCATGCAGCGTTTCGATGGTCGCTGCATTCACCACGATGCGTCCCTCGGGGCGTAGCCGGGACGCACACAGAGCGATCAGCTGCGCGAGTTCGCCGCCGCTGCCGCCAATGAACACCGCATCCGGATTCGGTAGTTCGTCCAGCCCCGCTGGTGCTTTGGCATGAAGGACGGTAAAATCCGTCCGGAATTTGATTCGGTTGGCCTCGATGTTCACGAGGTCACCTTCGTTCTTTTCGATAGCGAAGACTTGGCCCCGCGGCGCCAGCCGCGTGCACTCTACCGCCACCGAGCCTGAACCTGCGCCGATATCCCACACGATGCTGTCCTCGCCCAGTTTCAGCTCGGATAAGCTGAACGCGCGGACTTCGCGCTTGGTGATGAGGCCCTTTTCGGGTTTGCGCTGATGGAATTCCTCATCGGCAAACCCGAACCCTTTGCGCGGCGCCGGTGCATCCTTGCGGCGCAGCAAAATGACGACGTTCAGCGGGCTGCACTCAGCCGCTGCGAGCTCGTCCAGGATGTAATGGCGGGCACGCTCGTCTGCCGCACCCAAGTTTTCCGCAACGTAGGCATCATACTCGGTCATGCCGAACTGTTGCAGATACGCCCCGATCGCAGCGGGGCTGTTATGCTCGTCCGTGAGCAGCGCGACTTTGGCTTTGCCATCGATGCGCTGGGCAAGGCCTTTGAGCGGGCGACCGTGCACGCTTTCGAGCACGGCGTCGTGCCAGCTCTCGCCAAGCTTGGCAAAAGCAAGCTGCAGCGAGCTGAGATTAGGCCGGATATCCAGCTGATCCGGGCCGAGTTTGCGCGCGAAATACCCGGCGATGCCGTAAAACAGCGGGTCCCCTGAGGCAAGCACAACGATGTCGTGCGTGTCCTGCAACGCTTTTATTTTCACAACGAGATCGTTCAAACTGCTCTTGATCACCAGCTTCTCCCCCGCAAACGCCGGAAAAAATTGCAGCAGACGTTCGCCGCCCACCAGCACATCGGCCTCCTGAATGAGATTCAGACTATCCGCTGTCAGCCCCGCTGCGCCTTCTTCACCCACGCCAATAATGCGGATGTTACGATTCTTTGCTCCAGTTGTTGTGTTCGAGTTCACTGATTTCCGCCCTCCCCAGTTCCATTCCTTTCATGGTGACCAGCACCACTTCCACCGTTACGCCGCCGCCCGCATGTTCGAGACAGTGCTGGCATGCGTATAGGCATAACTTTTCAAAATAAGGCAAATATCCCGCTTCGGTCATCATATCCGCCACCTGAGTCGCCGTGTTGGCTTCCTCGATCGCTTGCGCCAGTTCATCGCCTGCCCCGGTCTCGCGAGCCACGGACGCAAGAAATCCAAAATCCACCGGCGCACTTTTGGAGTGCACCATCATGACCCCTTGAGCTACTTTGGCGAATTTGCCTGGCATCCCGACCAGACTGATACGTTTCATGCCCAGCCGTTTCCCGTGTTTGATCGCAAAGCCGACAAAGTCCCCCATCTGAATAAAGGCTTCCTCTGGCAGTTCAGGCATCATTTTCATCGCGTATTTCTCACTACTGCCGCCTGTTGTCAGCACAATATGCTCGCATCCTGAAGCCTGCGCCACAGAGATGGCCTGCACCACACTGGCTTTGTATGCCGAAGTAGAGAACGGAACGACCACGCCGCGTGTGCCCAAAATGGAGATACCGCCAAGAATGCCAAGCCGCGCATTGAGCGTTTTCTTCGCAATCTCTTCGCCGTCTGGCACGCTGATGACCACTCGTACCCCTCTGGCAGTGCCATGTTCCGCAAGTACCTGTGTTACCGCTTCGGTAATCATGCGGCGTGGCACGGGATTAATGGCCGCTTCCCCAACAGGCACGGGTAGTCCTGGCTTCGTAACACGCCCCACACCAATGCCACCATCCAGCTCTACCCCCGGCTCGTCCCGCCAAGACACATGCGCAATGATTTTCGCCAAATGTGTGGCGTCCGGGTCATCCCCGGCGTCCTTGATCGTGGCGCAGGTCGCCGTGCCATCCGTCATCAGCCCCTGCTCGATCAGCTCGAACGAGTGGTCAAAGCCGGCGGGCAAGGAAACCACGGCTTGTGCAGGAATATGACCCGTGAGCAGAAGCTGCGTCGCTCCTTTGGCAACGGCTGTCGCACACGCACCGGTCGTAAAGCCGGAACGCATCGGTTTATCCGATTCTTGCGCTTCTCCGCTCTTCATGCGTTTCTTTTCCATGGCTTTGAACCTCCCGTCCTTCTATTTGCTCGCTTGTTGGCACGCTTATGTTTAATGATGGTAGTTGTTTGGTCTTGTATGGATTGTTGATTCATTGATTTTTAGTTGTACTCAACAACTGTGGCGCTAGTAACTGTACACTAACCGCTGGAGATCGTTAGAAGTTGCTGGACTAGAAACTAGATACACTCACTGGCCCCACACGCTAACCATCTCAGTTACATAACATCCGCTACGCCACAAGTGCGCGCTAACGATCACAGATAACGTTATTTGGACTAATTTGCCCTCGCTGGATTTCTAACGATCTCAGGAGACGCTATTTCTCTAAAAAAATGGCATTTTAGCCGTTTTCGAGTGATTTTCGGCAAAATAACGTTCCTCAGGATCGTTAGAATTTCAAAAGGCTGATTTTACGCTAAATAAGCTTCCTGGTGATCGTTAGACGTTGCTGGACGCTGGACTTTAACAGATTCGGACATAGCCCTTAGTGAGGACTATTCCAGTTTTCATTAGGATTCGGCACGGCTCGCTAACCAGACCTAAATCAGCTCAGTTAGATTTCGTTTGGCCTCACTGGCCGAGCGAGGTACACCGCCTTAGCACTCCTGCCGCTTTATGCCTTTACAGCCATCAACGAGATTGCGTTCAAGGCTGCCACAACGATGGTGCTGCCGCCTTTGCGACCAATGTTGGTGATAAAAGGAATGTCCAGCTTGCGCAGCTCGTCCTTCGACTCGGCAGCGGATACAAAACCTACCGGCATGCCTATGATTAGCCCCGGCTTGGCCTCGCCCTCTTTGACAAGACGAATTAACTCCAGCAGCGCCGTTGGGGCGTTACCGATGGCGTAGATACCCCCGTCATACATTTGGGTTGCTTTGCGTGTCGAGATAATGGCACGGGTTGTATTGAGACGTTTCGCCTCCTCCATCACATCCGGGTCGGAAATATGTACGTGTACATCGCCGCCAAAACCGCGAATACGATCCTTGCTCACACCCGCCTGAATCATCTGCACATCGGCAATGACTGACTGACCTGCACGTAACGCTGCAATCCCTGCCTGGATCGCATCGGGGTGAAACACCATACTACGGCCCAGTTCAAAATCAGCCGAAGCATGAATCACACGCTGTACGACTGGATACTGCTCATCCGTAAACGGATGCTCACCCAGTTCCTCCGTAATTATCTCAAAGCTCTTACCTTCAATTTCCTGAGGTTGCACGGTCAGCGGTTTAAACTCTGTTTTAAAATCCACCCGAATCACTCCACTCCTTGTAGTTGAACAAACATCTTCATCGTACGAACAACTGTCCCATACATCATTGCATCGGTCACCTGGACGTACTCCAAGATCACCCTCTGCACGATGAAGAGGTTTAGTTCTGCAAAGCCACTTCTCGTCCTTCTACTTTTTGCCAGAATAAACCTCTCACTTCGTTTCAGGGGTGACCTTGTCACACATTCGGTTCCATGTTTCTTTCGATATTTACAATCAAGCCGTTCAAAGTTGCACTATTCAAATTAGGACTATCAGGCAGATTACTGCCCCAAAATCCCTTTCAGCTCGTCCAGTACACCATCAAAATGATCAAACACCGTGCCAAACTCCGCCTCTGGACGCGAGATCAGCACAACATGAATGCCTAGCTCCAGTGCAGACTGGATTTTCTCGTCCACTGCTCCGGTTTTGCCGCTTTCCTTGGTGACCATTACCGTTGTTGCATAGTGCTTGTAAAGTGCTTCATTCATTTCTCTCGAAAAAGGCCCCTGCATCGCAATAATATTGCGCTGCTCTACGCCCAGCTCACCGCATTTCTCCATATTGTCGAGACGGGGGAGCATGCGTGCAACAAGTCGTATATCCGGATCACCGAGCAGGTGCTTGGTGAAGATCTGTAAGGTTTTGCTTCCCGTCGTCAACATGACGGAGCCTTTCAGCTCTTTGGCTTTGAGTGCTGCTTCATCATAAGATGACACGACATGCAATAGTTCATGATCATCATAAGCGAGCCCGGTTCGTTCGTAACGAATGTAAGGGATGCCCGCCTGCTTCGCGGCTTCCATGGCATTCGCGTGGGCTTCTTCGGCAAAAGGATGGCTTGCATCCACAAGGACAGGGGTATTTTTTTCACGAATCAGCTTCACCATTGCTTCTATTGTCAATCGCCCTGTCCGCACAGGTAAACCGGCTTCTGTCAGACTTTGGGCTGCACTTTCGGTCACAACGGAGGTCAGCACTTCATGGCCTTGCTGCCGGATTCGAACCGCTAGTTCACGTGCATCACTCGTACCACATAACATGAAAATCATGATCGTTTCACCTGCTCGGAAGTCGCTGCTACTTGTGCTTGAGCGGAGGATGCATGTTGCTGTACATTCCCTGCTATCTCTGCTTGGTCATGCTTCTGGCTGTTCTGGTTTCCTACATGTTCGTGATGCGAATGATGCAATTCTTCATCATGGTCATGATGGAAATCAAGCGTTGCCTCATGTTCGACGACAATATGCTCGGAGTGCTCGTGGTCTTGACTATGATTATGGTTGTGATGTGTATGCTCATCATGACTGTGGACATGTTGATCTGCGTGATGATGATCGTATCCATGACTGTGACTATGATCATCATGGTGGTGCTCGTGATTGTGATCATGATGATGGTGCTCGTGATTGTGATCATGGTCATGGTGGTGATGGTCGTCGTGATCGTGATCATGCCCGTGGTCGTGGTCGTGATGGTGGTGATGATGTTTGGCCGCTTCAAGTCGGAATTGGCAGTTGTCACAGTTAGCTGTAACACGACCGTACAATCCCTCGTGAGCACGTTCCAGTACCAGTTCTACGAGCTTAGGATGGAAGCCGAAATAACCACCGATTTCGACTTGAATGTCTGGATGCGCAGCTGCAAATTCAGCCGTCATCTCATCAATGCGTTTAATCAGCACTCCGGTAAAGAGGAAATACGGCATGACAATAATTTTTTTCGCACCAAGCAAGAGGCAACGTTCCAATCCATCCGGGAAAGAAGGCTGGGTCACCCCGATAAAACTGCTTTCCGCCCATCTGTACGGCAGCTTCTCCCACAACATCCGGGTCATTTTGAAAAAGTCACTGTTAGCGTCCGGGTCACTGCTTCCCCGTCCCAGTACAAGTACGGCTGTCTCTTCATCCGTTACAGGTACCGCAGCAGGCGGAGCGGCAACTGCTGTAGCTGTATCGGTTTCACCTTCACCCTGAGCTGCAATCCGCACAGGCTGCGCTTCTTGCAGACGGGTTTGCATGATTTGCACGACTTTTTCATGCACACCAATTGGACGGCCATATATAAACTGCACCTGCGGATAACGCGCTTTGGCACGGTCAATTGCATTCGGAATATCAATCTTGGCATGACCCGCGGCAAATAAAATAATCGGTACGAGTACGACTCGTGTCGCGCCTCGATCTACACAAGCAGTAACCCCATCCGCGATACTTGGTCTGGTTAATTCCAGAAAACAGGTTTCCACCAGTGTGTTCTCCGGTGCTTGCTCCGCAACCTCACGTGCAAACTCCTTTAACTCGCGATTCCCCTCGGGATCACGGCTTCCGTGTCCCACCAACAAAATTGCATCCATCTTCGTATTTCCTCCTCTGTCCGATCCGCAGATCAGATTTCTCATATTCGTAAGGCTCCCCACTCGGTTCCAAGGAAGAAAGTTCAATCTATATATCTAATGCTGTAATGAGTGCCACTTTGAATGTTAGTATCTATCTCAATCAGCTGGGCTTCAGCCGAGTTGTATTACATGTTCTAACGCAGTTATGACTGCCGTATCAGCATTTTCGGTTCAATACATCATTGCCTTATTCCCATTCTCATTGATTCGATGACTGCAACATCATGTTGTCTTCATCGTCTTCAAGTTGCTCAGCCCGGCAACCCCACGTCCTAGTCACCGCATACCGGATTAACTTCAACGGTGACTGGCGCATCCACATGGCGGAAGCCTTGAATAACTCCAACGCGTTTAAAAAACTTGTGGAAGCGTTCGTTCGGATGGCCTTTTTCCTTGTACTCCGCTACAATGCGTTCTACGATACCGCCAATCTGATCACCTGGAATGCCCTCCGCCACAGGCTGAGCCGGATGTGCATTACGGCCAAACTTTTTGCCGCCAAGGAACAGATCATAACCGCCTTTGCGATAAACGATACCGATATCCTCCAGCACCGCCCCGTAACAAGCCATACCGCAGCCGTTTAATGCTACGCTCGTCTCCTTCGGAGCGGATAATCCACCGATGACGTCCTGCAAATGGTTAGCCATCGGCACCGCATCGTCCTTCTCCAGGTTACAGAAGTCACAGGCTTTGACCTTGATGACATCACCGATGGGAACAACGATAAAGTTCGCTGCACGTAACTCGTCCACCAGCGCCTCTGGCTCAAACGTCGGCACTCTCAGAATGATCTGGTGCTCCGGCGTATACTCGAGTTCGCCATCCTCGCTTGCGCACTGCGCCAGCAGCGCCATCTGAGCGGCGGTGAACTTTTTGTTGCCCACGCCGGGCGATATGCCGATCTCAAAGAGCGGCGCCTTGCGCCCCGGCACGGGCACAGCAGCGGTGCCAAGCGGCGTTGCGCCGCTGCTCGCGCCCAGCGCGCCCGCGGCTGCCGGGCCTGACGCCGCCGCGTCCAGCCAGCGGCTTGCCGCTTCGCCCGTGAGCGCACCGCCTGCCGCGAGACGCGTCAGCGCCTCGGCGGCGAGCTCGGCTGCACCGGCGCGTGGCGCCACAGCGGCAGCGCGCGGTGCGGCCTCCGCCGCCGCGGACGCGGGCCGCTCTGCGGCAAGCACGGCGGTGCCAGCAGCGCTCGCCGGGCTTGCCGCAGGCGGGGTGGCCGCCCATGCGCTTGCGGGCGGCTGCCCTTGCGGAGCCGTGCCCGCTCCGGCGCTGGCGCCGCGCAGGGCCGGCTCCGCCGTTAGCACGGCCAGCGCATCGCGGGCCGCGCTAACGCCCGCTGCCTCGCCGAAGGCGGCAGCGCGGGCTTCTTGTGCGCCGAGCGACCATGGCTCGGCTTCGGTGCGCAGCCGCTCATGGGGTCTGAGCGGCTGTTCCGCGGAGTTCAGCGTATATTTCCGCTGATATCCGCGGGGTGTGACCATGATTCCTTCGTACATCATGGTGGAAGAATTGCCGATAATCACGGTAGTTAACATACCGATATCGTGATTCAGCATCTCCTCCAGCGTTGTCATGACCACGTCCTGGCGCTCCCGATATGCGCTTTTGACAAGGCCAACCGGTGTCTTCGGATCACGGTAACGAAGCAACATCTGCTGCGTCTCTACAATCTGGCGTGTACGCCGTCCACTACGGGGATTATACAGAGCAATAACAAAATCAGCCGAAGCCGCAGCTTCAACCCGGCGAATAATCGTTTCCCAGGGTGTCAGATGATCGCTGAGGCTGATCGTACAGGCATCGTGCATAACTGGCGCACCAAGCAAGGATGCACACGATTGAATAGCCGACACACCAGGAATAACCTCGACAGCTACGCCAGTATCCGGCTTCCAGCCTTGCTCGATGAGTACTTCGTACACAAGCCCTGCCATGCCATACACTCCAGCATCCCCACTGGAGATTACGGCAACAATGTGTCCTGCTTCCGCCTGTCTTACCGCTTCTTGTGCCCGGCTGACTTCCTCTGTCATGCCCGTACGCACAATGGCTTGTCCATTCAACAAAGGCCGGATCAGATCCACATAGGTGTTATATCCAATAATGACCTCGCTTTCCTGCAAAGCATCTAGTGCCCGTTTGGTGATGTGCTCCATCGCACCTGGACCAAAACCGATGATCAGCAGCTTGCCTTGCTTTTGCATACCGTTTTCCCCCTCACTTGTCATACGATTAACGCCTCAACCTTTGTTTATCTAAAAGGTCCACTTCAAGAAAGTTTCTCCTTAACGCCAATGCAAAGTTATTACAATACAGATGTGTATCTTTCACCTTGTTGCCCTGTAACACATCATTTCTTCTGCTCAACTCAGCAACTTCGTTCCTGTTCAAAAAAACAAAAAAATCCCATCCTGATCACGGATGAGATACGCATGTACTTACACTCAGGAAACCTAGCCTGCAATATTCCATAATAAGGAATTACAAGCAGCCATAATAGCCCATATAGAGCCTCACAGGACAAACTCATTGTTGTCCCTTTCCCGAACTTATCGTACACCACTCCTTTCCGCGAAGGGTTTGGTGACACACGCAAGGTAGGTCTCCTGGCTTTGGATCATTAGCTATCTTTTCTGTCTTCCCCGTTATACCGAGTGACTTTTGTTGAAAAGCGCTTCACCATTACAGTGGCGGGACCGCTCGGGACTTTCACCCGATTCCCTGTTACCTCTTGCTTAATGCAAGAGCACCTTGCTGCTTTCATATTGAATTCATCATACCATCGGTCAGGAAATAATGTCCACGCTTCTCCAGATTGTCCTATACATTTATTTTGGATAAAAATGAAAAAAGATTCCGATCCGCAAACGGATCAGAACCTTTACATATCATTACAGAATATTCTACAGAATAGAGCCACTTCGGGCATCTATTGCCCTATGAATGCTCTCTTTATTATTCCTCCCGAACACCCACCGGATTCGCAGCAAAATAACGTCCAAGTTCAACAATGAGAGCTCCCATCTTCTCATCTTCTGGTACAACCAGTGCTTCGATACCTTCCTCACGCATAGCATTCGCTGTAACTTTACCAACGGAGGCCGGAATTACACCTTCCTTGAAGGCTGTCAGCATCTGCTCCAGCTTGCCTTGGGATCCAGCATATTCTGTCAAGAATCGAACTTGCGGCCCGCTTGTAAAAGCAACAGCCTCAAGCTTATGCTGAATGATCTCATGCAACAGCAGCTCCAGCTCTGCCTCTTCCGGCGGTACGTGACGGTATGGCAATACCTGCCTCACAATAGCACCTTGTTTATCTAACCAGTGCATCAGCTTTGGAGCCGTTTCTCCATGCAGCTGTAACATCACCTTTTTCCCCGCCAGATCATGTGAGCCAAATTCCCGAATCAATCCGTCTGTACTGCCGTCATCATCTCGTACCAAAGGAGTCAGTTTCAGCTTCTTCAAGGCATTTACCGTTTTGTACCCTCTGGCTGCAATACACGATTCAGCCAATACATTCCGAAGTTGTCCGGCTACATCCATGTCCTCAGCCATGTCGAACAGAGCATCCAGTCCCATGCCTGTCGTAAACACTGCCCAATCCGGCGGATCAGAAATCCAGGAAACCAGTCCATCTCGAATGTTACGATCATCCAGAAACACCGTGCCTTGTGCAGGACGCACAAGCGGAATTCCGCCCATTTTCTCTACCAACACAGACATCTCTTTGGACTTTCTAGGTCCGGTTAATGCCACACGTACCCCTGCCAAATGTTGAGCCATTCATGTTCCCCCCGTTTATTAAGCCGAAAGTTCATCAATCTGACTACAGTATACAGGCTACTTGTACGTAGGGAAACCACGTCTGCTTGCTTTCTGGCCTAATTAGCTATAACGATTTTTTATGATTTTCATCAGGAAGGCTGCAAATTGCCGCCACCATGTGATGTTTTACCTTTCTTCTCTATAGGCTTTTCCGCTGAAGCACCAGACTTCTTTTCTGACTTCCCTTCAGAATGATCTGGTTCACCAGATGTCTGCTCCTGCTTCTGCTCCCCTTCCTGCTGTTTTCCTCTGGATGCCCTCTCTCCCGATTCGGAGTTCGGGGCATGCCCAGCCTCCTTTTTGCGCGGACGGAGGAAGAGAAAGAAAACGATTGGAAATATCACCTCAAATACAATCGCAATCCAGGTCCATTCCCGGGTGAATCGATTCAGCTGAACCGCGTTACGGAAAAACCAGAATGCACAGACAAATCCGAGCAGTGCAATCGGTCCGGTCAATACTTTACCGGATACTTTGGGAATCATGCGTTTCAATCCCCAGCACACAAAATACAGGTCAAACGCAATCTTGGTTATGATACACGGCAGGGTTGCTGCGGCAAGCGCCAGATCGAAACGGTCTAGAAAGTCACTAATCTGCAGCTGTCTTGCCAGCTCATACGATGGATACACAAGCCTCGAAGCAATGGGTACACCAATGGATGTAATGGTTTCGATGACAATAAGCATCATCAGTAGTGCCGTAACTATGTTGCCAGTGAAAATCGATTTTACTCGAAAGTCACTTCCCCTGATCACAAAGGGCAGAGCAATCATCTCCCCATAAAATGAAAAGAGATACCAGCTTCCCCTGCCCACACCCGCCAGGTCAACATCGAAATAAGGCTTCAGGTTATCCAGATTGATCTGCTGGATCAGCATAAACGGTACAATGATGGAGTTCAACAGAAAAAGAGCCACATACAGCTCGACCATGCCAATCAGAGAACCCAAACCACCCCGCACGATAAATATAGCCATAATGAGCAGCGTAAGCACAATAATGGATATTGGTGTGGTTTCCAGCAATGTAATACTTACATAATCTCCTGTTAGCCGAATATCCCTCGCAAATACAAAGAAGAAAAACGCAATGTACATGAACCCGGCTAGTCTACCCAGAAAAGGAAAGCGTGTCACTAACGATTCAAACAGATCCTTGTCCGGAAAACGCCGCTGGACAAGGCTGAGCATCCACATCGATGTAAACATAATCAGAACCACCGGTATGTAACAAAGATAGGCATGCTGTTCCGCATAATAAATAGCCTGTGCATGAGGTTGCAGCAATGTCCCCGTAATACTTAGTAGCATGAGCATCAAGACCATTTGCCTGTGCGTTACCTTCTGAATCATCCTGCACCTCCTTCCGTACCTGTTTCTTGCATATCAAACCGCCATATCCCACGTCATTCAAGGCAATGGCAGCAGACGTTGAATAATGTGACTCATCCATACGGATACGAACAAGGTTTTTTTCAACGTTGTAACATAAAACCAGATGCCTGTTCCAAGCGCGATGATGCCATAAGACAACCAGCGATTAATGGGGGCTGCTTCTTTCAGATGCTTGAAATCCATAATGAGCACTCCAACAACCATTGCCAGATAGGTGTACAGCAGCGGTTTAATCATGCACAATATCCTCCTCTACGACCCCAATTGGTTTATTGACAATACCCACATTCTCAATAATGACATGCGGTTCCACACTTACCTGAACATCTGGATACAGAACTTCCCAGCGATCTTTAATCTTGTCCCACTCCTTGGGTAGTTGTCTATGGATAGATCGACCGATGCCAAGAATGTCCGCTTTGAATTTATGCTGAACCAGCTTTACGCCTTCCTCAATATCCTCTTTGATCTTCTGGTGAATAGCTTCATTTAAATTCGAAATTTCTTTCTCACGCTTGTCACCATAATCTGATTCGTTATCCACAACGACCCCTTTGGCATACAATCTAATGATCACACTCACCTTGCCATTCACAATCTTGGGATGCAGAGAAGAATTGTTCTCGTTTAATTTGATGAACAGGTCTCCTTCTCCGCGCGGGGCCTTGACCATGACTTCAGGTTCATTGGCTTCCCCCATGGCAAGAATCAATGCATCGGCTGGAGCCTTGTCCATCATGCCAACCAGCTTGTCTTTTTTAAAAATAGCCAGTCCGTCCAGCTTGATATTGGTTATGGAACCCTTCCAATCCTGCGGTACATTATCCGAAACAGATGCAATAGGCAGAAAAGGGTCGACCCCCTCACTTAAAATAGAGTCGATAAATGTTTTAAGTGATCTTGGATTTCTCATGTTAAGAAAACATAATTCCCGCACCATCTCGGAAGGGAACTTCTCAATCGGTGCATCCGTGTCTATAACTTTATGTGCTTCGCCTCTGGTGACAACAGGTAATGCCGATAACCGATTAAGCGGATATCGGGTGAACAGATCAAGCATCGGGGCAACACCATCACGTGCCAGATCTTCACCAATAAGAATGGTGCGGCGATGAGCATAATAAATTCGGCGAGAGAGTGACTTCTGACCTTCAAGCGATGTCCCGCGCAGTGTACGAGCCGTATTAGAGAGGATAAACCACGGTTTATCTCCGCTCGTTCCTCCACCGCCACCTTCACTGCCCGAAGCACCCGACTGTCCAGGGAGGGCAATCTGCAAACTAGACCGGTAATCCTCCCCTTCTTTATCAACAGCAATACCGATTACAAAGGCGACATCATTAATCTCTTCGCGATCCCAGCAACCTGCAAGCAGAGATGTACACAGAATCAACGAAATGACAGCCCTATATTTTATAAGAAACCGCATGGAATCACCATCCTTCCTCCGCTTCCGGCGAACCATTGATATCTCTGACCATACGTTTGCGATCCCGGTGCACGGTTGAAGGGCGATTGATCATTTTCCACCAAGGCACCCGGACCAAAATATCTTTGGTATCCTTTTTGTGATATGGACTCACCCCGGATAGATACGGCACACCAAACGATGTCATCTGTGTCAGATGTACGGAGATGAGTACCAGACCAATGACAATGCCGTATAACCCTAACATGCCTGCGAGAAGCATGATTGGAAACCGCAACAGCCTTACGGTGATGGCAAAGTTAAAGCGCGGAATGGTGAAGGATGCAATACCCGTCATCGATACGATAATAACCATCGGGGCAGAGACGATACCTGCCTGTACCGCAGCTTGACCAATCACAAGGGCACCGAGAATACTGACCGCTTGCCCCACCGTTTTGGGTAATCTGACCCCTGCCTCCCGCAGCGCTTCAAAAGATAATTCCATAATGAGCGCTTCAATGAGTGCCGGGAAAGGGATGGCTTCGCGGGCACCAGCAATACTGAGAATTAGTGTAGTTGGAAGCATATCCTGATGAAAGGTCGTAATGGCGATATACAGTGCTGGCAGGAACAAAGCAATAAACACAAACAAAAAGCGTATCCAACGAATCAAATTGCTAATGAAGAAGCGTTCATAATAATCCTCACTAGCCTGTAACATCTGCCACATCGTCACGGGTGCAATCAATGCAAACGGTGTGCCATCTACCATGATGGAGAACCGACCTTCCAGCAGATTCGCGGCAACTGTATCCGGGCGCTCCGAATAGTGCATCTGGGGAAACGGGGAATTCGGGTTATCCTCAATAAGCTCCTCGATATAACCGCTCTCCAGAATACCGTCTATTTCAATCTTCTCCAGACGTTTTTTGACATCCTGAATCAATTGGGGATCAGCGACTCCTTCCAAGTAGACCAAAACGACATCCGTTTTGGTGTCGGAGCCCAGCGTCATACTTACCATTTTGAGTGCAGGTGTTTTCAGCTTGAAACGAAGCAAAGCTGTATTCATGCGTAGCGTTTCGGTAAATCCCTCACGCGGCCCCCGGATCACCGACTCCGTCTGCGGCTCCTCTACACCTCTCCGCACCCCGCCTTTCACGTTGAATAGCCATGCTTCGGCTTCTCCGTCCATAACCAGTAAGGCCGATGAGGCGAGCACGCCCTCGGTCGCAGCAGCCCAGGTCTGAACTCGCTTGACCTGCGTTAATTCAATTCGTGTATCATCAATCGGCACATCCGGCTCGTCAGTACGTTGCTGGATCAGTCCTCGAATAAGCGGGCGCAGCATATGCTCCTGAATATCCGCCGAATTCACGATACCCTCGACATAAATGAGAAGCCCCTGAACCTCCGGTGTGATCATAACGTTGCGGAACACTACATCCGAGGAGTTCGAGAAGATTTCTTTTAAAGCCTGAATTTGATTGGTATGTATGGCACTGATCGGTTGTTTCAGAATAGGCGGGGACGGCAGTCCCAAAGGTACATATTTACTACTGTCAGTTGCTGATGCTGAAGCCTTGGACTTATCGCTACCTTTTGATGATTTACCTGCCATGTGCCGCCCCTCCCTTCTTGTTTTTTTATACAAGGTAGCTTGTGCCAGAAAGCCGGGAATTATGTGGTCTTTTTTTACAAAAAAAAGCCTTCCGCGAAGGAAGACTTAACGATCGAATTGATCAACTTGAAAAATGAAGCATGCATATGAAATCAATAACTTACACCCTGAACAGAATAACAAGCTTAGATCCTACGCTTATCTCTGACTGGTTAGTCTGCAAAGTAGTCATCAGGTATATATTGAATTTCCGACTTGGCATAGATGGTGAGAGTATGCCGCTCGCTGTCATATTTAACGCGGTTGCCATCAACATAATACCAGTTCTTTGTCAGAGGACGGTCTTTGCGCTGTACGAAACGGAATACGTTCAATTCCTGTCTCAGCTCGATAATCTTCGCCACGGTCTGCTCATCAAGTCCTGTTACGGTGAAGAGGTATCCTGCTCCCTCCTGCTGAAAGCGATAAGACAACTCTGCATCTGTCTTGCTGTTCGCCAGTCCACGCCCGGTGACTCCATGTTTTACCATAAACCATTCCTGCTGTGCCATTCGTATCGTTCCTCCTTTGATCTTGGAGTGGGAGTTCATATCCTTCATTAAGGCAGATCAATCAACATATAAAACGTATCCTCATGCCCTTCCAGCTTCATGGAAGAAGTCTGCTCAACGCGAGCCGTATCTCCTGTACGAAGCACATGTTCATTCTGCAAACCAAGTTTACCCTCGATAGAGAAAATGTACATGCGGCGGCCTTCGTTCTGTTCAAAATCAAGCGTCTTGCCTTTGGACAACCGCCCAAGGTAAATGGTCATGTCTTGATGAACCGTGGCGACCCTTGGTCCACCATCGGATGAGGCTACAGGCACAAGAGCGCCTTCCAAAGCAGTTGTATCATACGAAGTCGTTTCGTAGGATGGCTGTAACCCTTTCGTATGTGGCATAAACCACAGCTGGAGAAGTCTTACCTCCTCGGCATCTGAGGCATTATGCTCTGTATGAATGACGCCGCTTCCTGCTGACATGCGCTGAATGCTGCCAAAGCCTGTTACGGCAACATTGCCCAGACTATCTTCATGTCTCAGCTTGCCATGCAGCACAATGGATACAATCTCCATATCACTGTGTGGATGTGCACCAAAACCGCGACCTGGTACGATGACATCATCATTCGCTACCCGCATCGGTCCAAACGCCGTGTTATCCGGGTCCTGATACTCCCCAAAGGAAAAGCTGTGACTGCCGCGCAACCAGCCCCGATCAAAGCTGGACCGTGCTTCAGATGGAATGATCTTAATCATATCGCGTAACCTCCTCAAATCTGTATGGTTCGTGTAGATTCCTCTTATTTTTTCTTAGTAGCATACTTATTCTCATTATATCAAATGTTAAGGTAATACGTCCAAGCCAAAAAGTGAAGCTCCTTTCTTCCAAACCAAAAAGCTCCTTACCTGTCAGTTCGATCCGGCAATCATCGTTACCTCGTCGGACTGGCAAGCAAAGAGCTTGGCCGCAAGCATATTCCTGCGCTTTAACACTTTCTGTTACACCTTGGTATGTTGCTTTCCTCTCTGATGCAGATCAGGCACTTACATTCTGTCTGTTCTGACGTGTGCTTCCTTGCCGATTGAACAGATAGTCCAGTGCCAGAAAACGGCTTCCTGTCAGGAGAAGAGTCAACGAGCCTGCCATAAGCATGTAGTCGAGCTCTGTTCCGCTCAAAAATGGCTGGCCGGACTTCGCTGTGAACAGTGCACCCACCATAACAGCAACGAACAATAAAGCAAATACACGTGTACCCAGACCCAGGATCATGGCTGCACCCCCTGCCAGCTCAATAACGGCAACAACCGATGCCATAAAACCAGGAATGCCGATACTTTCGAAGAAACCCACCGTACCGCTAATTCCACCCTCAAATTTACTCCAGCCATGCAGTAAAAAAATGAGACCAATCATAATCCTTGAGAAAAAAAGTCCAATTTCAATGGTTTTGTTATTCATCATGTATCTCCCCATTTCATTCATAAATTTTAGTCCGGATGGAATGCTTGGTTCATGGCCATCTTCTATCCAATCGACCATACAAACAAAATAGACAGCAGCAGAAATACCGTTACCGAGATCAGGATGGCATACCTTGGTAAGCGCAGCGTAACATCCCGTTCAGGATCCAGCAGTCGGGAAATCCGTACATTCACCGACGTGTCGGCAAACGAGGACTGAATTGTCATTGATTTTCCCTCTCCAGATGGTGCACATGCCCGGAGCAGTTTCAAGAGTGCACTGCCAATGCCCGCAGCGTTACCCGTACGTTCAATGGCTTCATTATCCGCTAAAATCTCTCTGACGATACGATATTGCTGTGACGTATGTTTCAGCACGGGAATGTACGGCATCATCGCGGCGAACACCGAGAGAAGTGTTGTTTTTAGCGGATCACGGTGCCAAAGATGATGAACTTCATGATATACGACAGCCTTCTCTTCCTCGTGATCCAACATGCTCAGTAGTCCCGTGGAAAGCACAATGCACGGTCGCCACAGCCCGATGGTAAACGCAACCGGAGATGACTTGTCCACGACGAGAAATCGAGGTTTCTTAAGGTGCTTGTACCTTGCATTCAGTTCTGCCGACCAAACGCGAATTTCCATCGAGCGGAGCTTCTTGACCGCTGCCCGTGTCTGAATGATTCGTACAGCCAGCATCCAGCTGGTGCCCACAAAAGTCAGCACAACTAGCAGCAAAAGGAAATGACCTACAGACATCCACCCCATGCGGCTCATCCAGTGATTACATAGCCATAACAGATTCAACCGGATGTCCCATCCAAATATTTTGTACATCGCATACATGAACATCTGCATGAGCACGAGTACCGGAATACCAAACCCGACGGTGAACAAAATCTTGGAACGGGTCTTCCACATATTAATCGTTATCCTTTTTCCACTGCTTGATTTTCATTTCGAGTCTTTCAATCAAGCCTTCGTCCGCCTTGTCCAATGCGTCCAGCATGTGATTCAACGCCAGCGCCCCAAATTCGTCCACCAGTTCTTGGGACAATTCCTTGGATTGATCGTTCATAAATGCCTCCCTGCTCTGTACCGGCTGATACAGCGATGTGCGGCCCTTCTGTGTTTTACCGAGCAATCCCTTATCCACCAACCGATTCATCACAGTCATAACCGTATTGAAATTGACGTCTTTGTCTTGCTCCAGTGCAGTCTGCACTTCACGGATGCTGCTGCCGGGACGAGCCCACAGAATGTCCATAATCTTGGCCTCTAGCGGACCAAAAAAACGGTTAAGTCCACGCTCACCCACTTTAAAATTGAGTATTCTCATATTCTGACACCCCTCACACTACCCATTGTAGTGCCCACAAATGAGAAGTCAACCTCTATGTCAGGTATTTTATGTAAATGATTTGTAAATTTGTTTTTCATTTGTGTATTAAATGACATAAGAAAACCGGGCCCTTCTGCAAAATTGCAGTATGCCCGGTTCGTATCATAGCTTCACGGAGCGGTCCTAAAGACAAGCCAGTCAGCCTCCAGCCCAGCTTTAAGTTTGTTTACTTCTGCCTCCATACTTGCTTTTTCTTTATTTTGGCATGTGTCCAGAGATATCTATGCCCAAGCCATGAGCAAGTCGTCCACCCAGTTGTCCGTCAGCCCGGAAGAAGTGGCATAATGCTCGCATCTGAATATCTGCTGGTACGGCTTTGAGATCATTCGTCAGATTATCCAGCAGATGGTGCTGCTCAGCAGGTGTGAACGAACGGAACAGTTCCCCGGCTTGCGTATAATCATCTGTTTTTTCAATCTTCTCTCTTGTGACGTGTCCTTGCAATGGAACCTGAGTTTCACGGTAAGCCGAATCTTCCTGCGGGCTGTTACTTGAACTGTTAGGTTCATAGTTTACAGGAGACGGATCTTGATTCACGTTCATGAGTCCATCACGCTGATGATTGCGCACAGGTGCATACGGGCAGTTCACCGGAATCTGCAGATAGTTGGGTCCAAGACGGTGGCGCTGTGTATCCGGGTAGGAGAACAGACGCCCTTGCAATAATTTATCTTCAGAAGGCTCAATGCCAGGTACTACTGCACTTGGTGAAAATGCTGCCTGCTCCACTTCCGCGAAGAAATTCTGCGGATTACGATTCAATGTCATGGTTCCCACCGTCTGGAACGGAAGCACATCCTCAGGCCATGTTTTGGTCGGGTCCAGCGGATCGAAGGAGAAATTATCCATCTGTTCCGGCTTCAGCAGCTGCACTTGCAGCTTCCACTGCGGAAAATCACCATTCTTAATATGTTCATGCAGATCACGTGTTGCATGGTTGAAATCCTGACCCTGAACTTCAGCAGCTTCCTGACGTGAGAAAGTGCGGACCCCCTGAACCGATTCCCATTTGTACTTTACATAGTGAACTTCGCCTTGGGCGTTAATCCATTTAAATGCGTGTACCCCAAAACCATCCATCTCCCGGTAACTCGCGGGCGTTCCCATATCAGAGAACAACCAAGTCATCATATGCGTCGATTCTGGTGTCAGCGTCATGAAATCCCAATAACGTGCCGGGTCCTGAATGTTGGTATCTGGAGCCGGTTTGAGAGAGTGCACCATATCCGGAAACTTAATGGCATCACGAATGAAGAAAACAGGCAGATGGTTACCCACAATATCATAGTTACCTTCACGCGTATAAAATTTAACGGCGAACCCACGCGGGTCACGTGCGGTCTCTGGAGAACCCGTACCATGAATAACGGTTGAAAACCGTACAAGCACATCGGTTTCTGTTCCCGGCTCTTGCAAAAAATCAGCCGTCGTATATGCCTTCATGCTCTGCTCCAGCTTGAACACCCCATGTGCCCCTGCACCTCTTGCATGGACAACCCGTTCAGGAATGCGCTCACGGTCAAAATGGGCGATTTTTTCGATCAGGTGGTAATCCTCCAACAAGGTTGGCCCTCTTCTACCTGCTGTGCGCGAATTTTGATTATCTCCTACCGGTGCTCCCTGGTTAGTTGTCAAACGATCTGTCATCCTGTCGTCCTCCTCTAAAGTGGTTCTCATGTCTGCTGTATCTATCTACTAATTCCAATCATATTCGTCGTTTGCTCAAATATACATTTAGACTTGATCTAACTGTTGAAATCATTCTAACATGTCCCATCTATCTACTGCATGAGGTTCGCATGAGGTTCAGATGAGGTTGTTACGCTAAATATGAATGAAACATGAAGGATCCGAAAGAGGTTTCATATGACACGGGAAAACAAAAAGCGCAGACCGTTTATTCAACGATCCACGCCATGTTTCACCTTAATTTGCATAATCAGCATCTCAGTGGTTACTACTCATCTAGCTCATTTTACTGCACTGTTTATGTCTTTAGATCATCAGTCCTGTAAGATCCTGATACCCCATGCGGGATAATAAGCCGTTACCATCTATCTCCTGAACGTTCTTCCCGCTCTTATCTAATTCCATCTCAAGCATACACTGCAAAACTTCGGCGATAAACTTGGGCTGGTTCAAATTAACAGCGTATGTTATACCCTCTTTCTTCATCCGTAATCCCTCATTCAAAGGACTGCCGGAAATGGGTGTATCTCTGGTTACAAATATAATGATATATTTCTTGTCTCTATTTTCCGTAATAATCGTCAGTTTGGATCTGCAGTAGAGGTCTCTAACCGTTCTGTAGCCCCACCAATAAATGCTCCCATTGACCACTATTTTTCTCATATTATCTAATCCGCCAAGCGGTAGCCTACGCCTCTTACCGTTACAATATATTGCGGCGCAGACGCATTGTCGCCCAATTTTTTGCGCAAGCTTTTGATATGAACATCCACCACATTGCTTCCACCTGTAAAATCAGTCTCCCAAATATCGCTAAGCATCTCTTCACGCGAGATAACTGCACCTTTGGCATCAATTAGCTTAAGCAGAAGATCATACTCGGTCTTGGTCAGATGAATGCGATCATGGTCCCGCTGAACGCTCATCCGTTCCCGGTCCAGCGTCAAGTCTTTGAATCCGATCCGCTGCCCCTCTTCAGGTAAAAAAGCACGCTTTGGCATTACGGGACTGCTGCCAATCATGCGCTGTACCCGGTAAAGTGCCTCCTGCGGACGTGCAGGCCATACAAGTAGCTCCTCCTGAAGCATCGGGCCGCTTGCACTGCCAATCATCTTCTCTCCCACCAAGTAGAGGCAAGGTGTCGTATGCTCCGCCTCACGGTTCAACCGGCTGTGGATTCCCGTAAATGCATCGATTGTTCCAGCAACGGAGAGATCGTAGATCAGTAGATCAAAAACAAGACGTTCATGAAGATCTGGTTCCCAGCGATGGAACACAAGTACGTCAAAGCAGCTATCTGTCAAAGCCTTCACCAGCTCATGCACCTGACCAGGCATCGGACTGATCAGAATGACACGTCTGGTGATCGGGCAATTATCCACGAGCGGTACAGTTTCGGAATCTGCCAGAGCAGGTTTGACCCGAAGCGGCAAACGGCGGCCTGACCATTTTACTTTTACTTGACCCGTTTGGTTTTGCATTCCCCGCAGACACCTCCAAATACCACATGTGCATGATCAATTGTATAACCGGTTTCTGCCGCTACCTGCTTCATCCATTGTGGAGGAACCTCTGTCATCACCTCATCCACTTTACCGCATACTTCACACATAATATGCTGGTGATCATCCATTCGGGCGTCATATCGGCTTGCTGTTTCGCCAAGTTTAAGCTCTCTGATCAGCTCTTTGTCTGTTAAATATCGAAGAGAATTATATACGGTGCCATAAGCCAGATTATACCCCTGCTCTACAAGCCGATTCATCACATCGGCAGCTGTTGGGTGGTCTTCTGATTTACGTACGACATCATACACCGCTTGCCGTTGTATCGTCAGATTTAAAGTTTTCACAACCAAGTCCCCTTTTTATACTGTTCTTCAAGTGTATATTCGTTTTCGAACACTGTCGTTCGCTTCATCTTTTTGGATCACAAAACAGAATTTTGATTTAGATTAAGTATAAATCTTAATGTATAGCGAAGTCAACACGTCCTATCCGCATCTGTTTTGGAATTTTATAGCGATTTAGAACCAAACCCTCCAAACATTTGGGATTATATGGTTCGCTACCACACCGATTTTCAGATAAAATAGAGTGATGTGCGTAAAAGGGGGGATGCTGGTTGTTAAGCACGTTTTTTGTCAATCTCTGTGTGATAATTACCTTTCTGTACATCTCAGGAATTATCGCCAAATACTACAGCATTCGTTTACCTTTTCCCTCGCTGCGCGTTCAGATAATCGGTGGCTTTTTATTCGGTCTATACGGTACGGTGCTTATGAACTATTCATTCCATATAAATGACACTACCATTGTAGATCTTCGGCATTTGGCCGTTGTAACTGCAGCAGTATATCTTGGCGGGATGGCTTCAGTCATCAGCGGTATCATCATTGCGATTCTTCGTATTGTTATGTTTGGCATTACCTCTGCAGCTATTGATGCATCATTCATTATGACACTGCTCGGATTAGCTGGTGTGTACTTTGCGTACGCTTCATGGTCCAGATTAACCAAAATCATCACCATGAACCTGTTAGGTATGAGTATGATATTTATTGTATTGCTGATGAACACGCCCAGCTTAAGTAATTTAATGAAAGTATATCCGATACAGATGACCATCGCCTTTGCTGGCGGTCTTTTCATTTATTTTATCGCGGAATTTATTAATAGATCCAACGAGATGTTATTTCTACTGGAAAGACGAGCCTCCACCGACCATCTGACCGATCTGAGCAATCGGCGTCAGTTCGAACAGTCCTTAGAGTCAGAGCTTCAGCATGCAAGGCAGTATCATCAGAAGCTGTCCCTGCTGGTTATTGATATTGATCGCTTCAAAAAGGTAAATGATACGTATGGTCACTCTGCCGGAGATGCAGTATTGAAGCAGCTTGGGCAATTGCTTGTAGAACATGCACGTTCCACCGATCTCGTCTCCCGCAACGGCGGAGAGGAGTTTGCGATTCTACTGCTCGATTGCGGATACCACCAATCGATGGCTATCGCAGAATCTGTACGGAAAGCCGTAGGCCGTTTTCTTTTTACACTTCCTGATGGGCAGACGGTAAAACTGACCATCTCCATTGGTGTAGCCGTTTACCCTGATCACTGTGATGACCACGATGACAACGACCTGTTTGATCAGGCTGACCGCGCACTGTATGAAGCCAAAAACACGGGACGCAACAGAGTCTGCACTCTGCCGCCCCGCAACATCACGGTTGTGGATAATGATCCATTTTGAAATGAACGTCTTACCGACAAAAGGGATGCCCTTCTGCCTCAACCAAGGCAAGCAGGACATCCCTTTTCCATACCTTAACCCGTTCCAGCTCTTACATATCCTCGAGTGATCACCCTAGGCCAGAATTTGTTCAATCTCTGCAATAATAGCAGTATCCAGCTTAACTCCAGAAGCTGCAGCATTTTCTTTAACCTGTTCCGGACGGCTCGCTCCGACCAGAGCGCTGGAAACATTATTTTGCCGCAAGATCCAGGCCAGTGCCAGTTGTCCCACTTTCAGGTTCAGCTTGTCTGCAACCTCGACTAATTGGCGTACTTTGCCGATACGATCTGCGTTGATTTTCCCTTCATCCCAGCCAAGCTTGGCTGCGCGGCTATTCTCCGGAATATCGGAGACCGACGTATACTTCCCTGTCAGCAAACCTTGTGCAAGTGGAGAATAAACAACTTGTCCGATGCCTTTACGTTCACCTAAAGGAATGATCTCGCTCTCAATATACCGATCAAACATATTATATACCGGTTGATTCACGACAATGCGATCCAGCAACAGACGGTCTGCTGTTCCGAGCGCAGCCTCCATTTGGGCCGCTGTCCACTGGCTCATACCCACATAGAGCACTTTGCCATGACGCACCAGATCGTCCAGAGCACGAAGCGTCTCCTCAATCGGTGTCTCCTGATGATAACGATGGCAATAGTAGATATCGACATAATCGGTGCCGAGGCGATTCAAGCTGGCTTCGCACTGCTCCATAATATGCTTGCGGGACAACCCATGGTCGTTAGGGCCATCACCCATTTTGTTAAACACCTTGGTTGCGAGTACATAAGAACTCCGTGAGTACGCTTTCAATGTTTGACCCAGCAATACTTCGGCAGCTCCCCCCTCATAAGCGTTAGCTGTATCAAAAAAGTTAATACCTTCATCAAATGCCGTTTCAATCGACTTCACCGCATTTTCACGCTCCACATATCCTCCGTACGTCAACCAGCTTCCTAAGCTGATCTCGCTTACTTTCAGTCCGCTTCCACCCAGCCTGCGATATTCCATGAATGCATGTCCTCCTCAGAATGTAGAAATGATGAAGTTAAGTTCCATATCCTATTGTAACCCAACCTGAACAAATGGAAAAACGTTTAAGTAGCCACACCCGGAAAAACACGCCAAAAAGGCACACCCCGAAGTAATGTGCCTCATGTAACTTCAATATAGATTTACATGTTATAACCTGAATCGAAGCATGTCTCTTCCAAGCTCGATAAGAAGCATGCCTTTCCAGCTGCAATCCGAGCTACCAGCCTCGTTGCTCGCCCGGATCAATCCAGACCGTTTTTAGGGCAAAATAATGCTCAGTGCATTCAAAAGCTCGGTCTGTCTTACCGGCTTGGTCAGCACGGCTTCAAACACCTCGGTCTGCTGAATATCCATATGCATCCCGTACGGAACGAGCACAATGACAGGCAAGTCTTCAAGCTGCCGTTTCAGTGCGATGACAAAATCAACCGTAATGCCTTCACGCAAGCCCATATCTACAACGGCTACATCAGGTTTATAGCCTTCCTTGATCCATTCATATGCGGTAGCTGAACCTGAAGTCATACGCACATCCATCTCCCAATTCCGCATCAAAGTGGATACACCCTGCAAAATATCTGGATCTTTGGCGAGCAGCACCTTTTTGCCTTTTAGACGTTGCTGCACACTTGTAATCTGTGGCAAATCCCAATATCTGCGTAGTGGCAGGGAAATCTGGAACTCCGTTTCGTTCCCATTCGGACGGTTCACCTGAATACGACCATGCATCAGAATGGCAAGGTTCTGACTCACCGCCAACCCCAAATTGCTGCCAATTAGCTTCTCCGTGCTAATGGGTTCGGATTTGACGAAGGAGGTTCGTAAACGGTTGTCGGATAACATCTGCCCTGTATATCTAATCCGGAGCAAGAGAAGACTTGTCTCCTCTACCTCCGCTTGCTTCATCTCCGCTGTCACCAGTACGGCACCTTCCCGGGTGGAGTCCATTGCATACTGCATCACATGGCCCAGCAGTTGACCAAGCTTAATCTCATCGCCAATGAAAACCTGGGATACATTCAGATTCAAGTGTAATCCCAGTTCTACCTTTTTGCTGGCCGCAGCGCCCGCATAGAGATAGACGGTATTCTCAATAGTGCTGACCAGATCGAAGGGATCGTCATGAATAACTGTTTTGCCCGCCTCGTTAATATTAAAATTCATCATATTGTTGAGCAGTGAAAGCAAAATGTTTCCACTCGTTTCGATCATATTCACATACTCAGCTTGTTCCTCCGACATGTCGGGTGTCCGCATCAGATCCGTCAATCCCAAAATGCCGTTCAGTGGATTGCGGATCTCATGACTCATCAGTTTGAGCATCTGTGTCTTGGTCATGGCCTCGGATTCAGCACGTTCCTTCTCAGCCTGTAATTTCTCTTGCAACTGTTCTGAATCGCTGAGTCTCTGCTCCTGAACGTGCAGCGCACTCTCCAGGTCAACGACGTATCCCAGAAATACAGCCATAGCTTTCAGCGTCTTCATATCGGTTTCACTGATGTTATACCCTGGATCGTCCATTATGCATATCGTTCCAAAGGCTTCACCTGTTCTACGTACAATAGGTACTCCTACGAAAAATCGATTACCCAATCCACCCGTGACATTCATTGATCGTGTTACCGAATGCTCGGTGGTATCCGGAATGGTAACAACACTGTTATTGTCTCTAAGGACCAGGCTGCAGTAAGATTCCATAAAAGGAAGTGCAGTCCCTTTGACAATTAATTCTTCCTTGCGGTTGAAGGCTTCCAAAATGACATTAGTCACTCCGTCATTCGTGGCTACGAAGATGGTATTCACTCTTAATATGCCACTTAATACGTCCACAATATGGGCCGCTGCTTCTTCAATATTTTCATAGAAGCCTTGGTTAAT